>OJPZ01000665.1_pt1 | contig 14935 bp, 17 predicted proteins | sample 1598611 | NCBI WGS metagenome assembly OJPZ01 (sample SAMN03922494, study PRJEB24848) | human gut metagenome | isolation source: stool sample | host: Homo sapiens | place: Germany | collected 2011-11
TCAACGCATACTTCTGTCCTTGCGCCGTGCCGATCGCAAACAGCACCCCTAACATCATTACAATGGCTTTCTTCATGCCTCCGCCTTTCTTTATTGGATTCTTCCGTCCTCTTTTTCAGCCGTTTCCATTCCATTTTTCGCCGCTATCACCATCGCTCTCTTTGTAAGAGTGAAGACATTTTTGCAACAGGCTGATTCTTTTTGTAATGCAACAGCGAAAACCGGCGATTTGCACGACTTTTACAACATTTTGCACAACAAACCGCCTTTTCGGGTCCTTCGGCACATGCGGAGGATGTACGTTTCGCCCGTATTTCCGTCAAAAAAAGTTTCTTTCGATAGAAAATTGTAAACAGTTGTGTTTCAATGTATTGAGTTTCAGGGGGGGGGATTTTCATAAAAAATTTCATTGAATTTTGTACAACATAATGAATTATATTGTACTTTTGTGTGTCGTTTGTCTTCACTCTTACAAAGAGAGGAGACAACGCAGCGACTCCAGGATTCCCCTGTTTGCGTTGTCTATCAACGAATTTTCCAACATGGTCAGATAAATCTGCGTCGTGCGTTCCGACGTATGACCCATGCCGGCACTGATGACCGAAACGGGCACCTGATGGTTGCGCGCCGCCGTCGCCCAGCTGTGCCGCGCCGTATAGAACGACAGCCGCTGCGGGATGCCCGCCAGCGTACACAACTTTTTCAACAGGCGGTTATAATAGGTCAAGGCAATCCGGTACTCCGCATACGCTTTCCCGGGATTTTCTCCTTTCAGAATCGGAAAGACATACGGACGCTCCCCGTCGGCATACCGCTCGATGATGCGCTGCATCTCCGGCTCCACACGGATGACGATTTCCTGCCCCGTCTTGCGGCGGACATAACGGATCCTGCCGTCGCGGATATGCTCGCGCCGCAGGTAGGCCATATCGACAAATGACATGCCGCGCGTATAAAACGAGAACAGAAACAAATCACGGGCGAGCGACAGCGGTGCCGAGCGTGACAGATCCAGCCCGATGAACCGGGCGATAACGCTTTCGCCGACCGCCCGCTTGCGGGTGCGGTCGATGCCGGTATAGACATTTTTGAAAGGAGCGGTCTGCTCTGCCAATCCATTGCGCACCGCCTTGTTATAGACGGAGCGCAGGATGCGCATATAGAACGAGACGGTATTGCGCACCATACCGTGCTGCGACAGGTCGGCATTGAACCGTTCGATAAGTTGTTCGGTAACAGACGCTATGGGAACGTCCCCGCCGAGGAACCGGGCGAAACGGCGCATGGCGTATCCGTAGTTTTGGGCGGTGCCCAGACGGTTGCATTGGCGCAGCAGGTCGATCTGCTCCTGCATGAAGGCCAGTATCATTGTGGTGCGGTCAGGTTTGCGGAAACGTCGGACAACCTCCTCTGCCGTATAAGGCACTCCCGACGCATCGAGTTCCTTGATAATCCTCCGCAGCAGGGTCATGTCGCCCTGTATGCGGCTTTGGAGGGAGGCGGACGATGCCGGTTGTCCGTCTGTCTGTTGCCCTGACGCCTGTTCTTTGAGGCATTGCCGCTTCCCGTCCCAATCTTCCGGCAGGATATGGATATCCGTGCTAATCTGTCTTACAATTCTACGGTGCGTCACCTGATAATAAACCGTTCCCGCCTTGCCTGAGATGCTCGAGGCTCGCAGTTTCACGCTAATCGTTGCCATATTGTTTTTCATTTTTAATTGCCCTTTAATTTATCTGCGTAATCCATATTTCGGTTGTTTGCCGAGTTTTTGGATTGCGGCACTGGCGCAGCGGCGCGCCCGGCGGAGGTCGTCTTCGTCCTTGTCGCGGCCCCAGTTGTTGTCGGCCGAACTACCGCCGCCGCCCGGCGGAACCGTTGCCGGCCTTTGGCGGACTTTCGGTTCTGATATGCAAAGTTATGGCTGCCTCCGATACGGGAATTATGGAGAATCTGGGGATTGGGGAATGTGGAATGTGGAGATTATGGAGATATGGGGTGTAGGCGGGGCGGTGTACAAAGACAAACTACGCCATACTGCCGGAATTACAACAATATGGCGATGAGGAAGGAAGGTATGTATTACTTTTTTGGGAGGGGCGCTGTATCTTCTCGTGCGGGCTTAACAATATCCACGGATTACACTTTATATCCTTTCTGCTATGCGTTGGTCAAAACAATTCCGAGCTGCCAAAAATAAGAGAACGCAGTTTTGTCTGCCTTCCATTGTATTACAGCAACCTGTTGGTTGAATTAAAATAGCGCATATTTAATAATCTGGCCGATGGGACGGAGATTGATAAAATTGAAATATTGCATGAAAGTCATAGCAGCGATTTTGCCTGCCATTCTGGTAAAAAGTCCGCAGGATTGCTTTGCGTAATTACGTATCATACTAAGACTGTCGTTGAGCAGGGAGAAAACCGTCTCTATCCTTTTTCGGAACTTTTTATAAGCCCATGCCGGCGGTCTGCATTTTTTCTGATTCAACCGATAGGGCACTTCAAGCGTGATATTAGCAGCCTCAAAAAGATTCTTTTGAACCTCGGAGCTGATGTACCCCTTGTCACCAAGCATCCTGCAATCATGATATTTCCAGCGGACATTTTTAAGATAATGGAGGTCATGGACGCTTGCGGCTGTCATGTCATAAGAATGTATGACGCCACGTATCCCGCAAACAACATGGAGTTATATCCATAGTAGTGTATGCCTTGGGAGGCGCAATATCCCCAGTCGGGAGCCGACTCTATATTGTCACGTCCCATTGTGCAGCGTTTCGCCCTTGCGTTCTGGCAGACCTTTACCGGCTTGGAATCAATGCAGAATACATCCTCGGAACCATCAATGGCGAGAGCCACCTCCTTGCGGATTTCTTCTGCAAGACGAGCTGTCAGTTTACACCGGACATTGAACTGCCTGCGGCTGATCAGGTTTGGCAAGTCCTCCCTGCATTCATGGTACAGACGATGAAAGAGAAGATTTTCACTGTCGAACCCGAAAGCTTCGGATGTAATGCCGAGTGCTATGACTTCGAGGTCGGAAAACTTGGGTACAACACCACAGCGGGGTACGTTTCCGAGTTCATTCACACGATTTTGGGCAAGATCCTTGCAGATTCTGAGGATTCTGACGAAATTTGCTATGAAGTTGCGCATAAGCAGACTAATAGTAGTTAACGGTGTGGATACAGCTAATTTACTAATTATCTGCATTTTGCACAACTTTCTCATTTGTAATTATTCAGAAACTTAATTCAACCAACAGGTTATATTATCATTCAAGCAAAATTTCTGTAAGGCAATCTCCAAAATAGGAAACTTTATATTATATTTGCAAAAACGAACTGTATTGAAAAACAAATAAAAAGGTAAAAAAATGAACGAGAGCTTATTTTTAACCGAGACAAACCCGTCGATATAAGTTGAGTCGGTAGTAGCAATGGCAAAAGCCTGTCTGACGAGCTTGTTGGCCACAGCGATCAGGGCGACTTTGGATGGTTTCCCATTTGCCTTTAATCGGAGATAGCATTCCCGGCAGGCAGTATTATAACGCAATGCAGTCCACGATGCGACATAAAGCAAGGATCGTAGGTGTTCGTCACCGTTTCGGTTTATATGTCCTTTGATATTTACGGATGTTCCGGATTATTGATAGGTAGGACATATTCCGATGAAGCGTGACAGTTGCTTTGCATTGTCGAAGTAGGTAAATCCTCCGGTTGTAAGGATCAGCGCCGTAGCGAGCGTAATGTCGATTCCTTTGATGGATGTCAAGGCCTTGAGTTGTTTATCGAACTCCACAGATGCGATGTTTGCCAGCTCCGTTTCGAGTTGCTCGATCTGCCTGGTCAGGAAGTCAATGGTCTTGTCCAATGCCCGCAGACAGGCTTTGTCCCGATAAGGCAGTACGACGAGCGATCCACGCAGGTTCGTCGATGCGACGAGTTGTTTACGAAGCTGACGGATGACTGTCTTTTTCTGTTTGAGTAGAATGATAGCCTGCGAGGGCATTTTGTAGATAGGAGGATTCATTTTCTCTCCGTACATGGCGATCATGCAGGCGTCTTTCTCATCGGTCTTGGTAACAGCCATCATCATCCGGGCAAAATGCTTAATCTGCTTGGGATTTACCAGACTGACGGCAATACCGCTCTGATGCAGTAAGTACAGCAGTAGAAAACAGTAATTACCGGTGGCTTCCATGATGCAGTGAGGCTCCACCGCAGCGAGTGTAGCGATGAACTTGCGAACTCCAGCGGTCGTGTTCGGGAAAGTATTGGTACGGTAGCCGTTCATTGACGGATAAGCTGCAACGAAACTGCTTTTGCTGATGTCGATACCGATGTAAACCATAACTGAAAGAATTTAAGTGAAACCTACATCTTGTAAACCATCGTCGCACACACGGGCTCTGCTTGGCCTAACGAACGTCCGGTTTTGAGATGTAAGACATGGGGACGGAACGTTTTTCACGGTTTCATGAACCAACAATGGATCTGTCTTGCTCCATGCCTGATACTGTAAAATTAATTCAATTGTTTAACTATGTACAAATGTACGACGATGGATATGAATACGAATATAGATAATATCGGTATGCTGATTCATAGCGAGCGAATGCGTCGAGGTCTTACGCAGGAGGAGCTGGGACAGCGGGTAGGTGTAGGCAAAGCGCAGATTTCCAAGATCGAAAGCGGACGCGGCCTAACCATCAAAACAGTTACGAAAGTTTTGGATGCGCTCAATCTCTCGGCTTCGGTAAATCTGCATCCGACAATACGGATAGATCGTCGCATTATCGGTTATATCGTAGCGAATATCGGGGAGTTCGCTTCAACGCACGGTATGACCGTGCGGGAAGCCAGCAACTACTTGAATCGTTACAAAGGGCTGGATTTCCTTGCCGAGCATTTCGAGGTAGAACACTTGCTGTCGTTGCGAGACAGTGTGCAGGATTTGACGCAGGTTTGTTTCAATAACGGAGGAGGCATACGATGAAACTGTACCACGGCTCCAATATCGCAATCGAGCGGATCGATTTCGCCCGATGCAAACCCTACAAGGATTTCGGACAAGGGTTTTACCTGACCGAAATTGAGGAGCAGGCCATGCAGATGGCTCGGCGCACAGCGGCGATCTACGGCGGGGAGCCGGTCGTTACAGCTTTTGAGTTCGACGAGGCAGCAGCCTCGACAGATGGGATATTAGTTATAAAGCGGTTCTCGGAGCCGAACGAAGAGTGGGCGTTGTTCGTCATGGCAAACCGTAGTCGTGAAGGTGAACATCCCGTTCACAGTTACGACATCGTAATAGGCCCTGTGGCGGACGACACCATCGCCACGCTTTTCCGCAACTTCGACGATGGGATTATCGACCTGCCGATGTTGGTGGCAGGATTGCGTTACAAGAAAATTTCGTCGCAATATTTCTTTCACTCGGCACGTGCCATCCAATATCTGACTGTATTATGACCGATAAAAAAGCGCAATACCTCATTGAAGGCATTACCAAGGACATGGTCGCTTATCTCATGGAAGATAGAGGTCTGGCCCTAACCGAAGCGATCGCTATGTTTCACAATTCGGAGACATTCACCAAACTCTCCGATCCGCAAACCGGACTTTATATCGAAAGTTCGGCTTACGTGTACGAGATATTGAAGACCGAATTGAAAATGGGAAAAATCAAGTGACTCCGAAAGTAATAAGATACTTTCTCTGAAAAGAAAAGATACGGCGGCTGGGATATTCCAAGCCGTTTTTAGTTTTCAAATGGCGTTTCTTGCAGTAAAAACGTATTCCGTAATAGCGATTTTTCAATAAAATCATTTGTAGCGACGGTCAATACCTTTCGACGCCACAAACGGCCACTTCGCAGCCTCATACGGTCATAGACGCTGCAACTCTTTTTCTTGCAACAAGTTACTTCTATTTTCGTCCTCGCATCGCTATTGGTGCGACTTAAAATTATCGTAATTATGGACGAAAAACAAACGAACGACGCCAAACAAGTCATGCTCGTTCAACAAGCCGACGACGGACGCATCCAAGCCGTTACGGGTATGGATTCGGTGGGCAATCTCCACACGGTCGAACCTACCCGGCAAAACGTGTCGAACCTGCTCAATGTGAATACGCAGGATGCGGCACTCGAAACCTTCTTCAAGAAGTTCATGCAGGAGGCCGAGAATCCCTCGCATACAGGGATTTTCATCATGGCCCAAAGTGCGCTCGAACAGCTTATCCGTATCGACTTCGACCCGCAGGCGCTGGAAGCGTATCGGGTAAATCCGGCCGAGAGGGTTCAAGCACAGGAGCAACGTTTCGAGCCGCTGGACACCTCGAAAATCGGCCTCGACGATCTGTCCAAGAAAGGCATCCGCATGGAGGACCTCGAACCGCACCTGCGGGCCATGTCCTACGGCCACAAGTCGAACGGACTGGTGGATATGAATCCCGAATTGGGAAGCGGCCTGCGCGTCGCCACCAAAGGGCGCGTATCGCTCGAAGAGCAGACCGACGGCTCTCTTAAAGTCATCCCGCATTACTGGCAGGAGAAACCCGACCTCGACGCGCCTTTTCACGGCGTGCTGTTCGACGACGAGGTGAAGAACAACCTCACGAACGGCCGCCATGCCGGCAAGGTGCTCGACCTCGAATTGGAGCCGGGGAAGCTGCCCCCTTGTTACGTCTCACGCGACAAGTGAACCAATACGCTGGAATATATGCCCGTCGAGCTGATGGAGAAACGTGCCGTCATCAAAAATGCCGAACTCTCCGAGGAACGTCAAATAGACTTCTACGGCGGCGGCAAGGTGCTGTTGGAGGGTTATACTACCCGTGCCGGTTACAAGCGGGACGCCTATATCCAGATCGACGCCGCCGAACGCAACTACGAGTTTACCTACGACGGACTGGATCGCAGAAAGCCTATACCGATTCCCGACGACGGGCATCGGCCGTCGATAAAATGCCTGTGGCATCAGTAAATGAGCACTTTGACCTTGGCGGGGAAGATGCGCTTCGGATCGCCGAACAATGCGATGGACTCGGCGAGGTATCCCTTGCTGACCTTCGCCATGCCCTCGAAGGCGATGCGCCCGTCGATTTTCACCGTAATGGGCTGGGTCAGGTCGACCTGCGCAGGGTCGAGGTAGATGCCCAAATCGCCCCGCACGAAACCGTCGGACAGCAGGTCGGTCGACACGTTGATCGTATTCCCGTCCCACGTGATCTCGAACCGCCGGTTCGCATTCTTGGTGTGCATGAGCCCCCGAAAATCGAGGTAATACATTCCCTGCGGATAGCTCTCCTGCCAGTAGTCGGGCGTCAGGTTGCGATACTGGTAGCTCAAATGCTTGGGGTAGGTGCGGCGCGAGAACTGTTTCAACCACGGCGTCATGACCGTGAAATCGGTATCGCCGTGCCCCTTGCCGGGCTGTATGTCGATGCGGTGGACGAAATCTCCCGGATTCGACCGTTCGAGCAGCGCCAGCTCGTCTTTCCACTGCTGTGCGAACTCGGCACGCCGGAAGCCCATGTCCCGCTCGCCGACCTCCATGCCGAAAGCGATATTGCGCAGGTTCTCGGCTGCCCCGAGCGGCTCGGCCGCGGACATAGGCCCGGCACCGGCGAAGTAGTCGGGCATGAACAGGGCCAGCCGGTGGGAGCCGTAGCCCCCTTCAGAGGTTCCCAAGATGTAGAATCGGTCGGGGTCGGCGTAGCCGCTCAACACGCCGAGCTGGAAGATGCGGCGAAAAGCGTTGCGCTGGGGTTCCAGATACCACCGGCCGATGCGGTCGTCCGCCATGCGCGGCACGTAGTACATGCTCGGAGCATCATCGTACTGCTTGGCCCGTTTGATTTCGCTTTCCCAAGCGAGCGTGTTGGTGAAGCTGTCCCATGCGTGTTCGGCGAGCGACGCGCGGCCACCGCCGTGCAGATTGATGTAAAGGGGGTATCCGTCCGCAGGCTTGTCCCCTTTGGCGAGCAGCAGGGCCTTCATGCGCTGGCCCGCAGGGATGTTCCAGATGACCGTATCGCCCGTAGCGAGGAATTGCAGGATACCGCTCTCCTCCAACCGCTGGGTGTTGGCCTCTTTCCAAAGGCTCCACATGGCTTCCCGTTCGGTTTCGATCTCTTCAGGGCTCGTCAGCATCTGCCCGTAGAGGAATGACGGCGGCAGGGCGACATCGTCCTGGTCGAGCTGCGTGAGGAAATATTCGAGCGTTTGACGGCGTGCCTCGGCGGGTTCCGGTGCGGGATCGGGTTCCGGGTCGGGGTCGGGAAGCGGCAGCGACGGGTCGGGCACGAAAGGCGGCGGCGTGCCGAATCCGTTGTTTCCGCAGTCGCAGTGGCAATCCGGATCGCACCCGATCGACAGGATCGCACCGATGCAGAGAAAGAGCATCGGAATCGTCGCAGAACATTTCGTTTTCATGGCATTGTGAATTATTCGCTGCAAAGTTAGAAAAAAAACGGCCGGTCGAACCAAATTAATGTACAGGCTGAATTAAAATTCCTCAATATTTATCGATGGGGGAAGTCGCGTCTATCGCCGAAATCGGGTGAATCGACAGTAAACAAATTTTTGTCTGCCATTGCCCCGGCCTATACGTGGCTTCATGGCGAATTCCTTACCGACTCCAAGTATTCTGACTAAATTCGTTACGAATTTACGATAAGTCGAGCAATGACAGTTAATAGTTTTACAAATGCTAATTTACTAATTAACAGCAAAGTGCGTGTTTTCATTAGAAAATCATGGTATTCTATTCAACAAACGCGTATTTGCTATCTCTAAAATTACAATAGAATTATGATCAGATACATACTGCTTTCTCTTGGCTATCGTTTTCGAGACGATAGCGACCTCATTCCTCAAACAAAGCGAGCAGTTCAGCAAACTGTGGCCTTCCGTTATGACTGTGTTATGTTATGGCTTATCCTTTTATTTTCTCAGCATTGTTCTAAAGACCATGCCTATAGGGATAGCATACGCGATCTGGTCTGGTGTCGGTATTGTCTTGATAGGGATTATAGGTTTGGTGGTGTTCAAGCAATCTTTGGATTTTCCTGCGCTTTTAGGTATGGGGATGATTATAGCAGGAGTAATTATCATCAATCTTTTCTCCAAGTCTGTCTCTCATTGAAATTGATACCCAGACAGTTTATATCAAGGTCAATCTATATATGTAAGAATAATAATCCTCCCCATCAGATGAGAAATTCTCGTTTCTGATTTTTTTTATAAGGTCAAATTTATTCTTATCATAAAATGAATGATTGCAAGTACTGTCTGTCCATAGATACAAATGCCTGTAGCCATCCGTCTTTATGGTGTCTATCAGTTTTCCCAACAGTTCCTTTCCATATCCAAGCTTTGCCGAAAAGAAGAAAGAAAGATAAAAATCCGTATCATTGTTCATCAGGCACTTCATCCTTTCTGACATTGTTCTAAAGTAACCTCTGATCTTAAGTGCCTCCGATCTTTCATCATCTGTCATTTCCGGTAATTTCTTATCAAGCCAACTATCATAATCTGAAGAGTCATATTTAGTGCCTCCCAGTATGCATGCACACATCTGGTCATCTTCTATTTTCCATGCATACTCATTATCGTACCACCCGTATCTGACAATGTATTCACACATAATTTCACCGAACTCGTGAGAAAAGCCGTTGTCTGTCTGTTCCTTCCCCCATTGAGGAAAACAAAGTTTGGCTGCCTCTCTTATATCTTCCTGTTTGAATTCTAAAATTTCCATCATTATAGATATGAAATATTTCAACCTTTTTAATCAGAAAATAATTTCATTGTGTTCTGCAAGATGTGTGTTTTTGTCCAACATTCGCACGGCTTCATCCGACTAAAACACCCTTGCAATGGGAAACCCCTCGACCCGATTTCACATAGAGTCAAGAGCCGAAATTGGCTTTACAACCTATTCAGTACCTAAAATCGCCATATTTTAACACGTTAAATATTGTAAATATAAATAGAAATAACGTTAATTCAGGCACTTTATAATTACTTATCCGTTGCCCTCTTTCATGCGAGTCTCTTCTAAATCGCTTATGCCCAAATAAATATCTCCGAGCAATCTCAAAGATACGAAATATTTCGCAATCAGGAAAGATAACTCCCACAAAATCACTGACCCGCGGGAATCTTTACAGGGCAGGCCGTTTTTATCCCGGAAATTTCCTATTTTGTCAGCGGACAGGTTTTCTATGGGACAAAGGCCATGAATATCATCGACGCGAGGTATCCCGTGAAGAGCTTCACGACATGCCTGTTGTCGCTCGCCCCGGTTGGGCGCAACTGCGGCGGAAAGCAGGGCGTGCGGAAGCCGTGGAAAGAGGCCAATGTCGGACGTCTGGACCAGAGCGGCATGGTTGATTTCCCCGCCGCCGGGCCCGTTCGCCTCCGTGACGCGCCCCTTGCGGAAACAGTCGAATCCCCTCCAGGATAGTTCCGTCGATCTCGTATTCGAATTCATCCTGCCGCCTTTGGTCACACCGATCGCGCCAACTGCTCCAGCACGAGCCGCTCCAGCCGTTCCTGTTTGAAATCGAACCAGCGCTGACGGTACCCTCTGTTGCCGACAGCGGCCTTGAAGTTCCGGAACGGATCGCGACCGGACAAGGCACGCCGCAGGCGGCCTTTCATCCCGTCCCCGTCCGGGATGCACTCCTCGACGAAGCGCTCCATGATGCCGAACGACTGCCAGGATTCCGGCGGCACGACCGTGACCGCGTGCTTCCAGCCGGCGACCCTCTCCCGCACTTCCCGGTACAGCTCCTTATGATCCCCTGCCCGGTACATGTCGTACGACTCCCCGGCACGCTCTCGTGTTCCAGCGTGTCGGTATCGAGAAAACAAATCATGCCCATACCGATCTCTTCGGCGATGTCCCGCACCACTTCCCGGGGGTATTTCAAATTACCGTTTTCCATATAGTGTTCCGTTCGTTCGGTATCAAACCCGTTTTAGACCGGCATTCACGCCATCGATGTCGAAGGCATCGGCATCCCAGTATTCGCTCCCGAACAATCCCAGCTAGTTCCGGTATTCGTCGGCCTCTTCACTTCCGGGCATCGTCCGGAAGACGTCTTTCACGCGCTCGTATCCCCAGGGGCCGTTACGATCCTCCGGCGGGCAGCTTCCCTTGCCCGACAGGCAGCAGGCGCGCTCCTGTTCGGGGTCAGGAACCGCTTCCAAGGTCATATTGTGCACCCAGCGGTCGCCGAAATCGTACACATACAGATACTGAAAGCGGTGGGCGGCGCCGTCCGCGAATATAAGGGACAACAAGGCCTTCGAGGCGTCCAGCGCCTCGACCCCGAAGCGGGAATCATCCTCCGGGGGCTCCGCAATGCGGAGATGGCCCTGATACTCCCTGTCCTTGAACTCGGAAAAATGATAATCCTCCCGGCCGAAGAGGGCCTGGATTACCCGGTGGAACCTCAGGAACGTGAAATTCGCCGGGACGGCAACCCGTCTCCATGCCGGAGGCTTCGACACGCTTTTCAGCGGGATTTTGAACAGGTATTCCATGATATTGCAATTTCTTGTATGATTACTTTCGCTTCACGTCTTCAAAGATACGGCATCTGTCTGGTTTTCCGACATGTCGGGCATGAAATTTTCAGGTTGTGCCACGGAAAACGGCCGCCCGCGGCATAAAAAACTCCCCGTCCGATAATACAGGCTAGCCCCGTGTGCCAGTCACGGGGCTTGGTGCAGCGACCGACGGCCGGCACTCATTTCAGCAGGGAGCCGACAAGACGCTCATCGGCGTCCGGAAAGATCTTCCGGAAGTGTTCCGCCAGCCGTGCCCGGGACTCGGCAGGGGTGCGGACGGTACGGCACGCCTCCCTGCCGAAGAGGGCCTCCGGGGTGGTGAGCAGGGACCAGCCCCACCCGTAGCTGCGGCCGTGGCGGTCACGAGGGTAGACGAAATCCTCCGTCACGACATGGCAGCCCATCTCGAGCCGGCAAACACAGGCGTCGAACTTCCCGCGCGTCTTTGCTTCCGTGAAACCGCAGGCCCGGCACAAATCACGGGTAGTCATGCTGCCGTTCTTTTTCAGTGTCCAGAGTATCATGCCCTCGACATCCCATTCCTCCGTCCACGGGAAAACACCCTGGCGGTAGTTGCAGAAGTCCGGCCACCACGCCCGGCTCACGAACGCGGCCCTGCGGCGGAAGAACTTCCCGTACGCGCACCCGCTCTCCCGGATGATCCCGCCCTTCCACTCCCACAGCGGCCATTCCCAGCCGCCATCCGGCAGGGGGGCATACCGGCAATCCTCGTCCACGGCCTCCTCGGCTGACCAGCCCGCCATATCACCGCCAATGGGCAGCAGGGGCAGGAAACCTATCCGGTCAATATACTCAACCAACCCTGCGCTGGTATGTATCTCATTCCTTTTCATGACTGTCTTTCGGGGTCTCTTCCATCCTCTTCAGCGCGCGGCCACAGTGTCGGCAGTAGGTATCGTCGTCACCGAGCCCTCCTTCCCCGCAGCGCGGGCACCGGCGTGCGGCGGCATGCGCCTTGCGGATCTCGCTGTGCATCTGCGCCGACACAATGCCCGTCGGCACGGCGATAATCGTGTAGCCCAGCAGCATTGTCATGGCCGAAAGAAAGCGCCCCAACGGCGTTACCGGCGTGATGTCGCCGTAGCCCACGGTCGTCACCGTGACAATGGCCCAATAGATGCTGTTGGGGATATTGCTGAACGACGTCCCTTCCATGTTCCCCTCCACGATATACATGATTGTCCCTATAATCATCACCAATATCACGACGAAGAGGAAGAATACCAATATCTTGTTGATGCTCCGCCGCAGCGATACCAACAGCAGGTTGCCCTCCTCGATGATGGAGTGCAGCTGGAAGACATGCAGCGCGCGGATGAGCCGGAACATGCGGATGATGAGAAAATGCCGGATGCCCGGAAAGAAAAGCCCGATGTAAAACGGCACCGTGGCAAGCATGTCGACAATGCCGAAAAAGCTGAAGATATAGCGTTCGGGACGGGGCGAGCAGTAGATGCGCGCCAGGTATTCGACGGAGAAAGCGAAAAGGAAGAGATACTCCAGAACCTTTAGCACCAGGCTCACGGCATAGGGAAAGGAATGGATGCTCTCAAGCATCACCACGAAGACCATACCGGCGATGGAGGCAAGAAGGATATGCTCGAACTGCCTCCCCCGGGGAGTGTCCGGTTCGAAAAGCAAACCGTGCAACTTCCGCTTAAGCCCGTCGTTGTGGAGAAACCGCGTCAGGGGGCGGAAGAGCCTTCGGAATAGATTGTCTATCTGTTTCTTCATCATTACAGCGGTAATCATTGTACTGCGCGCAAATATACTCAATATTCCATAATCCCCAAAGACAACCCTCACAAAATCACCGCCCTGCGAAATTTTATACCGCAGGGTTTTCATTATCCGCCGAAATATGTATCTTTGCCCGCAGCGGATTGTCTGCCGGACAATCGCCGCCGACACGAAGCACCCGGCGACGGCTTTCGTGACAGGAATACATATGATATACATTCAAACGTTTGCATTATGAAAATTCGGGTCTTTCTATTCGCTATGCTCACGGCACTGCTGGCCGGCCCGGGCGTACATCCATGTTCACGTGTGGTATTTCAGGGCAGAGACAGCCTGACGGTCGTGGGGCGCACCTTAGACTGGCGGACGCCCATTCCCACCAATCTTTATGTCTACCCGCGAGGCATGCAGAAGTCGGGAGTGCCCTCGGGCAACACGCTGCACTGGACCTCGAAGTACGGTTCGGTGCTCGCCGTTTCGTACGACGGCGGTGTAACGGAGGGAATGAACGAGATGGGGCTGGTGATGAACAGCCTCTTCTGCAAGGGCACGGTCTACACCACCTCGCACGACGACAGGCTGCCTGTAATGAGCCTGGCGGTACTGATAAGCTATTTCCTCGACAACTTCGCCACCGTGGCAGAGGTAGAAAAATGGTTGGCCGAAACGCCTTTCGCCATCTATGGACAGAGCTTCGACGGAGGCACTGCGGCGGCGTTGCACTGGGCCGTCACCGATCCTTCGGGGATGACCCTGGTCATGGAATACCAGGACGGTAAGCTGAACACGTATGCCTCACGCGATTACCGGGTGCTGACCAACGATCCGCCTTTCGAGCGCATGCTCGCCATCGACGAGTACTGGAAGCAGATCGGCGGCGAGCATATGCTGCCCGGGACGGTGCGCAGCGCCGACCGCTTTGCCCGGGCCTCGTTCTTTATCGACCATATCCCCGCCGATGCAGACTACCGCACGGCCGCGGCCGCCGTGTTCAGCGTGCTGGGAACCGTCTCCGTGCCGCTGGGCTACACCGTGGAGGGGGAGCCCAACCTCTCCTCCACGCAGTGGCGCAGCGTCGCCGACACGAAAAACCGGATCTATTACTTCGGTTTCGCCTCGCAGTTCGCCGCGTTTTGGATCGACCTGAAAGACCTCGACCTGACGCCCGGCGCCCCGGTGCTCAAGCTCGACACCTCGAAGGAGACCGGCCTCTGCTTCGGCGTGAACGACCGCCTGGTACGCTCCGAGCCTTTCACTCCGATGTGGTAGAGGAGTCATGAAAATCTACAGAAACTGATGCATATCATTGTTTTAACATCTACGACACTATCGCTCCTGCTTATTGTGTTCTACACCATAAGGGTATGTTTGGAAATCAGAGACATTCCCGATTCCATCAGTGCGACCTTTTTCAAAATTAAACATCCCGCGTGGTTCTCGCTCACGATGTGGGGGACGGCCGGGTTTCTCATTCCGGGAATCCTGACCGCCAGCGCACCCAATACGTACTACTGGATTTTATCCGCCTCGCTGGGCATATTCACCCCCGCGCCGAACGAACCGGTTTTGCGGGTAGTCAGAGCCAG
>OJPZ01000667.1_pt1 | contig 14861 bp, 12 predicted proteins | sample 1598611 | NCBI WGS metagenome assembly OJPZ01 (sample SAMN03922494, study PRJEB24848) | human gut metagenome | isolation source: stool sample | host: Homo sapiens | place: Germany | collected 2011-11
ACGACATGATCTCGTTTTGTGTCTCCGGGACAAGGGGAGCCTGGCGCTTCTGCCTGAGGGGACGGAAAATACACACAAAGATCGGGAGCCGGAAAAGAGAGAGCCGGGAGGGGATCGCATTGGAAGAACTGGATCTGAAATACCTGCAATACGCCTTAGCCGTAGTTCGCTATGGCTCTGTGACCCAGGCGGCCCGGGCCCTATACCTGGCCCAGCCCAACTTGAGCCGGGCCATCGGGGAGCTGGAGCAGTCCCTGGGCTTTCCCCTGTTCCTCCGTACCAGACAGGGTATGAGCCTGACGCCCCAGGGGGAGCGGTTCCTGACGGAGGCGGAGACGCTGCTGGACCGGATGCCGGTAGGTCTCTGCCTGCTGCGCCGCCGACCTGACGGTGGCGTGGAGCTGCTGCGGGCCAATCAGGTTCTCTCCCGGCTGCTGGGCCTCTCGCCCGCAGCTCTGGCCCGCCGTCTGGCGGAAGACCCGGGCAGCGGCCTGCCGACGGGCGAGCGGGAGGAACTGCTGGCCGCAGCTGTTCGGTCCCGGGAGTGCGGCCTGCCCCTGCGCCGGGCCTGTCGGGTCTGCCTGGGCGGCGGGCGGGAACTCTGCCTCTCTCTCCACATGTCCTGGGTGGAACAGCCGGACGGCTCCTGGCTGGCATACATCGCCTGTGCCGATATCTCCCAAGAGGCCGCGGCCCAGGCCGAGCATCAGATCCGCTCCCGGATGTACGACCTGCTGTTAGAGCACACCTCCCTCCTGACACTGGACTATGACCCCGCCCGGGACCTGGCCCAGATCCAGCGGCACAGCACCAGCGGCCGCAGGACCTCCCGCACCGTCTCCGGCTATCTGAAGAGCCTGCTCACCGCGTCCTACCTCCACCCGGAGGACCGGCGGCGGCTGGCAGGCGCGGTCCGTCGGGCCATCACGCATCCCGGGACGGTCTCCTGCACCTATCGGGCGGATTATGAGGACACCGGCTGGCGACGCTATCAGGTGTCGTGGATGAGCCTGTTCGATGAAGCCGGAAATGTGTACCGTCTGCTGGGCAAAGCGGAAGATGTGACTGGCCGCCGGGCGGCTGCGGAACACTTCCGGCAGTTGGCCGCCCGGCACCGCCGGCAGGCCAGGGCCTGTCTGGCCTCCGCCCGGCTGGATCTGACCGCCGGACAGACATTGGACGCCAAGGCCGCGTCCCGGCACCTGCTGCGCACGCTGTTCGACCGTACCGCAGGCGCCTGCCTCCAGCAGATGGCCTCTGCCCTGCCGGAGGCAGAGGAGCGGGCGCGGTTCCAGGCTCTCTTCTCTCCGGATGCTCTGTCGGATGCCTTTGCAGAAGGCGTGTTCCAATTCTCCATGGACCACTGGATCTCTACCGGAAAGGGCGGCCCGTCCTGGGTCCGGACAGAAGCAGAGATGGCGGAAAACCCGGACACGCTGCATCTGGAAGTCTTTTTCCAGCTGTGGGACCGGAGCTTCCCCAGGCTGCAAAGCACTCTGCTGGATACCTTGACCAGGCAGGATTACGAGCTGGTCCTGACAGCGGACGCCCGCTCCGGTGCCTGCCGTGCCTATGGACCGTCCGCAGGCCGTCTGCCGGAGAACGCCACCTGCCGGTCTCTGGCCGCCTGGTATTTCCAGCAGCTGCCGCCCTCCCACCAGCGGACCGCCCTGCGGAAAGCCCTCTCCCTGGAGGCTGTCTTGTCCCAGCTGGAGGCAGTTCCCTCTGTGGAGCTGGTCCTCCCGGCCCCGGAAGGAGCGCCTTACCATCTGCGGTGTTCCCCGCTGGAGGGGATGCCCGGCGTGCTGCTGGTGACTTGCCGCCGCCTTCCGGCCGGCACGCCGTCCCCCGCCCCATAAACGCAGAAGACCCGCCGCAGGCTATCGCCCGCGGCGGGTCTTCCATGCACGACGCAGCTTGAGCACTGTCAGAAATGCCTCCGTCGGGATCTGCACACTTCCCAGGGAGCACATCTTCTCTTTGCCGTACCCCACAGGACCTCCGGTTCTACGGGGACCCCTCATCCAATCAGAGCGGGCAGGCTGAGCCTGCCCGCTCCAAGGGTTTCCTTCCGAAACCGCTTGACGCCGCTCCCGCGGCGCCGGGCCGCTGGCCCGGGAAGGCGGGCTTACTCGTCCAGCTTGAGCACTGCGAGAAATGCCTCCGTCGGGATCTGCACGCTTCCCAGGGAGCGCATCTTTTTCTTGCCCTCCTTCTGCTTTTCCAGCAGCTTCTTCTTGCGGCTGATGTCGCCGCCGTAGCACTTGGCCAGCACATCCTTCCGCATGGCCTTGACGGTCTCCCGGGCGATGACCCGGCCGCCGATGGCCGCCTGGACCGGCACCTCGAACAGCTGCCGGGGGATGTTCTCCTTCAGCTTCTCGCACAGCCGGCGGGCCCGGGGATACGCCTTGTCTCTGTGGGCGATGAAGCTCAGGGCATCCACCGTATCGCCGTTGAGTTTCATGTCCACCTTCACCAGCTCGCTGGACCGGTAGCCGGAGAGCTCATAATCCAGAGAGGCGTAGCCCTTGGTGTTGGCCTTCAGCGCATCGAAGAAGTCGTAGATGATCTCGTTCAACGGCATCTGGTAGTGGAGCTCCACCAGATTGGTGTCCAGGTACTGCATGTCCTTGAACTCCCCCCGCCGGTCCTGGCACATGGGCATGATGTTGCCCACGAACTCGTTGGGAGCGATGATGTTCACCTTGACATAGGGCTCCTCCGCGTGCTCGATCACCGCCGGGTCCGGGTAGTTGTGGGGATTGTCCACCGTGACCATGGTACCGTCGGTCTTGTACACGTGGTAGATGACGGAGGGCAGGGTGGTCACCAGATCCAGGTCGAACTCCCGCTCCAGCCGCTCCTGGATCACCTCCATGTGGAGCATGCCCAAAAAGCCGCACCGGAAGCCGAAGCCCAGAGCTACGGAGCTCTCCGGCTCAAAGCTCAACGAGGCGTCGTTCAGCTGGAGCTTTTCCAGCGCGTCCCGCAAGTCCGGATACTTGGAGCCGTCCTCCGTGTAGATACCGCAGTAGACCATGGGCTGCACGGGCCGGTAGCCGGGCAGGGCCTCGGCCGTGGGGCTGGCGGCATCTGTGACGGTGTCGCCCACACGGGTGTCCTTCACGTTCTTGATGGAGGCGGTGAAGTAGCCCACCTCGCCGGCCCGGAGGCTGTCGCAGGGCTCCATGCCCAGGGGCAGCAGATGGCCGCATTCGATGACCTGATAAATGGCGCCGGAGGCCATCATCTTCACCTGCTGGCCCGTGCGGATGCTGCCCTCCATGATGCGGAAGTAGACGATGACGCCGCGGTACGAGTCATACTGGCTGTCGAAGATCAGGGCCTTCAGGGGCGCCTCCGGGTCCCCCTTGGGGGGCGGGACATTCTTCACGATGTCCTCCAGCACCGCCTCGATGTTGGTACCCAGCTTGGCGGAGATCTCCGGCGCGTCCAGGGCCGGCAGGCCGATGATGTCCTCCACCTCCTGCTTGGCCTTGGCGGGGTCCGCCGCCGGCAGGTCGATCTTGTTGAACACAGGCAGAATCTCCAGGTCGTGCTCCATGGCCAGATATGTGTTGGCCAGGGTCTGGGCCTCCACGCCCTGGGTGGAGTCCACCACCAGCACGGCGCCCTCGCAGGCGGCCAGAGAGCGGGACACCTCGTAGTTGAAGTCCACGTGGCCCGGGGTGTCGATCAGATTCAGTTCATAGTCCTCCCCGTCCTGGGCATGGTAGGTCAGCCGGACGGCCCGGGCCTTGATGGTGATGCCCCGCTCCCGCTCCAGGTCCATGTTGTCTAGCAGCTGGCTCTCCATCTCCCGGGCGGAGACGGCGTTGCACTTCTCCAGCAGCCGGTCCGCCAGCGTGGACTTGCCGTGGTCGATATGGGCAATGATGCTGAAATTTCGGATGTTGCTCTGTTTTGTCATATTCGGATATTCCTCCATCGGCCGGTCCACGCAAGGCCCGCATCAAGGGCCCGGCGCGCATCGCCGTTCTTTCAATCGGAATGGGGGCCCCATAAAATCCGAGATTCTATGGGGTGGTGAGGCGCAAGGGAGCGGATGCGGCATTCGCCGCCGGGCGGCTCTGCTCCGCCTGGGAGTCTCCTGTCACAGGGTTCCTCCCCGGGCCGCCGCTTTATGGGGCCGCAGCATGTTCTGCGTTCCACTGAATCCAGAAGCGCTCGTCCCAGAACTGGTCATAGTCATAGTGTACCACAAATTCCCGCCAGTTGGCGAGGGTCTCCTCCAGATTTTCCTCTGTCAGGCGGCCCTCCTCCCTTTGAAGCATGGCGAGAATCTCCCGGCAGACGCCGCCGGAGTGGTGGATATAGTCGCAGTAGTTGTCCAGATTCGTGACGATCTCCGGGTCCATGAGATAGCCGTAGAACTTCACATTGTCATACTGCAGCAGCGTCTGCCCTGCCTGGCGGATGGCCGCAAACACCGCCTCCGTCCTCCCCTCCCGAATGACCTTGTCCCAGAAGAGGATGCTGTACGGGGGCAGGAAGAAATCGAATTCCGTGTCCGAATGCTCTGTGACCCACCGTTCCGCCACCGCCAGATTGGCGGCCACATCGTCCCGATAGGCATCTGCGGGCAGCTCCTCCGCCGCAATCTCCGGCCGGTCATAGTTCTCCAGGGCGGAGATATGGTTCCACCACTCATTCCGGTCCCAGGTGAATCCCTCGTCGATGGTGTCGCCCTCTCCCCAGTGGTTGGAGAGCAGGGTGTAGGCGCTGTAATACAGCGTATCCTTGTTCAGCAGATATTGGATGTCATCCAGCGGATTGGCGTTGTAGAGATAGTCCGGCATGGCCGCAGTCACACCGCTCTCATCCCGGATCAGGGTGTTCACATCCAGGCCGAAGATCACCCGCTCCGGCTCCTGGGTCCGAAAGAGGACGTTCATCACCTGGTCGAACTCGCTGTAATACCCGTCCGGGATGGTGAGCCGCACCGCGGAGGTGCCGAAGGTCTCCTGAATCCAGCTGGAGCGGTAGTTGGCCGCCATGGAGGTGCCCACCAGCACGGTGTCCGCCTCCACATTCTTCGCCAGGCCCGCCATCTGGTACCGCTCATTGAACAGCACCGGCTGCCACTTGTCCGGCACCCGATAATACAGGCAGGGATCCACCACGTACACAACGGCTCCGCAGACCGCCAGCAGCGCCAGAATACACGCCAGAAGGCCGCAGACCCAGCGTCGATATGCTTGCTTCATACGGCCCTCCTCAGAAGTTGGAATAGATGAAGGTGGTGACACCGGTAAAGGACAGCACACACCAAAGCGTCAGCACTGTGAGGGCCGCGCCCCGCCAGAGCGTAGGCCGGAAGTCCTCCATCCGACGGATGGTGTTCCGGGGCCAGAGGACGGCGACCATCCCCGCCCCATACAGCAGCACCACCCGCAGGATGTTTTTCCAGGGCGTGAAGGCGGGAATCAACATCTGCACCGCGCTGGTCTCCTCGGCGAAAAGGCCCTCCAGCAGCCAGGCCGCCGGTTTTGCAAAGCCGCCGGTGACGGCCCGGCCCAGCAGCTCCAGGGCCCCGGCACAGTCCGGTGCCCGGAAGAACACCCAGGCGATGTTGACAAAGAGAAAGGTCAGCCCCCACCGGAGGACAAAGGGCAGCCGGTCCCGGCCCCTGCCCCAAACCCGTTCCACCACCTGGGCCAGGCCGTGGAGGGCGCCCCACACCAGGAAGGTCCACCCGGCCCCGTGCCAGAAGCCGCTTACCAGGAAGACGATGAGAATATTGCAATACGTCCGGATCGTGCCCCGGCGGCTGCCGCCCAGGGGGAAATACAGGCACTCCCGCAGGAAGGTGGTGAGCGTGATGTGCCACCGCTTCCAGAATTCCGTCACAGAGGCGCTGCGATACGGGGAGTCAAAGTTCATCGGCAGGCGGAGCCCGAAGAGCCGGGCCACACCGGCTGCGATGTCGCAGTAGCCGGAGAAGTCAAAGTACAGCTGGAGCGTATACCCCAAAATCACCAGCCAGGCCGCCGGAGCGCTGAGCTCTTCCAGATGTACCCAGCCGTTGTTCACCACAGTGCCGAAGGCGTCCGCCAGCAGCACCTTTTTGATGGTGCCACAACAGATGGCGTAGATACCCGCCGCGGCGTCGGACCAGTCCGGATGGAGGAATCCCTTTTCCCGCAGCTGGGGGAAAAAGATTCCGGGCCGCAGGATGGGGCCGGAGGTAACGGTGGGGAAAAACAGCCCGTAGAGCAGAAGGGAATCCCCCGGCGCGGGGACATATTCCCCGGTATAGACCTCCTTCAGCAACCACAGCTGCTGGAAGGTAAAAAAGCTCAGCCCCAGCGGAGCCCAGCCCACCTCCACCGCGCCGCCGGTGAGGAACTCCGTATACTTGAATCCCACCAGTATGGCGATGTGATAGACGCAGGCAAGAACCATTGTCCGGCGGCGGCCGCCGGACCGGGCCATCCGGCGGATGGCCCATGCTGTCACGCAGATGCCCGCCAGCAGGCAGGCAACGCCCCCCAGCACCACCGTCCATCCTCCGGGGCCCAGAAGGCAGAATACCGCGGAGGCCGCCGCCAGCATCGCCGCACCCGCTCGGGGGCTGCGCCGCCCCGCTGTCAGGCACACCGCCAGCGCTGCGGCCAGAAAGCCGAAAAAGGCCAGAGACTGAAAGCTCATCTGGTCTTCTCCGTCAGGCCGCTGAGACGGGCATCCGCGGTGCTCAGCACCTGGGTCAGGCTCTGGCACCGTCCGGGGTATGCGGCGGTCAGGGCCTCGTTGGACAGGTCCGGGAACGCCGCCTTTTTGGCCGCCAGGGACCGCAGGCTCCGGGTGTACTGGATCTCCGAGAGCTTCATGTCCGCCTCCGCTGTGCCCATGGTGCAGGCGGCCGGGTCCAGAGAGAAGTACGCCTCGTTGGCGCCGGCGGTGCGGTACAGATGGCGGTACAGCTGGTACACCGCGCTGCCCAGATATCCGGCAGCGGCGTTGATGGCCGCCTTGTCGTTCAGCTTGCCCAGCAGGCCGAACAGCACCCCCACAGCGCCGGAGAGCAGCTTGCTCTGGAGCGTGGCCAGCACGCTGCCCTGGAGGATGTTCCCCGGCTCGGCGGCGTTCAGGATCTCCTGCTCCGTCAGCATGTTCCCCTCCCGGGACAGCGTGCGGCCCAGGATGAAGTCCGCGGAGACGTGGTAGTAATCACAGGCCTTCACCACAAAGGCCAGGCCCGGTTCCCGGATGCCGTTTTCATAGTGGCTCAACAGGGCCTGGGAGATTCCCAGATCCCCTGCGGCAGTTCGCTGGGAGACGCCCCGCTCCTGCCGCAGCAGGGACAGGGTCCGTGAAAATTCAGTTGTGGAAGCCATCGTTCTCTCTCCTTCAGAGTTAAATACATAACGTATAGTTTAACAAATACGATACGGATTGTAAAGAAAAATCCCACGGATTCAGACATTTTTCGGGGGAAGGCGCTGCGGCGCCTTCCCCCGCTGTTTCCTTGCCGTCCAGCTCAGAACAGGCCCACCTGCCCCAGCAGCACGTCTCCCCCGATGCTGCGCACCTGGCGGGCATTCTCCTCCCACAAGCGGTCCGTCACCGCCATTTTGCGGATGATGTCCTGCACCGTGGCCTCCAGCGCAGACCCGGCCCGGTAGTCCGCCTGGAAGATATAATCCACCCGGCCCTTTGCCAGCAGGTCCTCCACACCGGCGCGGTTGCTGGCCTGGTACACAGCGATGGCCTGGCCGCCGTAGGCCCGCATCATCTTCATGCAGGGCACGTCGGAAAGGCCGTCCCCCATGTAGATCATACTGGTGAAGGGCACCCGCTTGCTGTCGTCAGGCATGGAGGCGTTTAGATCCCGGTCGTTGGACACGTCCAGCACGCCCTTGTTGATCCGGTAGACGAACTGGGTCTTGGCGGTGAAGTTCACCGCCAGCTTGGGCCACACGGGCACACCGCTCTCATCGTAGTAAAACTCGCTGGCATAGATCTCCTTAAATTCCCCGCTGATGGACGAGCCTTCAATGATCTCCCGCAGTCCAGAAGAGATGATGTAGTGCTCCACCTGGACACCCTGGCCGGCGCCGAAGTCGTTGATCCGCCGGAACCAGTCCTCCACACCGGGGAACAGCACGATGCTCCGCCCCTTCTCCACCAAGTCCGTCCGGGTGAAAGGACGGTTCCGCCGCGCCGCCTCCCGCAGCATGGTGTACATATAGGCCAGGATGCCGTCCATCCGGTTCCTGCGGCCGAAGCCGTTGGCCTCCGCCCAGAACTCTGCGGGGGTCATCCCCAGGGAAGGGATGAAGGCGTAGTCCTGCATATCGGTGGTGCAGAGGGTCTTGTCAAAGTCGTACAGAAAGGCCACGATGGGCTGTTGCTTCATGGCTGGCTCCTCCAATCAAAAGACGTTGAGCGCCGGGACCGGGAAAGAAAAAAGCGGCTCCTGCGAGCCGCTTTGATCGTTCAGTCATCGCCGCCGGAGTAATTGCGGCCGAACTTCAGATCGTTGAGATTGATGCGGCGGGTAGGCTCATCCACAGGATCAGCCGCAAAGGGGTCCCCCTCCGGATAGTCGTCCTCCGCCGCCGGAGACGCCTCTTCCGCTTCCGCCGGGGCCGCTTCCTCCTCCACGCTCTGCTCGCTGAAAGCGGCCAGCACCTTTTCCTCGATCTGCTGGACGGCCTCCTCCGGCTCCTGCTGGGAAATCGGCTCCGCCGCCTCCACCGGCAGCTCGGGCAGCTGCTCCAGGAATTTCAGCTCCTTCTCACAGATCTCTCTGCTGGCGGCAATGAACTGGGCCAGATCCCGCTGGCCCTGGTGCAGCCGCTCCTCGGCGGCCTCCACCTCCTGGCGCAGCTGGCCGATCTTCTCCCGGGCGCTGGTCTCCGCTTGGGCCAGGATCTCGTCCCGCTTGGCCTCTGCCTCGTGGACGATGGAGTCCGCCATCTTCTGGGCGGTCAGCAGGGTGGCGCGCATGGAGTCCTCGGTGGCACGGTAGTCCTCCACCTTTTCCACCAGGACCTTCAGCTTGGCCTTCAGCGCCGCGTTCTCCTTGTAGAGCGCGGTGTAATCATCGGTGAGCTCGTCCAGAAACTCATCGACCATGGCCATGTTATATCCGCCCATCACTGCCTTGGAAAAGGCGTGGGTGGAAACTTCCTGCGGTGTCAGCATGCTATCCCACTCTCCGTTTCTTTACAGGTAGAGGCCGTTATTTTCCAGCTCGTCGATCAGATCGCCCATGATATCCACATGATAGGGCGTGATGATGTACGTGTTGGCCGCGACCTTTTTGATCTTGCCCTCGCCTGCGTAGGCCACGCCGGAGAGGAAGTCGATCAGTCTTCTTGCAATGTCCTTGTTCGTGGACTCAAGGTTGATGACCACCGTGCGCTTTTCCTTCAGATGGTCGGCGATCTCGCTCGCGTTTTCAAAGCGCTCGGGCTTGACGAGCACGACCTTGAGCTGCGTGGTCGCGTTGATGTTCACGACCTTGTTGCGGCGGTCCTCCGCCTTGCGCTCGGCGCTGCGGCGGTCGGCAAAGGCGCCCGTGTCGCCGCGGTCTCTCAGATCGGGGAAATCATCTTCATATTCCTCGTCCTCATCCTCATAGGGGTGAGCCCACTTTTTCAGATCATCCAAAATACCCATGGTATCAAGACCTCCTCGATCAAATCGTATAATTGCGGGCACCGAAAATCGCCGTGCCGACGCGCACCATCGTCGCGCCTGCGCGCACCGCGTCCTCGTAGTCTCCGCTCATGCCCATTGACAGTATATCAAGTGTATTATCATACAACTTGGCATTGATGTCAACAAAAAGTGCATGAACTTTTTCAAAGTAGGGCAGTCTGCCGTGCTCGCCCTCGGCGACCGGCGGGATACACATGAGGCCGCGCACGCGGACATTTGCGCACTTTTTGGCCTCTTCCGCCGCCTGCTCCAGGCTCTCGGGCGCAAAGCCGCTCTTGGCCTCCTCGCCGCCGATATTCACCTCAAGCAGGATATCCTGCACGATGCCCAGCTTCTCGGCCTGCTTGTCGATGGCAGAGAGCAGCTCGAGCGAGCCGACCGATTCGATCATCGCGACCTTGCCGACGACATTTTTCACCTTGTTGCGCTGGAGATGGCCGATAAAGTGGAGGGGCGCCCCGTCGTAGGCGTGCTCCTGGAGCTTGGCGGTCATCTCCTGGACCCGGTTCTCCCCCAGGGCGTCGATACCCGCCTGAATGGCGGCCTGGCAGGCCGCCGCGTCGTTCATCTTGCTGGCGCCCACCAGGAGAATGTCCTTGGGGTCCCGACCCGCCTTTTCCGCTGCAGCTGCCATACGGCCGCGGATGCTGCCAATGTTTTCCGCGATACTGCTCATTTGTTGATCACCTTCCCGTCAAATAGATCCGCTGCGGCGGTGATGGCCTCGTCCCCTGCCCGGAGGGTCCGGGTGGAGGAGGCCCCCTCCGCCGGAGTTACCAGAATATAGCTCTCCTCCTGCCAGACGATGTCCACCGGCTTGAACCGGGCAGCGGAGCCCCACAGGCAGTACACGCCGGTGGTTTTCTCCGTCAGCTCGTTGCCGTCCTCGTCGGTGATGGTCTCTGTCAGGATGCGTACGGCGCTGCGGGGTACCCGCAGGCCGGTATAGCTGTCAAAAATGATCTGGGCGTTCTGGTGGCGCAGGAGGGTGGTGAGACCCAGGTAGTTCTCCGAGGAAAGGATCACCAGCTTCTGTCCCCTGTCCTCCTCGCTGATGGAGTGGACGGTCATGGTGAGGTCCCGGTCCAAGCCGTTCTGGAACCGCAGCGTCACCGTGTCCCCCTCCGCCATCCTCCCCATGTCCTCCGTCGCCATGAGAGTGACGAAGTACCACTGGGTGCCGTAGACCATCTTCCCGCAGGAGCCGGAGGGCTGCTGGGGGGTGATGGTGCGGTAGTCAGCGGGGGTCATGGTCTCCAGGCTCTCCGGGGTGAGGACGGTCTCATAGCCGTCCACCAGGCTGGAGAAGAGGCCCGATTCCGGCGCAGTGATGCGGGTGGTGCCCGATCCCGCGGAGGCGGTGAGAGCGGAGATCTGGCTCTGGAGCTGGGTGATGGCGGCGTCCAGGGAGTCGGTGCCGCTGTAGGCGAAGGACCGCTTGAGCACGGCGGAGCGCAGGTTGTTTCCCGGCTCCTCGGCAGCGGAGAGGTTGTCCGTAGTCATGGCCCCCCGGAAGGCGATAAGGGAGGAGACCACCTCCTCATCCAGTCGGGCGGTGGTGCTGGAGCCGGCGGCCAGGGTCCTGGCATAGGTCAGCTGCTCCAGCTGCTCCTCCAGGGAGCGCAGGGTGTTGGCGTCCTGGAGGGCCTGGGCGCTCTGGTAGACCAGGGCCACAGTGCCGCCCTTGCTGACCTTCTCCCCCTCCCCCCGGGAGAAATACACCAGGTCGCCGGTGCCGCCGGAGAGCACCGCCTCCTCCCGGACCACGTAGCCCGAGACGGTGACGGCGTTTTCACTGGTGAAGTCATAGACCAGGGTGGTGGAGAAGGGGTCCAGGAAGTACGAGGCGGCGTTGACGCCGAAGTACACCAGGACCGTCAGCAAGATGGCGGCCAGCATCAGTTTTGTGGCGAGAGAGCTGGTTTTCATAGGTATCACTCCTTGGAACGGGAGCAGGACGTCAGAGGCTGTCCTCCCAGGCGGAGAGATCCACAGGCCGCAGGGGGCACACGGTGGAGATGGCGTGCTTGTAGATCAGGTTTTGCTTGCCGTCGGCGGCGAGGACCACGGTAAAGGCGTCGAAGCCGGTGATGGTGCCCCGCATCTGGAAGCCGTTGACCAGGAATACGGTCAGGGGAATTTCACCCCGACGGGCGGCAGCCAGAAAGATGTCCTGCAGGTTAGGTGCTTTTGTCATGTCGTCTACCTCTCTTTTTATGGTGTGTGAGGGCGGACGACAAAAAATGTATGTAAGCGGTCCGCCCGGGGCTGGCGGAGGGCCATAGGGCCTTCTCCGGTGCCTATTGTAGCCCCTGAGCGGAGAGAATTTCTGTCGCAATTCGGAGAGCGTCGGCAAAATTACGCTCTTTTTCCCAGTAGATCCAGTGGATATCCTGGTTTCGCCTGAGCCAGGTGAGCTGGCGCTTGGCATACTGCCGGGAGCGGAGCTTGATCTCGGCCACGGCCTCCTCCAGAGGCACCTGGCCGTCCACGGCGGAAAGGAGCTCCTTGTAGCCGATGGCCTGGAAGGCGGTGGAGGTGCGGGGCACCCCCTGCTCCAGAAGGGCCTGGACCTCGCCCAGAAGCCCTGCGTCCATCATGGCGTCCACCCGCCGGTCGATGAGGTCCCGCATGTCGGCCCGGTCCCGGAAGGCGAGGCCGATGTAGATGGGGTCGTACCGCCGGGGCAGGGCGGCGGTACGGCGGTTGTGCTCGGAGATGGTGCATCCCGTCTCCCGGTAGACCTCCAGAGCCCGGAGGATCCGCTTCTCGTCAGCGATGTGGAGCCGTGCGGCACTCTCCGGGTCTACCTGCTGGAGTTCCTCCCACAGGGGAGCGATGCCATCCCGGGCCAGCTGCGCCTCCAGCTCCTTTCGGACAGCGCCGCCGGCCTCTCCCGGGGCGAAGGTGAGCCCGGAGATAATGGCGTCCAGGTACAGCCCGGTGCCTCCCACCAGGATGGGGAGCTTTCCCCGGCGGAGGATATCCTGGATACAGGCATCCGCCGCCTCTGTAAACCGGGCCACGGACCACTTCTCGGCGGGATCGGCCACGGCCACCATGTGGTGGGGGATGCCCTCCGTCTCCTCCGGCGTGGGGGCGGCGGTGCCGATGGTCATGCCCCGGTAGATCTGCATGGAGTCCACGCTGACCACCTCGCCGTCGTAGCGGCGGGCCAGCAGGACCCCCATCTTGGTTTTTCCGCAGGCGGTGGGGCCCACCACGCAGAGGATTTTCGGTTGTGACATGGGCCGCACTCCTTTCGGTTTTGCCGGCATGCCAAGCGGCGGAGATTGTATATCAGAGGGTGGTTCCTCTGAATGTCTCTTTATCAGGCTTTCAGGCTGGCAGGGGTATTCCGCGCTCCGGCGCGGGTTACTTTGCCCTCGGCGGCAAAGTAACCAAAACGCCGCCGGGGACTCCCCGGACCCCGATTGACCCAATCGGTCCGGATCATATTTTGCCGCTGCTCTGCCACTGAATCAGTGCCTTTTAGCATCTGATCTGCGGCGGGCTTCTTATCCGGCTTCGGCTGACGCCCTGTTAAAGGGATAGAACCATCTGTTTTTCTGTGACACCCACCTGCACCTCATCAGAGCCAGGCAGCTTCCCACCAGCAAAAATAGCAACATCCCTCAGCACGAGGGCCGTCATGCGAAGTCCGTAGCGCACCGCACCGATTACGAAGGAGCCGGAGGCCCCGCGGTATTTCAGTGGCAACCGGGCATCGCCCTTGCTTGTGTCTGATTGGACAAAGCGGTGGTCCGGCCCAAAGGGGGCCGGCGCCTTTTGGTGACTTTTGGGCGATCAAAAGTCACCCGCCGGAGGCAAACAACCTAGAGATCTGATGAAAGAGACATTCAGAAGATCCCTCCTCTGATAAGATGCCCCCGCCGCCTGGCGAAGGCGGCAGAAGCCCCCCGCTGGCGGCAGCCGGCAACTGAGAAAGGAGCCTCTTATGGAACCTTCCAGCAAGAAGCCCCCGATAAAGAAAAAATGGATCATCCTGGCAGCCATAGCCGTGGCCCTTACTGTCTTCTGCCTGTGGTACACCCGGCCCATCCCCTTCCAGGATCTGATCCCGGGAACAGAGCTTCCCCCCTGCCAGCAGATCCGGGTCTACGCAAGCTATGAGAAGGATATCTCCCAACGGGAGGAGTATGAGCTGACCATCACGCCGGAAGATCCCTCCTTTGATCCCCTGCTGTCTCTCTTTACCGACAGAAGCTACTGCCGTTCCCTGCGGAACCTACTGCCCCGGGGCGGCCGTATCCATAACACCCAACCGGGGGATTTTGAGTGGCTGGTGTATCTCGATTACGAGGAACCCATTACCCTTCCCGACGGCAGCGAGGGCAGCGGAACGCTGTTCCGCTTCACCAATTTCTTTGGCACCCTGGATGTCAGCGTCCTGAGAGAGGATTGGCAGGCCAACACTGACCAGCAGAAGCAGTGGCTCTGGGCGGTCATGGAGATCATTCAGGACCACGAAACAACAAACCAATAGTATATTTTATTATAAATTATACAAATAGTATATACAAAAGGAGAAAAATACCATGAAACAGTCCAGAACCCATACCTGCGGGGAGCTCCGCCTGGAGCACGTAGGACAGACCGTCACCCTGGCGGGCTTTATGGAGAATGTCCGCGAGGTGGGCCAGAACTTTGCCTTCGTCATCCTCCGTGACTTCTACGGCACCACCCAGCTGGTGGTGGAGACCGAGGAGATGATGTCCATCATCAAGGGCATCAACAAGGAGTCCACCATCCAGGTCACCGGCGTTGTCCGGGAGCGCAGCAGCAAGAACCCCAACCTGCCCACCGGCGACATCGAGGTGGTCCCCACTAAGATCGAGGTCCTGGGCCGCTGCCGCTACAACGAGCTGCCCTTCCAGATCAACCGCAGCCGGGAGGCCGATGAGTCCCTGCGGCTGAAGTACCGCTACCTGGATCTCCGCAACCCCGCAGTGAAGAAGAACATCATCCTCCGCTGCCAGGTGGTGGCCGCCATCCGCGCCGCCATGATGGAGCAGGGCTTCCTGGAGATCACCACCCCCATCCTCACCGCCTCCTCCCCCGAGGGCGCCCGGGACTACCTGGTACCCGCCCGGAAGCACCCCGGCAAGTTCTACGCCCTGCCCCAGGCCCCCCAGCAGTTCAAGCAG
>OJPZ01000672.1_pt1 | contig 14804 bp, 11 predicted proteins | sample 1598611 | NCBI WGS metagenome assembly OJPZ01 (sample SAMN03922494, study PRJEB24848) | human gut metagenome | isolation source: stool sample | host: Homo sapiens | place: Germany | collected 2011-11
CGCCTTAGTCTCGTGGGCTCGGAGATGTGTATAAGAGACAGCCCGAGGCCGCTGGGGTTTCACCAACGACGGGAGACAGGGGGGGAGGATGGGAAAATGGATCGCGGCATGGGGTTGGGACGCCCTGGGCAAAGCAGGGGGCCAGAACCGATGCCGCTGGGGAGGAGGGCGCACTCAGCGGAGGGTCACCCCTCCAGGGCGCGTTTTTTGACCCGGGCCTTTTGCACCAGGATGATGGCGGCTAGCAATACAAGGCCGACCACATCGGTGAGGAGGCCGGGGACGATCATGGCTAGGCCGCCGGCAATGAGGATAAGGCGTTCATACCAGGTGCAGTGGTCCTCCACAAAGCCGGTAAGGCCGCCGGACAGGGCGTACATGCCCAATAGGGCGGTCAAGGCGCTTAGGAGGATATCCCAGACCGTTGCATCGATCATGAGCATCACCGGGTTGAGCACAAAGATATAGGGCACGATAAAGGCGCCGATGGCGATGCGGGTAGCGATGACGCCGGTTTTGAAGGGGTCCCCCTTGGCGATGGCGGAACCGGCCATGGCAGCCAGGGCCACCGGGGGGGTGATGTCCGCGATGATGCCGAAGTAGAACACGAACAGGTGGGCGCTCATAATGATGGCCACCGTAGGTTCGCTCAGCCCGTTCATGGCCACCAGCACGTTGATCAGGGCGGAGGCGCAGATGGTGGAAGTGATCAGGTAGTTGGCGGTGGTAGGCACGCCCATGCCCAGCACGATGGAGGAAAGCATGGTGAAGAACATCAGCAAGAAGATGTTGTTGCCGGCAATGCTGGCAAGGCCGGTGGCAAATTTCAAGCCGATGCCTGTGAGGGTAACGGTGCCCACGATCATGCCTGCCATGGCGCAGGCCACGGCCACGGACAAAACGCTGCGGGCGCCGCCCTTGAGTGCGTCCACGATGTCCATGGGGTCAAAGCCCAGCTTATCCTTTAACTGGGGTCCCCGTTTCCAGTTGACGATGGGCGCCAGCACCAGCCACAACACCAAGGCCCAGACCGCATACTGGGTAAACTTGATCTCGCCCACGCCGAATTGGGCCAGGAGTCCAGGGAACCAGTGATGGGCGTTCATGGAGGCCAGCATCAGCGCCATGGGGATCAGGGAAAACCAGCGGATGCTATAGGCCATCAGGGAGGTCAGGATGGCGCCCAAGGCGGCGTAGGAGGGGGTGGTTTTGCTGGAGAGCATATAGATCATGAAGGCTAGGGGCAACAGCAGGTGTCCGCCTTCGGCCATGACCTTGCCCAGCTTGGGGATCTCATCCTCGCGCATACCCTTGAGGCCGATCTTACGGGCTTCGTGGTGGACGCTGATGAGGATACCGGAGAAATATAGGATAGCGGGGATAACGGCGGCTTTTACCACCTGGGAATAGGGGAAGCCGGTGCTATCCGCCATCAGGAAGGCGGCGGCGCCCATAATGGGCGGCATGAGCTGGCCGCCGGTGGAAGCGGCGGCCTCCACGGCGCCGGCGAATTCCGGGCTATAGCCCAGCTTTTTCATGGTGGGGATGGTAAAGGAGCCGGAACCAACGGTGTTGGCCACAGAGGACCCCGAGACGGTGCCTTCCAGGGCGGAGGCGATGACCGCCACCTTGGCGGGGCCGCCGATGCGCTTGCCGGCCAGGGCGTTGGCCAGGTCGATAAACAGCTTGCCCACGCCGGTTTTCTCCAGGAAGGAGCCAAAGAGGATAAACAGGAAAATATAGGTGGAGGATACCCCTAGAGGCGTACCGAACACCCCGTTGAGGGTAAAGTACATATGGGTGACCACCTGCTTGACGCTATAGCCTCGGTGTCCAAAGGAGCCGGGGATATACTTACCAAAGACCGCATAGGCCAGGAAAACCAGCACGATGATTAGGATCGGCAGGCCCACCACCCGGCGGCAGGCCTCCATGAGCAGCACCATGCCCAAGAGGCCGGCGATGATCTCCATGGCACCGAAATTGCCTACGCTTTTGACGATGTATTCGTAGTTGAAGGGGATGTACAATACGGCGGCCAGGGCCAAAAGGCCCAATACCACGTCATACCAGGCGATCTTATCCTTCCTAAGGCCCTTATGGGCGGGATAGAGCAGATACACCAGGATCAGCACGAAGGCCAGGTGGATGGACCGCAGGATCTGGGGGGGTATGGTCCAGATGCTGGTATAGATCTGGAACAGGGAAAAGGCGATCATGATCAGGCCCAGCACAAAAGCCACGGGGCCTTTGATCTTGTTGCGGTAGGCGGATTCCTTGTCGTATTTTTCCAGCACCGCTTCGGCTTCCAGCCGTGCGATTTCCTCTTCGCTCATACCCTCTGTGCCGATATTGAGTTCGTCCAGGGTATAGATTTTGTTGGGTTCTTTCTTTTTCTTCTTGAATAAGGCCATAGGTTTCCTCCCAATGCGATGAGATGCTTGCTGCCTGGCCGGGCAATGGCCCCTGGACGGCCAGGACATAAGAAAAAAAGCCGGTTCCATTAAATAGCGGGGGTACGGGTCCTCAATCGGGCGGCCAGGCTGAACCGGCCTGGCAAAAGCCGAATAAAGGTGCCGGGCTCCAGCACATCCAGCAGCCGGATTTCCCGTCCATTCAGCAGCAGCCGGTGATCCGGGACCTGTTGGAGCAGGATGGGGATCTGGGACTGGACCTTGTGGATGCCGGAGATATAAAATCCTTCCGGGGTATTTTCAAAGCTGTCGCCGATCCCATCGGCCAGCACCGGCATACCCCACCCATAGGCGGAAAACAGGGTGCTTTCCAGCACCAGGGCGTCGCCGGTAAAATACAGGGTATCCGTAACAGGGCTCAGGTTTACGGAATGGGTATAGCGGATGGAAAAGCCGTCCCCTTTTTTCATGGGGAATAGGAGGAGAGGTTCGCCGGTGCGGCCGTCCTCCAGGATCAGGCCCGGGAACAGGGGCGCCCATAGGAGTACGCCCAGGGCCAACAGCAGGCCCAAAGCGATAAGCAGGGGAACAAGCCTCCTGCCCCCCTGCCTGACTTGTAGGTTCCAAGGTTTCATGGGCAATGCCGGCAAAAAGGGTTATTCTACGGTAATGCCCTGCTCCTGGTAATAGCGGATGGCCCCGGGATGGAAGGGGATGGTGATGCCGTCCGCCACCTTGTTGATATCCAGGTCGTTGCCCCGGGCATGGCTGGCAGCCAGGGCATCCTTCTGCTCAAACATGGCCTTGGTGATCTGGTAGACCACTTCTTCATCCAGATCCTCGGTGCAGGCCAGGGTGGCGATGATGGCTACGCTCTCCGCCTCCTGGGCGTCGTATACGTCGGCGCCGATGGTGGTACGGGCATAGAAGGGATGGGCCTCGATCAGGGCGTCGGCAGTGGCGCCGTCAATGGGGACCACCACGATCTCCGTGGTGTTGGCCAGCTCCACGATGGCGGTATTGGGCAGGGCCGAGGTGGCAAAGGCCGCATCCACGGTGCCGTTCTGCATGGCGGTGGAAGCATCGGAGAAGCTCAGGTACTGTACGTCGAAATCATCGTAGGAAAGGCCGGCGGCTTCCAGGATCTGCTTGGCATTTACCTCGGAGCCGGAGCCCGCGTCGCCAACGCAAACCTTTTTGCCCTTCAGGTCCGCAATGGTATTGATGTTGGAGGACTTGAGGGCCACCAGCTGGATCACCTCGGGATACATGCCTGCAATGGCCCGCAGCTTGGGCATGGCCCCGTCTTCCGCCATGGAGTCTATGCCCTCATAGGCATATCCCAGCACGTCGTTTTGCAAAATGGCCAGCTCCGCTTCCCCGTTGTTGAGGGAACGGGCGTTGGCGGCAGAGGCGCCGGAGGTGGTGGCGGTGATCTCCAGATTGTTTACGCTTTCCGTAAGCACATTGGCCAATACGCCGCCCAGGGCGTAATAGGTGCCTGCATCGCCGCCGGTGACCATCAGCAACCGCTGAAGGGTGGCAAGGCCGCCTTCGGCCGCGGCTTCACCCTCGGCTGCAGGGGCCTCGGCAGGAGCTTCGGCCTGCTGGGCGCAACCCACCATGCCCACTACCAAAAGGGCCGTTAGAAGCAGAGAAAGCAGCTTTTTCATCATGATATGGTTTCCTCCTTTATAAAAGTGGCGGTACCAGGGCATTCCCCGCGCCCTGTGCCGCAGGATAGCAAAGATTCGATACGTGTATACGTGTATACAAGAACATAAACTTATTTATAAGGATACTATACTTTGTCTTTCTTTTCAAGGGGTTTTGAAATTTTCCCGAAAAACAGGCATTCTACCCATTTGCCCATGGTAGGGCCGTCTAGCGGGCAAAGGCGTTTGACGGCCTAGTTTGCTGCCGGGCCCCAGGCCAGGGGCCGCCGCCTTGCGGCCCCTGGCCCTGCATGTTACAATAAACAAATAAAAAGAACAGACCCTGTAAAAAGGAGGCCCTATTTGCCATCTGCCTGTGACCTTCCCCGGTAGCTTTCGGCTGCCTGCCGGTTGGCCTTGGCAGGGCGGCGGCGCAGCCGGCCCTAGGCCCTGGCGGGGCGCCAGGGGAAACGCCAAGATGGCCCTGTGTCCGGCAGGGCGCAGGGAGACCTTTTCCATAGGAGGCATGTCCAAGCGCATCATGTACATTGCAGACCTTCACATCCACTCCAAATATTCCCGGGCCACCAGCCGGGATTGCGACGCGCCCCATCTGGAGCTTTGGGCCCGGTACAAGGGCCTGGGGCTGATCGGCACCGGGGATTTCACCCATCCCGCCTGGCGGCAGGCCCTCCAGGAGGCCCTGGAACCGGCAGAGGAGGGCTTGTATACCCTCAAGGAGGAAGCCCGCCTGCCGGAAAGCAGGGCCTTTTGCGGCCAGCCGCCCCGGTTTGTGGTGAGCGGGGAGATCAGCTGCATCTATAAGCGCCATGGCCGCACCCGCAAGGTCCATAACCTGATCCTTTTGCCCAGCCTGGAGGCGGCGGACGCCCTGTCCGGCCGGCTGGAAGCCATTGGCAACATCCGTTCCGATGGGCGGCCCATCCTGGGGCTGGATAGCCGGGACTTGCTGGAGATCACCCTTTCCTGTTGCCCACAGGCCCTGTTTATCCCCGCCCATATCTGGACGCCCCACTTTTCCATGTTTGGGGCTTTTTCCGGCTTTGATTCCATAGAGGAATGCTTTGGCGACCTATCCGGCCACATCCGGGCCCTGGAAACCGGCCTGTCCTCCGATCCCCCCATGAATTGGCGGGTCAGCGCCCTGGACGGCTTGACCCTGGTCTCCCATTCCGACGCCCATTCCCCCGCCAAGCTGGCCCGGGAAGCGGACCTATTGGAAGGCCCCATGTCCTATCCCAGCCTATATCAGGCCATCACCACGGGAGCAGGCTTCCTGGGTACCCTGGAGTTTTTCCCGGAGGAGGGGAAATACCACCTGGACGGCCACCGGGCTTGCGGGGTATGCCTATCCCCCCAGGAAACCCTGGCCTATGACGGCCGGTGCCCCATCTGCGGCAAGAAGATCACCATCGGGGTGGAACATCGGGTGGAGGAGCTGGCGGACCGGCCCCTGGGCTATCAGCCCCCGGACGCCAAGCCCTTTTCCTCCCTGGTGCCCCTGCCGGAGATCATCGCCGCCAGCACCGGGCTTACCCCCGCCTCCAAAAAGGTGGAGCAGGCCTATTTTTCCCTGCTGCAAACCCTGGGACCGGAATTGTATATCCTACGGGAAGCCCCTTTGCAGGACATCCAGCAGGCGGCGGGGCCCCTGCTGGCCGAGGGCGTCCGCAGGCTGCGGGCCGGCCTGGTACAGCGCACCGGCGGCTACGACGGCCAATATGGAAAGATCGCCCTGTTTGCTCCTGGGGAGCGGGAAGCCCTGGGCGGCCAGACCTCCCTGCTGGCCCCGGAGCGGCTTTGTAAAGCCGCGCCAACCCAGCAAAGGCCCTTGAAACGCCCCGCCGTCCCAACGCCCGCCCCGGCCCCTCCCAAGCCCGCCGGGCTCAACCCGGAGCAGGCTGCGGCGGTTCAAAGCAACGAGGCGGCCATCGCTGTGACCGCCGGCCCCGGCACCGGCAAGACCAGCACCCTGGTGGCCCGGGTCCTCCATCTGATCCAGGTACAGGGAGTCAAGCCCCAGACCATTACCGCAGTGACCTTCACCAACCTGGCCGCCCAGGAACTGCGAAGCCGCATTGCCCAGGCCCTGGGCAACCGGGCGGCACGGGGCATCCATGCCGGCACCTTCCACGCCGTTAGCAAAGGGCTACTCCCGCCCAAATCCATCCTGTCCCGGGAGGAGGCCCTGTTGCTGCTGCCGCCCCTTTTACAGGCCAGGGGGGACACCCGTACCCCCGCTCAGGCCCTGGAGGAGATCGGCCGGATAAAAAACGGCCTTTTGCCCTTCCCCGGCCCGGATAGCCTATACGCCGATTATCAGGCTGCGTTGGCCAGGCTGGGGGCCCGGGATCTGGACGATCTGCTGCTGGAGGCCCTAGAGCAGGACGCCAAAGGACACCGGCCTTTTACCCACCTGCTGGTGGATGAGGTGCAGGATATCAACCCGGTGCAACGGAAATTGATCAGCCACTGGATGCAGCCGGGGGGCACCGTGTTTTTGATCGGCGACCCGGATCAGTCCATTTATGGGTTCCGGGGCGCCAGCGCCGCCTGCTTTGACCAGCTGGCCCAGGAGATCCCCGGGTTGCGGATCTATACCCTGCGGGAAAATTACCGTTCCACGCCCCAGATCTTGGAGGCCGCCCAAAAAGCCCTGCAGCGGCCCTGTCAATTGCAGGCCACCCAGCCTGCCGGCTGCCCCGTCCGCCATGTCCTGGCGCCTACGCCCTTTGCCGAAGCCTGCTGGATCGCCGAGGAGATCGGAAGATTGACCGGCGGCTTGGATATGCTGGCCGCTGGCCACGGCTCTGTAGAGCAGCCCCGGGCCTTTTCGGATATGGCGATCTTGTGCCGTACCCACCGGCAGCTCAACGTGCTGGAAGCCTGCCTCGCCCGCCAGGGAATCCCCTGCGTGGTACGGGGCCGGGAGGATTACCTGGAAGATCCGGCGGTCCAGGGGGCCATCGGGTTTTTCCGCTCCCTATATCAGCCCGCTGACCAGGCCGCCCTTACCGCTTGCCTGACCCATGCGTTTCAATGCCCGCCGGATCTGCTCCAGCAGGCTGTTCGCATTTATTGTCCCATGGCCCAGCCGGACCCGGCCATCCTTACGGACGTTTTCGGCCGGAGCGGCCATTTGGCCCTTTGGGTGGAAGAAATGGCCGCCTATTTGCCCCGCTTAAACCGGCACAAACCCCGCAAGCTGTTTCAGGATTGGGCCAAGGCCCACGGCCCCAGCCCCGCCCTGGACCGGCTGGCGAATTTGGCCGCCTTCCATGATACCTTGACGGATTTCTTAGACGCCCTGGTCCAGGGCCAAGAGGGGGATCTGCGCCGGCCCTCCGGAAAAGGCTATGCTTCCGGTGCGGTGGAGCTGATGACCCTCCATGGGGCAAAGGGTTTGGAATTCCCGGTAATATTCCTGGCCGGGTTCCATCAGGGCTCCCTACCCCTGGAACGGGCGGACGGGTCCGTGGATCTAGATGAGGAACGCCGGCTTTTGTATGTGGGCATGACCCGGGCCCGGGAGGTCCTGCTCCTGACCGGCGGCGGCGCGCCTTCTCCCTTTGCAGAAGATATCGCCATACCGTATGCTGCCATTCCAGCTAGGGAGCGCAGGCCCGAACAGCTCTCTTTGCTCTAGCGGTTCCTTGGGAACGCCAGACCCCCACAACATTGAAAGCGGGCCCCTGGGGACAGGGGCCCGCGCAGGCTGTCGAAAAAGTGGCTTGCGCCACTTTTTCGAGGTTTTCATAGCTCCCTTGCGCCTACGGCGCGGCCAGGGAGCTATGCAGGGAAACCCTTGCTACGCAAGGCTTTTTGCGGATTTGCCGTACACCCCCCAGGGGGCCTTCTCTTGTCCCTTCGGGACAATTCACCTTGTGCCGCCAAATCCGATTAAAGCCTAAAAGGGCCGCGATCTTCCATTCGCCAGAGGTTTTTCGACAAGCTGAGCGGGCCCCTGGGGACAGGGGCCCGCGGCTGTTGTGGGCTTTTTGACGGTGATGGGGACCCAGCGGCCCGGGGGGGCCGCGGCAGGGCGCGAAGCGCCCTGAAGGGAGCGCCCGGGGCCTTCGGCCCCGGGCGCTCCCTTTTGTTTGGCGGCCGGGGCGCCTAAAGGCGCCCCGGCCGCCAAACGCCGCCGCCCCCCCGGGCCGCTGGGTCCTTCTGCTGCCATTGGGTGAAACGGCAAACAGGCGTCACGCCAGGGCAGCTTGCCAACAGGCCAGCATATCCTGGGGCATGGGGGCGTATACCGTGACGGCCGTGCCGGTGAGAGGATGGAGAAAAGACAATTGGTTGGCATGGAGGGCGGGCCGGGATATACGGGGGTCGGGCCGGCCATAGAGCCAGTCCCCCAGGAGGGGGCAGCCCAGGGCGGCCATATGGACCCGCAGCTGATGGGTGCGGCCGGTATGGGGCAGCAGCCGCACCAGGGATAGGGTGCCACGGCGGCCTAAAAGGAGGTATTCCGTATGGGCGGCCTGGCCCACTGGGACAACAGCCCGCTGGTAGCGGGAACCGGGGGCAAAGCCGATGGGCAGCTGAATATGGCCGTGGGCCTCTGGAGGCGAGCCCAGGCAAAGGGCCAGGTAGGACTTGGAGAGGGCCTGGGTATGGAAAAGGGCTTGGAGCCGGTGGTGCATGTAGCCGTTTTTTGCCCAGGCCATCACGCCGGTGGTGCCGCGATCCAAGCGGCTGACGGGATGGGGGGCGGCGTCCGGGGGTAAATAATAGGAAAGGGCGTTTTCCAAGGTCAATTCCCCAGGGGAGCGGGTGGAGGCGTGGACAGCCATGCCGCCGGGCTTATTGAGCACCAGGATATCCGGGTCCTCATATAGGATGGATAGGGGAAAGGCCATGGGTGGGGCCCGTTTCACCGGGTCGTCGCCGATCTGAACCTGCACCAGGTCTCCGGCAAGGGGGCGGGCGGTGGTATAAGCCCTTTGGCCGTTGAGGCAAATGCCCTGCTCCCGCCGTTTGAGCCGGGCTAAAAGGGAATCCGAAATGCCCAGCTGGGTTTGCAAGAGGCTGCCCAGGGTATGGCCGGCCTGGGCTTGGGTGACGGTAAAGGAAAGGGTGCGCATGACTTAGGGCCGTACCAGGTTCTGGGGTGCGCCCCGGAGGAAGGCCGCGCAGTTTTCCACCGCAATGTCCATGAGCCGTTGCCGGCTTTCCCGGGGGGCCCAGGCGATGTGGGGGGTGAGGAAGCAATTGGGGGCCTGTAGAAGGGGATTGTCCGGGGCGATGGGCTCGCTGGATACCACGTCCAGCCCGGCGGCGTAGACCTTGCCGGATTGAAGGGCGGCGGCCAAGTCCGCTTCCACCACCAGGGGGCCCCGGCTGGTATTGAGGAGGATGACCCCATCCCGCATTTTGGCGATGGTATCCCGGTTGATGACGCCCTGGGTCTCCGGGAACAAGGGGCAGTGGAGGGAGATCACATGGGACCGGGCCAGCAGGGCGTCCAGGGGCACATATTCCGCCAAAGCCAGGCCGGCGCCGCAGGGATGGGTGTCATAGGCCAGGATCTCCATGCCCATGGCCTGGGCGATCCGGGCGACGGCCTGGCCGATGCGGCCCATGCCGATGATGCCCAAGGTCTTGCCGGCCAGCTCCATGAGGGGATAGTCCCAGAAGCACCAATCCGGGCTACTGGTCCAGCGGCCCTGGTGGACGGCCTGGCTATGATGGCCTATTTGGTGGCAGATCTCCAGCAGCAGGGCTATGGTAAACTGGGCTACGGCTGTGGTGCCATAGGTGGGGATGTTGGTGACCAGGATACCCAGCTCCTGGCAGGCGGCCACGTCCACCACATTGTAGCCGGTGGCCAGCACGCTGACCATGCGGATGGAAGGACAAGCCAAAAGGGTCTCCCGGGTAATGGGGGTCTTGTTGGTATATACGATATCCGCCTGGCCGATCCGGGGAATTATCTCTTCCGGCTTGGTGCGGGGATAGACCCGCAGTTGGCCCAGGGCCTCCAGCCCTGCCCAGGAAAGGTCGCCGGGGTTTTCCGTAAACCCGTCCAGCACCACGATCTGCGTCATTGGGATTACCTCCTTGTAAATGGCCTGATTTCCCTTAAAAAAGGGCCTTGGCATCATTGTATAATATCCTGGGCGGCCCTGCAAGGGATGGGTAGAAAACCCGGTTGGGCTATTGACGCGGGGGCTGGGGTGCGGTATGGTTATAATGAAAAATTAGGCGTGCAGCCAGAGGGGGAGGGATGAGATGGCACATATCCTATTGGCCCCAGATTCCTTTAAGGGCACCATGACCGCCCTGGAAGTATGCGAAATATGGGAGCAGGCTGTAAAAGCCAGGCTGCCCCATATGGAATGCCGGTCCATCCCCCTGGCGGACGGGGGAGAAGGCATGGTGGACGCCTATTTGAAAGCCTGTGGGGGCAAGCGGATCACGGCCCGGGTACACGGCCCCTTCATGGAAGAGGTAGAAGCGGTTTACGGCCTGCTGCCGGACGGCACGGCGGTGCTGGAGATGGCCTCCTGCGGGGGGCTGCCTTTGGCGGCAAGCCATTTGGACCCTCTGCGGGCCACCACCTATGGGGTGGGAGAGCTGCTGCTTCACAGCGCCAGCCGGGGCGCCCAGCGGGTGTTGCTAGGCCTGGGAGGCAGCGCCACCAACGACGGGGGCATGGGCTTGGCCGCCGCCCTGGGGTATACCTTTGTGGATGAGGCGGGCTGCCTATTGCCGCCCTTGGCCCAGCACATGGGCCGGGTGGCGAAGATCCAGCCCCCGCCCATGGCATATCCCTTGCCGGTGGTGGCGGCCTGCGATGTGGACAATCCCCTGTGCGGTCCCCGGGGGGCCACCGCCGTCTTCGGCGGACAAAAGGGGGTTACGCCCCAGACCGCGCCCTTGCTGGAGCAGGGCCTTGCCAACCTGGCGGAACGGGTCCAAAAGGATCTGGGCAAGCTGGTATGGGAGCTGCCCGGCGCCGGGGCGGCAGGAGGCCTGGGGGCTGGAGCAGTGGCCTTTGCAGGGGCTACGCTGCAATCCGGCATCCAGCTGCTGCTGGATGCGGCGGGCTTTGACCAGGCCCTGGGGGAGGCGGCCCTGGTGATCACCGGGGAAGGCAGGCTGGATGGCCAAAGCCTGGCAGGCAAGGCACCCCTGGGGGTGGCAAGGCGATGCAAAGCCGCCCAGGTGCCTTGCATCGCCCTTTGCGGGTCCTTGGGCCCGGGGGCGGAAGACGCATATTCGGAAGGGATTACGGCGGCCTTTTCCGCGGTGCGGGGGCCCTGTGATTTTCAGGAGATCCAAAGGACCTGCCGGGAGGATATGGCCCGGCTGGCAGAGGCGGTATTGGGCGTATGGGAGTTAGGCCATAGGGCCCTTTAAGCCGCCTCGGAGGCGGGCCCGAACAGCGGAAAACGGGGAAATCCCGCTGGTTTAGACCTGCGTTGCATTCGAAAAGGCAGCAGGAAGGAAAAGGCGGTGGAAGCATGAAACTCGCCCGGGTATCCAATGCGGGGCTTTGGGTGGAGGCGGAAGGCCGGCATTTTTTGTTGGACGGCCTCCATGGCCGGCCCCCGGCCCCCTATTGCGGCATGGACCCAGGCTGGGAGGCGGCCCTGTTTCAGGATCGATACCCGGTGGATGTGGTGGCCTTTACCCATGGCCATCCGGATCATTTCTGCCCCCAGGTGGCGGCCCGCTATCTGGCGGCCCATCCCCAAAGCGCGGTCTACGCCGGGCCGGATGTGTTGGAGGCCCTTCGGGCCCAGGGAATTGTCAATCCCTGCTATGGCTGGGATGGGCCTGGCCCAGGGGGGCTTATGGCCATCCCTACCCGGCATATAGGCGCCCAATACCGGACGGCGCCCCATAGCTCCCTGTATCTGCCTGGAAGGGAACCCTTGCTGTTTACCGGGGACGCTTCCCCGGCCTCCAGCAACTTTTTTCCCGGAGGTGCGGCCCTACAGACCCATATTTTAGCGGCGACCTTTGCTTTTTTTATTGGTCCGCCCTTTAAACGGGTGGTGGAGCAGCAGATCCGGCCCAACCGGGCCTATGTGCTGCATCTGCCCCTGCCCCAGGCGGATACCCAGGGCCTGGCGCGACAGATCCATGAGAACCTTGCGGGCTGTACCTTGCCCGTGACCCTATTGCAGCTGGGCCAGCAGGTGGAGCTGGCCTGAACCCATATACCAAGGAGGACGTATGGCAATCAGACGGATGGAGGAAGTGCGCAAATATATCGATCTCCACGGGGAAGCCACCGTAGAGGACCTGGTGGCCCTTTGCGGGGGCTGCTCCAAGATGACCATCTGGCGGTACCTGAAGCAGCTGGAGGAGGAGGGGGCGGTGCGCCGCATTCGAGGCGGGGCCATCTCCAACAACGTGCGGGGGGATATGGAAGGCCTATATTCCCAGCGTATGTATGAAAACACCGAGGCAAAGCGTCGCATCGCCAGCGCGGCGCTCCCCTATTTGGATCCCCATGGCTCCCTGTTCCTGGACGCGGGCAGCACCATCATGAGCCTGGTCAAGCAGCTCCCCAACCTGCGCTATGCCATCGTGACCAGTGGCACCAACATCGCCATCGAGTTGTCCCAACGCTTCGATATGAGCGTTACCTGCGTGGGGGGCCAGATCAGCGGGGTGACCCTGTCCCTGTCCGGGCCCCAGGCGGAAGCCTTCGTGGATTCCGTAAACATCGATACCGCAGTGCTGTCCACCACCGGCTATTCGGAAAAAGGCGGGTTTAGCGTAGGCTCCTATACGGAATGTATGCTCAAGCGCAAGGTCATCCAAAAAGCCGGCCGGGTGATCCTCCTGATGGACCGCTCCAAGCTGGGCCGCACCTTACCCTTTACCTTCGCAGAGCTGGAGGACATCGACGTATTCATCTGCGACGGCCCGCTGCCCCAGCTGCGCGCCGCCGCCCAGGCCGCCCACGTGGAGCTGGTGGAAGCCTGACCCTTTCCCTGGCGGTTCGCTACACACAGGCCCGCAAAGCGGGCTTGTTTCGTTTGCCGGGTTGTGCTATAGTGATGGACATGGATATGATGCAAATTTCGGAAAAAGCCAGGCGCCGCCTGGCCAATTGTATGTTGCTGTTTACCGGCGCCCTATGGGGCGGCGGCTTCGTGGTGATGAAAAACGCCCTGGACGCCATCCCGGTGAACTATCTGCTGGCCATGCGCTTCTCCATCGGGGCGCTGGGCCTTTGCTATACCCTGTTTTCCAAAACCCATCCCCTGAATAAGCGGGTCCTGTTGGGGGGCGTGGCCACGGGCTTCTTCATGTACGCGGCCTTTGCCACCCAGACCTATGGCCTCATGTTTACCACCGCCGGGAAAAATGCCCTGATCACCGCCGTATATGTGGTATTGGTACCCTTGGTGCTGTGGGCCTGGCGGGGCGTAAAACCCACCCGCCGGATCATGGGTTCCGCCGCCATCATGCTGGCCGGGGTGGCCCTCCTGTCCCTGCAAGGGGAAGGGGGCGTAAACATCGGGGATTTTCTTACCTTCCTTTGCGGCATACTATATGCGGTGCACATCTGCGTGGTGGACGCCTTTGCCGACCAGGATGTGATGCAACTCACCTGCCTGCAATTTACCTTTGCCGCCCTGTTCGCCTGGATGGGGGGCCTGGCCTTTGAGACCTTCCCCGCCGCCTTTACCCTGGATATGGTGGGCGCTTTGGCCTATTGCGGCATCTGCGCCACCCTCCTGGCCCTCACCATGATGAACATCGGCATCAAATATGCCACCCCCGCCTATGCCTCCCTGTTCATGAGCACGGAGTCCGCCTTTGGCTGCCTGTTCGGGGTGATCTTCCTAGGAGAAGCCTTCACAGGCCGCATGGCGGTGGGCTGCCTTCTGATCCTGGGAGCGCTGGTGCTTTCCCAGTTGCCCCAGCGGCGCCACGCCCCCGCCCCATCCCAATCCCAATAAGGAGACCAACCTATGGAACAAGCCTTCCAAGGCTTCAACGAAGACACCTATAAGTTTTTGCTGGAGCTGGCCTTTCAGAACAACAAGCCTTTTTTTGAGGCAAACCGCGCCCGCTACAAGGCCAACGTCCAGGCCCCCATGCGGGCCCTGGCGGAGGATCTGCTGCCCCTGGCCCTTTCCATTGACCCGGGGTTCAACACCCGCATGACCAGCATCCTCTCCCGAATCCACCGGGATACCCGCTACAGCCGGGACAAGCGGCCCTATCGGGATCACGCATGGCTCTCCTTCCGCCGCCCCGGCCATCGGATCAGCGAAAGCATTTCCCTGTATTTCGAAATTACCACCCAGGGCTATGGCTATGGCTTGGGCATGTATGGAGGCGACCCTGTCACCATGGCGGCCCTGCGCCAGCGGGCGCTGGCAGATCCCGCCGGCTTTCTGGCCTTGGTCCAGCGGCCTTGCATGGAAAAATACGACCTGGAAGGCCCGGTCTATAAGCGGGACCATTTGCCCGCAGGCACGGACCCCGCCCTGAAGCCCTACCTGAACCGCAAGGGCTTGAGTTGGTGTTATTTCTGCGACCGGCTCACCCCCACCTTGCAGCCCGCCCTTTTGGAGGAGGTACGCCAGGCTTTTACAGAGCTTGCCCCCCTCTACCGCTATTGCTGCGGCGTATTGGGTTAGCCTATCTTCCGGCGGCGTAGCTTGCCCGGGGGGCCGGGGGGGGCGGCGGGCGCGCGCAGCGCGCACAAAGCAGGGGCAGGGGGCCTTTGGCCCCC
>OJPZ01000678.1_pt1 | contig 14653 bp, 13 predicted proteins | sample 1598611 | NCBI WGS metagenome assembly OJPZ01 (sample SAMN03922494, study PRJEB24848) | human gut metagenome | isolation source: stool sample | host: Homo sapiens | place: Germany | collected 2011-11
GAATACGTCCATAACCTTCTGCCCTTTCGTGATCTTGGAAGACAGCTCGCTGTTCGGCTCGCCGCCCAATTCCTTGATGCGCTCGGCAAACTGTTCGGCATGGCGCATTTCGTCGATGGCGATCAATTTGATCTTGCTGGCGAATTCGCCATAGTCCAGGTCATCCAGATTGTAGTGCTGGTTCATGTACTGATGCACGGCATACAGTTCCATGCTCCGAGCCTTGTTCAACACTTCAATAACCTTGGCCACGCGTTCTTTTTTGGCGGCTTCCTGTGTCATTCCTTGTATCCTCACTGAAGGGTGTTATGCTCCTGAACTGGTTTCAGTGTGCGGCAGGCAGATGTTGTCTTCAATGATTATAATGAATTAGCGTTGAAAACTCTCATGCGCTCCCGTAACCGGGCGGAACAATGCAAAAAGCCCGCCGGTTGTCCGGCGGGCTTTGGCGTTTGGGCTGCGGGAGGGTCAGCGGGGATTGTTCGCGTCGTAGTCTCTGAGCGCCATGCTGACGATCTTGGAAAGCCCGATGAGGGCGATGAGGTTGGGAAGGACCATAAGGCCGTTGAACATGTCGGCCAGCTCCCACACGAGGTCCACTTGCAGCACGGAACCAAGCACGATGAAGCCCATGACGATGAGGCGATACGGCGTCGTGCCCTTGGTGCCGAAAAGGTACTTGATGTTCTGCTCGCCGAAGAAATACCAGCCAATAATGGTGGAGAAGGCGAAGAACAGCAGGCATATGGCAATGAACACGCCGCCAAAGTTGCCAAATACCTTGGAGAATGCCAACTGGGCCAGGGCGACGCCCTCCGCGCCGCTGCCAAGGGAGTTGGTGGAAAGGATCACCAGCGCGGTCAGGGTCAGCACCACGAAGGTATCCAGGAACACGCCGATCATAGCTACGATGCCCTGCTCCTCCGGCTTATCCACCTTGGCCACCGCGTGGGCGTGGGGCGTGGAGCCCATACCGGCTTCATTGGAGAACAGGCCGCGGGCTACGCCAAAGCGCATGGCAGCCTTTACCGTGATACCAGCGGCGCCGCCCAGGACTGCGGTGGGGTTGAAGGCGCCCACGAAAATCTGATAGAACACGTTGGGGATATTCTTGATGTTGGCGATGATGACCACCAGGCTGCCTACGATATACAGGGCCGCCATGATGGGAACCATCTTCTCCGTAACGGAAGCGATCCGCTTCATGCCGCCCAGGAAGATGAAGGCCGCAATCGCCGCAATGATGATGCCGACGATAAGCTTGTTTACGCCAAAGGCATTGTAGAAGGCGTCGCCAATGGAGTTGGACTGCACCATGTTGCCCATCAGGCCCAGCGCCAAAATGATGGCAACCGCGAAGAAGCCTGCCAGGAATTTCCCAAAGCCGCCCTTGAAGGCCTGCCGGATATAGTAAACCGGGCCGCCGATGACCTCGCCGGTCTCAGAGCGGGTCTTAAACTTTTGCGCCAGCACAGCTTCGCCGTAAATCGTCGCCATGCCGAAAAACGCGGATAGCCACATCCAGAATATGGCGCCAGGACCGCCGGAAATCAACGCGGTTGCGCAGCCGGCGATGTTGCCCGTACCTACCTGGGCCGCAATGGCCGTGGCCAGCGCCTGGAAAGAGCTCATGCCGTCCTTGTCAGCCTGCTTGCCAAATAGGTTGATGCCGCCAAATACCCGCCTCATGCCTTCGCCAAACTTGCGTACTTGGATGAATTTCAGCCGAATACTAAATATGATACCTGTGAGAACCAAAATATACAGCAGTAGGTTATTCCAGACAAAATCGCTGACTTGAGAAACGAGCGTTGCCAGTTGATCCATATGATTGCTTCCTTTCTTTCACGCAATGATGATGTATGATGCCAAGTGAAACACGTTATATTTTTTCAAATCCCTCCTTCTTTAAAATGAATTGAATTGTTCCTTCAATGGCATAAAGTCATGTTAAATTCCCATGCCGAACAATATAGACATAAAAACACAGACTCAACAATATATTTTTGAGTCGTTATTTTTTTATCATGTGTATGATACCCAATGGATCGCATTTCGTCAAGGTCTATAGAAAGGCGGAGTTCCTTTATAGTTATTTACAATATTAACGACTTTTTAACGTCTATCACGCTTTTTCACGTTATTCCAGTAAAATGGCTGGGAATAAGCATTTTTTGCAATTTCTTCACAATGTTCATATTTTCGGTATATAGATAATCCCAGGCCCTAAAATTCCAGGTCCTAAGCAAATGGTCGCCTTTCCCGCCTCCTAGCCAGGGAAATCTTATGCAACCTGCACATGCGAATCCCAACATTAAAATAAAAAAAGCCGGCATACCAAAGATATGCCGGCCTGGCAGTTATTTTGCCTATCTGTTTCTCTGCCGGTTCCAGGCGGTCAGCGCACCGGCCACGCCCAGGGCCATCAGGCAGACCCACAGGGTCACGCACACCTGGTCGCCGGTCTTGGGCGGCAGGGTGCTGCGCACCACGCACAGGGTGAAGTAGTGGCTATCGACCCCGCCATAGCCGTTCATGGCCCGGCAATAATACCGGTTGCCGTTATCCCCCATATCCGGCCAGATGGTCAGGCTGTCCCCGGTTGCACCCGCTATGGCCACAAAGCGCCCGTCGCCCCGGTCCACGTACCACTGGTAGCTGCTGGCCCTGCTGGCCCACACCGACATGGTCAGCGTACCATGCTCTATAACGGACACCGTTTGGTTCCACACGGGCGATAGGATCACCGGCAGATAGCTGCCGCTGCCACCGCCGCCGCCGGAGGGCGTGGGCTTTACAGCAGCAGGCCCAGAAACGGTAATGTTCGAGTCTTCTTCCTCAGCTTCCTTGATCGCGTCCTTCGCTGCCTCCTCAGTCATATAGTACACATCCACGCTTTTACCGTCGAATTTATAGGTGACCTTGTACACGGTTTGGCCCATGGCATCCGCCGCGCCGCTATCGTTGTACTTGCCCACCCAGAAAGGCGTATCGGTTTCATTGTTGGTGACCAACTGGTCATACCGATCCGTTATATATTCCTTTACGTCGGTGGAGAACTTGCCGCCGGTTACTCCAACAACATTCCCAGCTTCGGCCCATTCATCCTCCGTCTTATCCGTATTGTTAAACGAATACGCCTTGACCGCCGTTACATCAGCCGCGGCATTAAAATCGCCGCTTTCTATTTTTACTGTTCCCAATTCCTGGTACCCGTCACGATTGATGATGGACACAGCCGCACCATCCGCAACGGGGCCGTCACCCTCTGTTTTTTCCTGAGGCTGCCCTGTTACAGTGATCGCGCTCTCACCTGTTACCGTGAGATCACCTGCGCAAAGCTGTACGCCTACATGTTTCGCATTGATCGTCGAATTGTCGATTATTACCTCACCGTCCGACGGGAAGTAAATGCCAAAGCCGTTTTTCACATTGAGGACGGAATTGTTTTTAAGAGTCACCGTATTGCCTGTTTCCGTGCCGTTTGTAACAATGCCATACGCATTGCCTGGCACTGTCAGTTGCACATTGTCAAGCACAAGCCCTCTGTTGTTCATATTATCCGTGTCCGGCGCGCCGACCAGGACAGCCCCGTCTGCACTTTCATCCGTAACAACAACACTGCCGTTTTTAACCGTCAGCGTTACACCGGGGTAATTTACATCTATGGCGGCGTCACCTCCCGTATAGGTGTATGTATGGCCGTCCAGATCAAGGGCCCCGTCTTTCTGACCGGAAGCAATTTTGTCAGAGCCCACATAATCGTTCAGCAATACAATGTTCCCGTCCGCCGAACGGCCCGCCGCATTCGCAAGATTTCCGTAAATATAGCTGCTGCCGTCCGCTTCTTTTACTGAGAATCCGCCGTTCGGGATTAAGGCGCGGGCACTCTCCGTATCCAGCAGTTTTGCTCCTGTTCCAAGCTTGATCCCAAGCGGTTCTTCCCCGTTTATATTCCGGAAAACAATATCTCCCTCAAATTTCACGACCTGATTGTAACGGCTGTCGCCGCTCTTGGTGGTTACCTGATAGTTGCTGCTGCTCAATACGGACTGCTTGCTCCCGCTGTTTTTTATTGTCACCGTATTGTCATATGCACCGCCATACGTCTGTTCCAATTTAATCGCATACCCATTGGGAGCTTTTGTATTATTGGAAGTAACGCTGTATCCGTTCAAGTCGATTGTAATATTACGTTTGTCTATCGATATTCCGTAATTATAATCCTCAGTCGAAACATAGTCCTTCAAAAGCTTTAATGTATAGCCATCCTGCATGGCGCTGCGTGCATCCTTTACAGTCTTATACCCAGTTATCGTCCCCTCCGGTGTAATGACCTGAAACGCATCGTCCTCCGAATCTTTCAGCGAGGCAAACTGGCCACCGCCCTCAATCTGGCAGACATCGCCAGCCCCCAGCGGACTTATTGACTCCAGCTGCGCCAGGGTTTTTTCCGCCTGGGTAAGGCGCGAAATGTCACCGACCGATGCCTTGTCCGTTTCGCTTAGCGCATCATAAGCTACCTGGGCTTCGGATACCTGAGCCTTGTACGCCTCCACATCAAACGTGCCAGCTTCCATGTCTGCCAGTATAGTGTCGCTTGTTGGCAGGGCCGCGATCAAGTTGATCACCGTCTGGGCTTGTTCAGACACACCTGGGAGGATTGGATCGCCGGGCGTGGTTGGGTCGCCGGGCGTGGTTGGGTCGCCGGGCGTGGTTGGGTCGCCGGGCGTGGCGGGATCGCCGGGCGTGGCGGGGTCGCCGGGCGTGGTTGGGTCGCCGCCGGGCGTGGTGCCGTCGTCGGGCGTGGTGCCGCCGCCGGACGTGGTGGGGCCGCCGGGCGTGGTTGTGCCGTCGTCGCCGCCAGTAGCCAGGGCGGTCATAGCCGTCATGGTAAAGACCATGGCCACTGCCAACACCAGGGCAAGGAGCTTACGGGTTGTACGCATAGAAAATTCCTCCACGTGTTGAATGATTTTAGGCAAAAAATGGAAAAGCGTTGTAAACCATATATATATATATATATATATTAGACGATTTTCTTGCTTTTGTCAAGAATTTATGGAAGTTTTTTCCATAATTATGTAGAAAAAGATTGTGTTTTTCTGGGTGAATCCATTTTTTCCCTTATCCGGCTCCTATCCTTAAAATTAAAAAAGGCCCCTGCGGGCCTTTATCTGTTCGATAGCCGTTTACGCTTCCAGCTTGCGGATGACTTCATCCATATAGGTACGGACCTGCTCGATATCCTTATCGATCTGCTTGCGCACCTCGTCCAGGCCGCCGGCAAACTTTTTGACCCCGCGAATGTATACGAATACCTCCAGGATCACCTGCCGGCCATAGATATCCTGATCAAAGTTCAGCAGGAAGGTCTCTACGGTGGGGATGGGGATATCGTCGTCCGAGGGGCGCAGGCCGATGTTGGTCATGCCCCGGTAGTATTTGCCGTCCATATGGGAGAGGGTGCCGTACACCCCATGGGGCGGGAAAATCTTATTCGGCGCAACGCCCAGGTTTGCCGTGGGCATACCGTGCTTACGGCCGGTCGCCTTGCCGTGGACCACCTCGCCCTGCATGATGTAGGTGCGGCCCAGCAGCTCCCGCATCCGGGGGAAGTCCATGGCTTCGATGGCTTTGATAATGGCCTGGCTGGAAACCGGCTCCCCCGCAAAGCATACCGTGGGTACGGTCTCCACCGTAAAGCCGTAGGCTTCGCCCAGGGCGGCCAGGGCGGCGGCGTCCTTGGCATCGGCGCCAATGGTCGCGTTCTCCCCCACCACCACGATTTTGGCGTGGAGGGCCTTGGCCAATACCTCCCGGGCAAAGGTTTCCGCGTCCATCGCCTCCATTTCCTTGGCGGGCGCGGATACCATCCATTCTACGCCGGTTCCCTCCAAGAGGTATTCCTTTTCTCTCTCGGTATAGATCACGGGTTTTTCCGTCTGTGCAAAGCTCAAAAGCACCGGCGTAAGGTCCAGATGGGAGCAGAGCTTTTCTATCACCGCCTGATGCCCCAAATGCATCCCGTCAAAATGGCCAAAGGCCACGCAGGCTGACATTGGCAGCGTCTCATTAAGGTTGGTAATATGCTTCATCGCGAATTTCTCCTGGTTTAAAATGCAAAATGATGGTTTTGCCTATTTGCGAATATAAAGGCGGCGGCGCTACGGCGCACCGCATTCGCCGCCGTCTAAGTCTATTGTGTCAAGCAAGTAAAAGAGGATTATCCGGGTTTAGTCTTTCTTCTTTAGATAATACGCCATGATCACAGCGCCTACAGCGTAGATGATGATGGTGAACAGCCACATGGTGCCGCCGCCGCTGAAGATGCCGGGGATATAGGACGCCACGATCAGCACGATGGTCAGGACGGAAATGAAGTTTCCGCCGGGGGGCTTTGTAGTTGCCCGCCTGATGGGGCACCTTTTTGCGGGCGCAGATCAGGGACGCGCACACGATCACAATGGTGATGGCAGCGGACACGGAACCTAGATTGACCAGCAGCTCGGTGAGGCTGGGGAAGCAGCTGAGGATCATGCACACGATGGCCAGCACGATAGTGGCGGTACCAGGGACGCCGTTCTTGTTCAGCTTGGCAAGGGGCTTGGGCAGCATACCGCCGTCCGCCATGGAGGATACCGCACGGGCGTTGAGGGAGAGCACTACCAGCATGGTGGTGAGCAGCAACAGCAGGGCCGCGATGGAGATCAGCTTAGACGCTCACCAGGAAGGCAATGGCCACAACGGAGCCGTAACCCACCATGGCGTTGGGGATGGCGGTGATAAAACCGGTGGTGCCCATGGCGCCCTGGGAGAAGAAGGGGGAGAAATTGGCCGCGCTCCAGGTGCCGCTGAAGAAGGCGATGCAAACATACAGCACCATGGTAAGGATGAGGCCGCCAACAAGGATATTGTTGAATTTACCGGCATCGGTGATCTTCATCAGGTTTAGAATGGTGACCAGGATGACCGCAGCGATGGCGAGGGGAATCTGTAAGCTAGCCAGCGCTTCAAAGCCCACGCCCATATAGGTGGCCACATAAATGGCGGAGAAGGCAACGGCGATAATGTTGGAAATGATATATCCCCAAGCGGAAATAAATCCCCAGATTTTACCTTCTTTCTCGGTTTTGCCCATTGCCTTGGCCGGGAACACGAACACGCCGCCGGAATGCGGATACCGGATGGATAGTTCTGCCACCTGAATGCCATACAGGCCAGGATGATGGCGCCCAGAATCCAGGATAGTACGGACGCGGGGCCGGCATAGTACATTGTCATGCCGGAGATGGAGAAGATGGCGCTGCCGATACAGCCTCCCGTTAGGATGGCAATACATGCGCCAAGTCCAAGTTTGCCCTGTTCTTGCTTTTCCATTTGAAACCTCCTGAAAAAAGATGATGTAAGAGGGATGCCTACATTTATTAGAATCTGTTCGAAAAAGGGATTAGATTACGCGGCATTTGAAAGCCGCATGCTTGTTTGGATTATACCGAAAATCGCTTTGGCTGCCCGTTTATGCAGCCAATATATCCGCCAGCCAAGGTGAGAAAGAGCGCGCGCCTTCTCTTTCCCACTTTCGCTGGGGCCGCAGGGTCAATCGGTAATAATGACCCTAAACGTACCGGGAACGATGGCGGCTTCGAAGGCCGCCTGGGCCTGTGCAAAGGGCACAGTATGATCGATCAGCGGCTTGCAGTCGATGATGCCGCCGCTCAGCAGCCGGTTGGCGGTGAAGAAATCATGGCCGTCCGGGCTGGTGGAACCGGTGAGGATGATCTCGCTTCCATGGAGAAGCTGGGGGCTCACCGGGGTAGGTGCATCGGGGTGCATGGAACTGTACTGGATCATGCGGCCGCCCTTGCCCACCATGGCGATGGCCTGGGGCACCACCGAGGGAATGGCGGTGGTATTGAACACCACGTCCGCCCCTCGGCCATCGGTGATCCCCTTGACGAATTCCACAGGGTCCTGCTCCATGGGGTTGAGGGTGATGTCGGCGCCCAGCTTTTCAGCAAGGGCCCGGCGGGCGGGATCCACCTCGCTCAGGATCACCCGCGCCCCCCGGCGCTTGGCCAGCATCACATGGTATTGGCCCATGATGCCCCCGCCGATGATGACCACGTCCTCGCCCAGCTGGATGTTGGCCCGGCCCACGCTGTGTACGCAGCAGGCCAGGGGCTCCGTCAGGCAAGCTTCCTCGTAGGTGAGGGTATCCGGGATCTTGAACAAGGACGCTGCGTCCACTATGATGTAATCGCACAGGCCGCCGGGACCGGGAAGCAACCCTTCCCGCACCGGCTTTTTCTGGGCCCGCTCGCACATATTGGTGCGTCCGGTGCGGCAATAGTAGCATTCGCCGCAGTTATACAGCAGCCGCACAGCTACCCGCTGGCCTTCTGCCCATAGCTTCGTATTGACCCCCGGTCCTAGGGCGGCGATCTCGCCGGCTACCTCATGGCCGCCGGTGCAGGGCAACGGCATCTTGACCTCTCCCCGGAAAATACGCTGCTCCAGGGTGCATAGGGCAACTGCATGTACCTTTACCAGCACTTCGCCCCGCCCCAGATCCGGGGTGGTCAGTTCCAGGATCTCACAGGTCTTGGGGCCGGTGACCGCAGCTGTTTTAATCTGTATAGACATACGCCCGCCTCCTTACTTGAGCATGGCCAGGGCATCGTCAGCGGATGCGTCGTCATGCACGATGGCGGCGATGGCGGCGCAGATCTTGGCGATGTTCTCGTGCCGGTAGATGTTGCGGCCCATGATGATACCCTTTGCGCCGGCGTCCAGCGCGCCGCGGATGTTGTGGAAGATCTCCGCCTCGGATTTGGCCTTGCTGCCGCCCAGGACCAGGATGGGGGCATAGTAGCCCTCCGTCACCTCCCGGAACCGTTCGCCGCCTACGTACTCCGCTTTGATAAAGTCAGCGCCCAGCTCCACCCCTTGCCGGCAGGCGTAGGCCATATTCTCAACCGACCGGGTGTCGATGCCCTCGTGTTTTTCAAAGCCGTAGGGCAGCGCCTCCACCCCCACAGGGAGGTTGTAGCGGTCCGCCTCCGCGGCCAGCAGCGCCATATATTCCAGGGTCTGCTCGTTATCCGTGGAGCCGGGATATGCCATGCACAGCATGGCGTCCGCGCCCACCCGCACCGCATCCTCGGGGCGATAGAGCAGGCTGAGGGGGTCATTGGCTTGCGCAGCACGGAAGCGCCGCCGTCCGCCCGAAGGATCAGACCGGCATTGCCAAAGTCCTTTTGGAAATTCCGGATCAGCCCATAGGTGGCCAGGAAGCCGTCCACGCCCCCGGCGACCGCCTCCCGGATCACATGCCCGGGATCCTTCAGGTCGGGTGAAGGCATCATGGCAGCGTGATCCATGGCCAGGACGAAGGAGCGGCCGTCTTTCTTAAAGATGTTGTTCATTCTGCGCTTCATCATAAAAGTGTATCCTTTCCTGGGAGGCGCATCAATAGGCTTCAGCAAAGATCTTGCTATAGGCGCATTGATTGCCGCCCAAATATAAATGCGTGGTGTTTTCCAGCTGCAACGCTTCGCAGGCCGGGGGGAAGAAGCCGCCGGATTCCTTGTTGAGCCGGAAGGTATCGCCGCCGATCGCCCGATCTACCGCAGCCAGCTGCACGGGTTTTTCAATGGAGCTGCCGCTGCAGATGGCGTCCGCTTCCGGTACATCGTCCACCAACAGGATGCCCTCCGTGCCGTCCGCCCCGCCAAATTCAAAGGTAATGGTGGAGGCTTTGATGCCATGCTTTTCCGCTGTTTGAATGGTAAGCATGCCGTCCACGCAAGCGTTGCCGCCGCCTTCCCAAACCATCACCAAGCCTTTGGCCCCCAGCATCTGGGCCAACTTCACATTAAAGCTGGCGCAGCGCTGCTTATGCCAGTTGCTGGGATTGTGGCTCCTGCAAAACAGTACGCCTTTGAAGTTCAGGTCCTTGCCATGGCGCCGGTACAGCTCCAGCAGGACCGGGTGGTTTACATGGAGATAGGTGGGCACCTTGAAGGCAGGCCATACATAGCTCCCGCTGACCACGCAGCCATCCAGCATCTCGTTGGGATGGAGCACCGTGGGCACCATGTCGTCGATGGGCATACCGTAAAGCATGGTGTTGGCATAAGGGCCCTGGTTCTGGCATTGCCAAACCATCACCACCCCCGGCAGATCCGGGTTTTCCTCCTGGGTGGAGAATACCTCCTGCCGGTCCGGCTCCATACCCCGGGTCAGCTCGGCCAGATGGGTGGCGATCCGGATGGCGATCAGCCGGATGTCGTTATCGTATTCCATGGAGGACTTGCCCTCGTTCAGGTCGTATACGATCACCAGGTTGTGGGTCTTGGAGAAGGGGGTGTAGTCCGCATAGTAACCGGAAAGCTCGATGATCGCGTCCCGGGGATACAGCAGACCGCTGGAGGCGTTGGATTCATCCCAGGGCAAAGCGGCGCTTTCCATAACGGAAAAACCGGAAAGCATGTTGGTAACGCCCCGGCCCACGGTATAGGGCGTGCTGAAAAAGCCGGAATATTGTATGCCCTCCCCCGCCACCTTAACCATGGGGGCAATGGTATCCAGCACATGGATGATGCGGGCGTTTTCGCCTGGATGGGTGATCTCCAAATGGAAGCCCCCCACGGCCTTGAAAAGGTCCGCCGTTAATGCCTGCAATTCCTTTTCGGAAACGGTAAGAATGCCCGCCGCAAAGGAGCACGTATCCCCAAAGCGGACGTCCTTGACGTCAAAATACTGACGGGTTAACTTCATATCGATCATGGCTCAGCCCTCCTTGCTCTCGTCCACGGTAAAAATAGTGGGGCCGGAGACATTGGTGGTCAAAGCTTCCAGCGCCTTATCGATGATCTTGCGCCGGTAAGCCTTTTCCCGGTCCAGAGGCAGGCCGGGATTGCCGGTGGGGACGGTAAAATCGCCGCCGAATACGATCCGGTTGGCGCCTACGCCCTTGGAAATGGATGTAAACGCGTTGATATGGACATTGGGGATCCCCATCCGGTCCAGCTCTTTGGATATCGTTGCACCGCAACGTGTGCAGGTGCCTCAGGTGGAGGTCAGGATGGCCGCGCCGATCTGGGCGTCCTTCAAGCGCTTTGCCCAGCTGCGCCCCATCTCCTGGCTACTGGCCACGTTGGTGCCAACGCCGCAGGTGCTGCCAAAGTAGGGATACAGGCCGCCGATCACGCCCTCTGCCACGCAGTCCCGCATCACGTCTAGGGGGACCAGCCGATGGGGATCGTCGCTGGCAGCTGTGGTATCATAACCGCCGTGGATGGATTCATAGGCGCCTTTCTTCAAGGCGTCCAAGCCTGTCATGTCATAGACGCCGTAGCTGACGGCAAAGGCCTGCTTGATCTTGTCCGGATTGCCCACCGGGACCAGGCCGCCCGTGGTAAATAGGGCGATGGAGGTCTTGGTAAGATCCTGCACCGGCGGCGCCGGGGGTACGGATTCAAAGCCCCGAAGCGGTACTTCCGTCCGGTAGGGCTTGCCGTTGAGCTTGGCCACCAGCATGTCCACCACCCGCTCGGCGCCGCTTTTTTCGTGGTATTCATTGTAGCGGTGCCCAGTGGGCAGATAGCCTTCCTTGCGGGCAGGGCCGATCTTCTCCCCTTTGGCCAGTTTCAGCGCCAGGGCCGCCAATGGGGGCAGGGTTTTTCGCATACCCACGGCGGTTTCCGTGCTGGCGATGATATAATTGTCCTTCACATACATGTCCACCGCTGGGTTTTCCCACCACATAGCGGTGACGCTGGGCACCCCCAGCTCCCGGCGGACATAGTCGCAAACCTTGGCGCAGGCCACGCCATATCGGCCCGCATTAAACGCGGGGCCTGCGATAAATACATCCGGCTGGTCGCGGCGGATCACCTCTGTGAGCCGGGCAAAGACTTCCGCCTCATTGGCTTCGGTATTCACATAGTTATCTCCGCAGCATACCACCGTAGAGATCTCCATTTCGCCCTTCCAAAGCTGCTCCAATCCCAATGCGGGGCCCTTCTTTTCCTCAAGAATGGAAAAACCGGTGTCCGCCATGGTTTCGCCGCCCAGGCCTGCATAAAACTGATTGATATAGTGGACCGCTTTTCGTTGCATGAAATCCTCACTTCATTTCGATTCCAGCGCCCCACCATTGGGGCGCTATTCCTTCGGCGTGGGTATGATCGACTGCCCGTAAGGGGGGCTGGAAATGATGGCGAAAGTGGCGGCCTCTTCTTCGGTATAGATCAAGTGTTCTACTTGTGCTTCGAAAAAGATACAATCGCCTTGCTGAACCTTATAATGTTCTTCCTCCACCATAACATGGGCGCAACCATCCAGCACAATAACCATTTCTTGCCCTTCGCCGTGCTTATGGATGCGGCGTTCCGAGGGCTCGTTGGGCGGAAGGTGCACGTAGCTGACCTGCAGATTGCTGGAATCCTCCGGCGTGATCACCCGATAGGAGATATTATGGTAAGCATTGCTCTCCTGAAACAGCTCCGCCTTGCGAAATAACCGCGGGATCTTGCCGCTGGGCATCAGGAAATATACCATATCCACCTGGAAATACTTGGCCAGGCGCTGGAGGTTTGCAATGGAGACGGAATGCTTGTCATTTTCCAGCCCGGAAAGATAGGAATAACTCATTCCCGTACTCTGGGCCATTTGCTGTAGTGAGATGCCGCGAATCTTTCGCAAGGCGCGGATCTTACTGCCAACAGAGATTCCTAAGTTTGCTGCCGTATCAACTTCGTTTGCCATATAGGTGTCCCCCTCTTGTGTGAGATAATACTATTAAAAGTATCACACGGGAGGCAGGACATCGTCAATGGTTTCTAGGAAAACAGTCTTGGAAATCATGTATTTGTGGATACCTGCGATCCCTAAGCCGCTTTCCTTCCAACCTGTACCAGGGGATTCGATCATTCCCTTGCTGAAATAATTGTTGACATAGATCTGGCCGCTCTTGACCTTATCCGCCACCCGGATGGCCCGTTTGATGTCCTTGGTAAAGACGCCGCCCGCCAGGCCGTAGGTGGTGCCGTTGGCCAGGGCCACAGCCTCTTCCTCGGTGTCAAAGGGGGTAACGCAGCCCACCGGCCCGAAGATCTCCTCCTGGAAGATGGTCATCTCGGGGGTCACGTCCGCAAAGATGGTCACCGGCACGAAGTTGCCCTGGGCCAGCGGGCCTTCCGTATAAGGCACGCCGCCGCATAGCAGCCGGGCGCCCTCCCGCTTGCCGGACTCGATATAGTCCCAAACGGTGGCCGCGTGTTCCTTGGAGATCAGGGGGTTCAGGTTTGCCTTGGGGTCGAAGCCGGCGCCGGGCACCAGCCGGCCTGCGGCGGCCACCATGGCCTCCAGGAACCGCTGGTAAATGCTGCGCTGCACCAGCACCCGGGTGCCGGAAACGCAGATCTGGCCCGCGTGGTTGGTAAAGCCGTATACGGCAAACCGGGCCGCCTGCTCAATATCCACATCTTCAAAGAAGATGTTGGGGCTCTTGCCGCCCAGCTCCAGGGCAATGTCCTTGACCAGCTTGGCGGAATGGGTGATGATCTCCCGGCCGGTGGCGGTGCCGCCTGTCATGGAGACCATGTCCACCAGATCGCTTTCCACCAGGTAGTTGCCTACCTCAGGGCCGGAATCCGTCACCACGTTCACCACGCCCGCCGGGAAGCCGGCCTCCTCATACACGCCGGCCATAAGCAGCATGGACAACACCCCCCAGGTCGGAGGCTTAATGACCACCGTATTGCCGGCGGCTAGGATGGCGTTTACCTTCTGGCAGCCCATAAGGAAGGGACCATTCCAGGGCAAGATCTCTCCTACTACGCCGCAGGGATTCCAGGTAACATAATTCAGGGTGCCATACTCGGAAGGTACTACCTTCCCGTCCAGATGCCGGGCTTTGCCTGCAAAAAACTCAAAGGCATCCACTGCCATAGGCGCTTCCCAGTAACGGCAGGCGCCGTAATTCTTGCCGCATTCCAGGGCTCGATGACGGAAAATTCCTCCGCCCGCCGCTCTAAAATGCGCGCCGCCTTAAGCAGCAGCTTGCTCCGCTCTTTGGCGGACATTTTGCTCCAGGGCCCTTCGTCAAATGCCTTGCGGGCGGCCTGAATGGCTTTTTCGCAATCCTCTTTGGTGCCCCGGTAAACCTTGGCAAAGGGTTGGTTGTTGGCAGGGTTGATCACATCCACAATGTTGCCCTTTTCCGCAGCCACATATTGCCCGTTGATGTAAAGCTTATAGGGTTCTGGACTTACATATTCCATCGGATTCATACAATTAACCTCCCTCGCTGGAATAGATATAAGCAGATTAAGAATGCGCGTGGATTAGATTGCATAATACAGTTGTTTGTTTGAGGCGAGCATCGATGTTCTATTAATAATATTTATAGTAAATCGGAAATATGCAAGGGGATTTTTATAGAAAAATTGAATAAAAAATATCAAATCCATTTTATTTAGATAATACGGTGTTTTATGCTAGACAAATTATTAGATGTTGTTTAAAAAAATCATTATATACTAAAAATAGAATATACATATAATAGGATGAATTCATTTGACGCAGCCAAAGGGACACCGTATAATATTGTTCAGCCTGTCGAAAAACCCCCGGGGGTTCGGGG
>OJPZ01000680.1_pt1 | contig 14629 bp, 11 predicted proteins | sample 1598611 | NCBI WGS metagenome assembly OJPZ01 (sample SAMN03922494, study PRJEB24848) | human gut metagenome | isolation source: stool sample | host: Homo sapiens | place: Germany | collected 2011-11
AACAATACCTGTGCGATACCAGCGCAATACCATTGGGCTCTACACGTTGTTGGTCATCAAGTTTATAATAAAAATAACGGTGAAAACAGTATTTTTTACCGAAAAATTTGGAGACCATGGAGGAAAGACATGAAAAAGAAAATCGTCTGGCTACTTTGTAGCGCGCTGTTGCTGACGATACTTTCTGCATGCGGTGGCAATGACGATGCACCAAAAGGCAGAGGAAACAATGTACCAACATCTGTAAGCAGTGCTGTAACGGCTCCGGTGCGATCTACAACACTTGCGGTGACTGTTGCAAACGTTTCGGGCTACAATTTCCAAGAGCTGTATGTTTCGCCCACCGGTACAAACAACTGGGGTGAGGACCATTTGGGAAGCACCAGCATTTTGAAAAATAACGGCTCTTACGACATTACCCTTGCCCGGTATGATTTCGAAAACTACGATGTGCTGATCATCGACGAAGACGGCGACGAATACGAGTTTAAGTATGTGCCCCTTGTCGACGGCTGCGAGATGCAGATCGGCTTCGATGAAAACGGTGTCCCGGGTGTGGTTGTCGTAGGCGCAGACGGCACGGAGAACTATGTGTCCGGCACCTTGAATGGCAGCAGTGGAGCGACTGGAGGCGGCGAAACAGTTGTCGTTCAGGAACAGCAACAGACTGTGACCGGAACTGGATATGACACGAACGGTCAATTTGTATTCGAGGTATACAATAATTCTGCTTATGACATTTATGCGCTGTATATTGGCGTCATCAATGCCAGCAGCGATCATGACATCGATGTACTGCCTCAAATTCTTCCAGCTAACAGCAGCACCACTATTGTGGGCCAGGCTACAATGGGAGACTGGTCGCAGACAGAGTGGACGCTGTATGTTGAGGATGTAGACGGCGATACCAGCGCTTCCTTTGATTCCTTCAACCCCTGGACAGTGAGCTATGTGGACATCTACTGGCAGGGTGATTCCTATGTGTGCGATTTTACCTATTGATTTCCGTCTGAACATTCCCACTTGTGCAAGAGCTGCTCCGGCTTTTGATGAATTGCTTGGGCCATAGGGCGTAATTTGTAGCATGCCTTATTTACAGGGAATCAATACGTGGGTATCGATAGATCCCTAAAAAGTACAAATCAACATCCCTCGAAATACCGAGGGGTGTTTTTCTTGTATCCCAAAACCACACGTCTATTCTGTCGGAAAGCGCCAATATCGCTTTTTTCACGCCGTATAGTCAGGATTTTACGCAGAATGCTCCCGGAATTGATTGTTCGGCTTGTTTTTTATGCTTGGATACACTACAATGGATAAAAAGGATGGGCCATTTTTCACAAACCGGCCCCGGCAAGGAGGCATGTATATGCCGTTTTCTGAAGAAAATGTGCTGGATTTTGTAAAATGGCTCGAAAAGTCGTATTTTGTAGAACGGGCTCTGGGAAGGATTGAAAAGCTTCTGGCACCGGAATTTATGATGGTGGGAACCGGACGGCGGGAGGTCTGCTATGACATGCCGCAGATGAGGTTCCTGCTGCAGCAGGAGCAAAGTGGATTTCATGATACGTTTCTGGTGCTAAGTGCCCATTACAGCGTCCGAACGCTCACACCGGAGGTGTTTTCCGTGTGCGGTGAGCTTGTCGTGCGCGAAAACAATGAATCCTGTGAAATGCTGGATCTTCCTGTCCGCGTTACGATCATTTTGCGCGCGGAGCAGGGATGTCTGCTGCTTTCGCAGCTGCATTTGTCGCTGCCCAGTCCCGACCAGGATGACGCGGAATTTTTTCCGCGGCTGTTGGTGGGGGAGAACATCTCCACACTGCGCAGGCTTGCAGACGAGCGCTCCGCAGAGCTGCGGGAGCGCAACCGTGACCTCGATGCCCTGATGAACAATATCCCCGGCGGCGTCATGTGCTGCGACGCCACGGACGAACTGAACCTTCTGCAGTTCAGCGACGGACTTCTGTCAATGTTGGGTTATACACGCGAGGAGCTGGGGACTGTTTTCCATAACCGATTCTCCGAGATGATTTACGAGCCGGATATTGCACCTACATGGGAGGCTGTGCATGCGCAGCTGGAAAAAGGCAATACGAAGCTCATTGAGTACCGGATGGCCCGCAAGGATGGTGGTTTGATTTGGGTGCAGGACAGAGGCCAGCTCATGCGCCGGGAGGATGGGCGAGAGGTATTCTACTGCATTCTGTTGGATATTACTGAAACAAAAAAGGCGCAGGAGGATCTGCGCCTTTCGCTGGAACGCCACCAAATCATTATGGATCAGACCAACGACATTATTTTTGAGTGGCAGGTCAAACAGGATACACTTACTTTCTCGCCCAACTGGGAAAAGAAATTCGGCTATGAGCCGGTGCGGGAAAATGTCCATGCGCGCCTGCTGGACAACCCGCATCTGCATCCTGATGATGTACCACTGCTGCGGCGCAAGATGTCGGATATTCTGGAAAGAGAACCCTATCAGGAGGCGGAACTTCGCATTCAGAAGCGGGACGGGGGTTATTTGTGGTGCCGTGTGCGTGCGACGCTGCAGAAAGACCGCGCGGGTGAACCGGCCAAAGCGGTGGGCGTGATTTTGGACATCGACGCGGAAAAGCGGGAGGCCCAGCGCATGCGGGAGCGTGCAGAGCGCGACACCTTGACGGGGCTGTATAACAAAGGGACCATGGAAGCCAAGGCAGACCACGCGTTGGGTGCACTGATGCCCGGGGAAAACGCCGTGCTTTTGATGATCGACATTGACAATTTCAAGCAGGTAAATGATTTTTACGGGCATCTGAGCGGTGACGTGATGTTGACGGAGGCCGCACGCATGCTGCAGGATATGTTCCGCGCAAGCGATATTCTGGGACGCATCGGCGGAGACGAATTCACCGTACTGCTGCGTGGTTCCGGGGCGCAGGCCATAGCGGGCCGCAAGGCGCAGGAGGTGTTGGACGCTTTTGCGCGGCTCCTGCCGGCACAGGGCGGCGGGCCAGTTTTTTCCTGCAGTGTTGGCATCGCTCAAGCGCCGCAGGATGGTACCGATTATCTCACGCTTTATAAGAAGGCAGACGCGGCGTTGTACCGAGCCAAAATGCAGGGGAAAAATACCTATGCGTTTTATACCCAGTTGCCGTTGGAAGGGCTGGGAGCGCCTACACAGAGCACCGTGGGACAGACGATTGATTCCGAGCTGGGCACAGGCGTGATGCGCAGCTCGCTGGCGGAGTATGTATTTCACATTCTCTACCAGTCCGACGATGTGGAGAAAGCGATTCCCAGCGTGCTGGAGATCGTAGGGCGGCATGTAGGTGTGAGCCGCGTTTATATTTTTGAAGATTCCGAGGACGGAACATACTGCGATAACACCTTTGAATGGTGCAACGACGGCATTGTGCCGCAGATAGACCAGCTTCAGCATATGCTGGAGGGCGAACTGGCGGATTATTATAAGAATTTTAACGAAGACGGTATTTTTTACTGCCGCGACATCCATGCACTGCCCCCGAATCAGGTGCAGGTTCTGGAGGCGCAAGGCATCAAGTCCATGCTGCAGTGTGTGATCCGCGACGACGGCAAGCCCAGGGGCTACATCGGCTTTGATGAATGCCGGGAAAGCCGATTCTGGACGCAGGAGCAGACGGACCTGCTGTGCATTGTAGCGGAAATCGTGAGCGTATACCTGCTGAAGGCGCGGGCACGCACAAGGCTCACCCATGCGCTGCAGGGCGCGCAGGCGATTTTGGACTCGCAGGACGCATGGCTGTATGTCATCCGAAAAGGAACGTATGAGCTGCTTTACGCCAATAAAAAAACAATGCAGGATGTACCCGGCGCAATGCCCGGCGAGCCTTGTTACCGTGTGTTTTACCGGGCGGACAAGCCGTGCGTGCATTGCCCGCTGGTAAAGCTGGCCCCCGAAGGCCCGGACCGCGTCACCGCGAGGCTGTACAGCGAGGTTCTGGACATGGAAGTAACGGCTGTGGGCATGGAAATCCCCTGGGCGGGCGGAGAGGATGCCTATCTGATGGCCTGTGAAAAAGTAAAAACTCAGAAGAAAAAGTGAACTGAAAAACAGAAAAGGCGCCCGGCTGCGGAAAAATAAGCGGCCGGGAATTTTTGCCGGTATTTTTTCACCTGAAAAGTAAAAAAACACTTGCATTTTTTGCTGGGATGGTGTATATTAAATAAGCAGTTTTCGTTCCTCTTTAGCTCAGCCGGTAGAGCATGCGGCTGTTAACCGCAGGGTCGTTGGTTCGAGTCCAACAAGGGGAGCCAAAAAATTGCCCGATCAGTTCGCTGGTTGGGCAATTTCTATTTAACAACAACAGGATATGGAAGATACAGAAATTGAGGTAAAAAAAGTAAGTGGGAAGCCCGGCATCGATGCCGGGCTTTATCTGTAGGAGAATACCGGATACATACCGCCGCCAGAGTGCACCGGGCGGCGTTCAGATAGATAAAACAAGGCCCAGGCCAGAGCCGGGCAAAAAATTCAAACCGCACAAGCCCAGGGGGAAGTGTACCCTTTTGCGGGCGGGAGGAGCGGAACAGGCGCCCCGGGGAACCGGGGCGTACTGCGTTTTCCCCCTCCCCCGGACCCCCACCCCGGGTATATATTACCGGCTGGAAAAGAGAGTGATCCCCCGGGACCTGTGCGAAAGGAGCGATGCAAGCGAACGAAAAAACGATCATCGGGGTCGACCACGGCTATGCGGCCATCAAAACCGCCCACTGTGTGTTCCCCACGGGCCTCACGGCATACAACCACGAACCCTACACCCGGCAGGATGTGCTGGAGTACGAGGGGAAATGGTACGTGTGCGGGACGGGCCGCCAGCCGGTACAGCGGGAAAAGATGGCGAACGACACCTATTACCTGCTGACGCTGGCAGCCATCGCCAGGGAGCTGGAAAGGCGGCGTCTGCCGCACAGATGTACCGTGGCTTTGGCGTCCGGCCTGCCTTTGACGAGCTACGGACGGCAAAAGGGCAGTTTTAAAAAATATCTGCTGCGCTCTCCCCAGCCGGTGAAATACCGGTATGAGGGAGAGGCGTATGAGGTGACGGTGGAAGGCGTTTGGCTGTACCCGCAGGGATATTCCGCTCTGGCGATGCATCCGGACCTCATCGCGGGCGAGCCGTCCTTCCTGCTGATGGACATCGGCGGCTGGACGGTGGACATGATGCGTCTGGACAATGGCTCCGCCAGTGCGGGGACCTGCCGGAGCCTGGAGCTGGGCATGATCCGGTGTCTGGACGAAGCACGGGAACAGGTGCTGCGGGATACGGGCCTGTCTTTGACGGACGCGCAGATCGAGCGTGTGCTCAGCGGGCAGCCCTGCAGCATGGATGAAAAAGCCCGCGGTGTGATCGAGCGGCAGGGGCGGCAGTATACAGAGCATCTGCTGTCCGCGGCGATGGAGGCGGGCTTCGACCTCAAAGCCCTTCCGGTGGTGATTCTGGGCGGCGGGGCGGGCGTAGCGGCACGCAATCTCCGGGAGAGCGACCGGCTGTGCCGTGTGATCCCGCTGACGGACAGCCGGATCAACGCGGCGGGCTTTGAGCGCCTCGCGCAGCAGATGGCGGCCCGCGGCATCACCCAGTGAAAAAACGGGCCTGCTTTTCGTTCCGTCCCCGGCCCGGCGATCCGGAGCAGCAGCGTGCGTGGGAGATCCTGCAGACCGTGCCGGAAGGAAAGAAAACGGCGTTTGTGGCGGGAGCGATCCTGCGGAGCAGGGAAGAGGAAGCACTGGAGCAGACATTGCGCCGTGTTCTGCGGGAGGAGCTGCGGACCGTCAGCATACATCCGTCCGCCGGGGAGGAAACAGTGCCCGGCCAGATGCTGAATTTTCTGGCCGGTCTGTAAAAGGCCGGGCCTGCCATTGTTGGAAATGACGTAAAAAGCGAAGAATAACATCGAAATGTCATTGGGTATGGTGATAGCTTTGGCCATGGCTTTGGGATATCCTTGTGTTGCGCCGAAAGGAACGGCGACACCGGAAAAAGGAGAGAAAAGCCATGGAACTGCGCAATGCTTCCGTGAAGCTGCCCGCGGACCTGCACCAGCAGATCAAGGACGAGCTGGAAGCGAAGAACATCACGATGTCCCAATTTTTTGAGATGGCGGCAAAAGAACATTTCGACAAAGAGAAAGGCGGAAAAACAATGGCAAACGGACGGACGCTGGCATTTACGGTATCGGAGGAACTTTTCCAGAGGGTGAAGGAGTACCTTGCATGGTATGAGCGCACATATCACCGGCGGCTGACACAAAAGGAATTCGTGCTGGGCCTGATCGAGGATGAGCTGGAAAAAATGAGCGGGGCTATGGAGGCCGAACGGCAGGCAGAAACAGCGGATGGGTGCGGCGACGGCGATGCGGCGGATGAAGCAGGCGGGGAAGTGGCACTGTGCGCCCCGGAGAGCGGCGCACAGGCCGAAGAAACAACCGGAGCGGACACGGATACCACAGAGTGCGAAACAGAGGCGTACAGCGAAGAAAGTACATACGATGCTGAAGAATTTTGCGGAGAAGGCGATCCGCAGGGATACGAAGCATAACGGGAGAAAGGCCCCGCGGCGCATGGCAAAAACCATGACGCCGCGGGGCTTTTTCTGTTTGCCAAAGGGGGGATGCCTGCTGCTTGCAGGATAAGCTGATCTTAATTTTCAAAATGGAGTGTGATGTGAAAAAGCAATTCGATTTTTAGATATGTTTGCAGGGATCGGTGGTTTTCGGGAGGGGCTGCGCCGTGCCGGGGGATTTGAATGTGCAGGTCATTGCGAACAGGACGAGCACGCGGAGCGCAGCTACCGTGTGCTGTTTGACACGAGGGGAGAGTGGTTCTGTGAAGATATCCGAAAAGCAGACGCCGGCAGCATGCCGGATTTCGAACTTCTCTGTGGCGGATTTCCGTGCCAGAGTTTCAGCATTGCCGGAAGCAGGCATGGATTCGCAGACCCCAGAGGAACGCTGTTCTTTGAGCTTGCCCGAGTGGCTGAAGCCCGGAAGCCTCAGTATCTGCTGTTTGAAAACGTACCCGGCCTGCTTAACCATGACGGCGGCAGGACGTTTGCGGCGATCCTCGATACGCTGGACGGATTGGGGTATGGTGTGGAATGGCAGGTGCTCAACAGCAAAGATTTTGATGTGCCCCAGGCAAGACGCCGGGTGTACATTGTGGGATATCTTGACGCCCGATGCGCCGGAAAAATATTACCTTTCCGAGAAACAAATGATGCAGCTCCTGCCGCGCTCCGGGACGGAGCACAGGGCAGCCGAGTGTACGACCCCGCAGGCGTGAGCTGTACGCTGTCCGCAAACTGCGGCGGCTTCGGCGGGCGCACGGGCCTGTACGATGTGAGCGGCGGCGTACCCATCAAGGAGGCCACGAAGCAGGGCTACAAGATGGCGTATCCCGGCGACAGCATCGACCTCGCGTATCCGCAGATGAATACCCGGCGCGGCCGGGTGGGGCGGCAGATCGCCCATACCCTCACCACAGACGCCACGCAGGGGACGCTGACCTTTATCGACTTGAACGCCGACCCCAGGCAAACCAAGCTGGCGCGGTGTATCAATACCCGGCAGAATGCGGGGATACACAAACACCGCGGCGAGTGTTCGGGCGTACTTGAAGGCAAGCGCATCCGCCGCCTCACACCGCGGGAGTGCCTGCGGCTGCAGGGCTGGCGCGATGACCGGATCGACCGGGTGCTGGCCATCCAGTCCGATAACCAGGTATACAAACAGGCGGGCAACGGCGTCACGGTCACGGTGGTGGAAGCCATCGGCAGGCGGCTGGCCGCTGTTCACAATGAGTTGGAGGCGATGGACAAGGCTTGATCTAAAAGACCAGTATTTCGGGTGTGAACTGGAAATGACAGGCATCACCCGCGAACAGGCCGCCCAGGCCGTGGCGGCCCTGTTCGGAACGACGGCCCGGCAAACGCACGAATCCCATACCTACGACCCGTGGGAAGTCATTGACAACGATGGGAAGAAATGGAGGTTCGTATACGATGGCAGCATTGACACAACACATTTGGAATGCGGGGAACAGGTTTTTGTGTCTGATAGAAAATACAGCGTGGAAATGAACAGCCCAAAGTTGGAATACAGCGAGATGAAAAAACTCCAGAAAGTGGTGCGGACACTCCGCCGCGCAGGGGCAGCCGTGAATGAAAGCTGCGGGATGCATGTGCATGTGGACGCTTCCGGGCATACGCCGCGCAGCCTGCGCAATGCTTTGTCCATCATGTACAGCAAGGAGGATCTCATTTTCAAGGCCATCGGCGCGAATACGGAACGAATTCAGCAGTATTGCCAGTATTCGCGGGAAAATGTTGTGCGGACCGTGCGCGCGCTGTCCCCGCATCTGACGATGGAGCAGCTGAAGCAGGCGTGGTACGGAGGTCGTGACGGAAGCTTTGACCACTACAACTGGACGCGGTACTATGCGCTCAACCTGCATTCGGTATTCTACCATGGGACATTGGAGTGGCGCTGCTTTGAGAGCACGCTGCACGCGGGCGTGGTGCGCGCGAACATCACGCTGGCGCTTGCCATCTCCGCACAGGCCATCAACCAGACGAGGACGCTGGCGAAAAAAACGCCGGTGACGGAAAACCCCGCCTTTACGTTCCGCACGTTTCTCCTGCGGCTTGGCCTCGTGGGAGAAGAATACAAAAATGTTCGGATGCACCTTTTGAAAGACCTGCCGGGCGACCCGGCGTGGCGGTACGACCGCAGCCAATATGTCTGCCTGCAGAACAGGCGGACAGAACAGCAGGAAGCGAGATGAGGAAAATGGAACACGCAATGTATTTTGCATACGGCAGCAACATGAACCTGGACCAGATGGCGTACCGGTGCCCGGCGGCAGAAGCAGTTTGTACGGCAAAGCTGGAAGGTTACGAGCTGTTTTTCGCGGGACGGCCCGGGAACGGCGTTGCAAGCATCCGGCCGAAACAGGGCGGCGCAGTGGTGGGCGTGCTGTGGAAGCTTACGGAAGCCTGTGAAAAAAGCCTGGACCATTATGAAGGCTTCCCGGCCCTGTACGGCAAGGAAACCGTCCGTGTGTGCGGAAGTGACGGGACGGAGTACCGTGTGATGGCATACACGATGCAGGAGCCGTACAGCCGTATCCCGGCAATGCCGTCCATGGGATATCTGGCGGGGATCCTTGCCGGATGCGAACAGAACGGGGTCGATGAAAAGCCCATCCTGCGGGCGGTGCTGGATACGGACCGTGAACTGTCTGTATTTGAGAAACGGCAGCCACACGGGAAAAAGGATATGGAACGGTAGAAAATCAGCAAAGGCCCCGCCCGTAGTGGCGGGGCATATTTTTTAAACTTGGAGGAAAACGGAGATAATGAAACAAAAAATGAGGCGGTGGAGCGCAAGTTTTCTTGCGCTGCTGCTGTGTATGACGCTGCTTGCGTCCACGGCGTTCGCCGCGGGCGGCGCGCTGGGCGCGGACCGAAACGGCACGCCATATACCTACGTGATCGGGTACATGTATTCCGGCAGCTCCCAGACCGTCAACACACGGGAGATCTTCACATCACCCAACAACTATGACATCTGGCTCTGCCCGGTGTGCGGGCGGGACCCGTTGGGGAATTCGCAGGGAACGGCGCTGGCACCGAATCTGTATATGCCGTGCTATGGATACGATATTGCGGCAGCGGGCGGGGACATGAGCATCCGCTACGCGCTGGTGCGGCACAGGCACAACAACGGGCAGCTGTCGGATGACCGGGTATACATCCCGGTCAACGTGCCGATGTATGCGGGCTGCTATTACGGCTATGACCTTACTGAACCGGCCGGCGTGCAGGTCAGCGCGCCCACGGGCTGGCAGCGGGACAGCGCGGTGGTGCGTTTTTCGGGCGGCACGGACACAGGCACGAGCCTGCCGGACTGGAGCGCGGCGCCGGGCGACTACGGCAGCGGCATCCATCACTACGAGTACAGCATCAACGGCGGCGCATGGACAGGCTGTCCCGTGGGCGACCCCACCGTGACCACCACCGCGGGCGGCATCACGACTGTGACCGCCCGTGTGGTGGACGGCGCGGGCAACGCCTCCGGCCAGACAGCCACGGCAAAGGTGTACATCGACCCGGCCCCGCCCAATGTGCCCGGTGTCACGCTTTCCACGGAACAGTGGACGAACAGCACAGTAACGGCGGCCATCAAGGACAACGGCGACGCACACAGCGGCGTTGCCCGCACGGAATATTCTCTGGACGGCGGAAGCTGGACGACGTACAGCGGTGTGCTTTCCATCGCAGGCCACGGCAAACATACGGTCAGCGCCCGCGCCATCGACAATGTGGGCCGCATTTCCGGCACGGCCAGCAAGACCGCGCTGGTGGATAAGGTCGCGCCGGTCATTTCAAAGGTGGAGCAGCAGCCAGACAGCGGCCATACGGAAATGACGCTGGCCGTTACGGCCACAGACGCGGACAGCGGCGTGAAAGGCTATGCGGTCACCACGGAGGAAAAAGCGCCTGCGCTGGAGAGGTTTCAAGATTCCGCACCGAAAGTAGACCACAACGGCATTTACTACATCTGGGCGGCGGACAAGGCGGGGAATATTTCCGCTGCCGCAAAGGTGGACGTCACCGCGCTGGATATCGTAGCACCCGTTGTGGTAAAGGTGGAGACACAGCGCACCTGGGACGCGGAGGAGAACTGGACAAAAGTAACGGCGCAGGACGATAACAGCGGCGTTGTGGCCATCGGCTGGGAACGGGCCGGAAAGAATGCAAAAAGCCGTCATGCCCCTGACCCGATCACCTGGGTGGATTCCACGGCGGAAGCGGCCTTCATTTTCACCGGGAACGGCAGCTACAACGCCTATGCGCGCGACCTTGCAGGCAATGTGTCGGAGCCGTATCCGTTCATCATCGACCACATCGACAAGCATTCTCCGGTCATTGATTCTGTGGAGTGGGACAAGGGCTGGAGCCAGGAAAAGACCATCACGGTAAAAGCCCATGATACGGAATCCGGCCTTGGGCAGTATGCGGTGACGCGCACGGCAGACCGCCCCGCTGAGTGGCAGGACAGCAATGTTTTCGCCAACATCACGGAAAACGGCACGTACTATCTGTGGGCGAAGGATAACGTGCAGCGTGTGTCGGCAGATGCGGATGCAGATAGTGACGGCGGCGATGGCGGAGAGGGAACGCCTGATCCCGGCCCGGAAGAGATCGTCATCGACACCATCGACCGTTCAAAGCCCGTGATGGACGATATCCTGCATTCGGCAGCGGACAACGCGCCCGCGGGGATGTTCGGCTATCCGCATTTCAATGAGGTAGACCGCCCGGAGCTGCTGGCCCACGATCTGGCCGATGAAGGCTGGACGGACAGCGGCATCAAGGCCATCTACTACCAATTTGCCGCAGATGAAGATTCTCTCGAAGCAGATTGGCTGACCTATGACGAGCTGGACAAGCCCGCCATGCGGGAGGAATACTTCGGAAACATCTACGCGAAAGCGGAGGACAACGCGGGGAATGTGTCCGACGCCATTTTTGCAGGCTTCATGTTCGAGCAGACCGAGCCTGTGGCGGAAAAAACTCTGACCCCGGATTTTTGGACGAACGGGACGGTGGAGATCGACCTGTCCACAGACGATAACCTGTCGGGCGTGCGGGACATCACCCTGCCGGACGGCAGCGTCGTGGATGCCACGCAGGCGAAGTACACGGTGGACAAAAACGGCGTGTACAACTTCTCTGTGCGGGATTACTGCGGCAACGTTTTGACATACCCCGTAGAAGTGAGAAACATCGACCAGCTTGCGCCGGCTGCGGACTATGAGGTGATCCCCGGTGACTGGACGAACAAGCCCGTGACCATCCGTGTGACGGCTGCGGACCCGGAGCCGGAGGACGGCTATGCGCCCAGCGGCGTCAAGTCCATCACGATGCCGGACGGCACGGTAGTGGACGGCGATGCGGCGGATTTTACCGTGAGCGTCAATGGTACGTATGACTTCATCATTACCGACAACGGCGGAAATACGGCCACACTGCACGCGGAAGTAGGCAATGTGGACACCGCGCGCCCGACTGTGGATTTCCATTTTGAGCCGCTGGACGGAGGAGACCGCACCATCATCACGGAATACGGCAAAACCGAGTACTACAATTACGATCTCGTTATGAACGCCAGCGCCGGTGATGTCGGTTCCGGCATCGAACGGTACGAATACAAAGCAGGCGACGGGGAATGGACGGTGTTCGACCCGGCGGACCCGCCGAAGTTCACGGAGGAACAGATCGTCCATATCGTTGTGCGTGTATGGGACGTCGCCGGGAATGTGAGCGAAGAAAAAGCACGGGACATCGTGCTGGACAAAACGCCGCCCACGGCTTCGCATACGCTGACGCCGGGCAGGGACGGAAAGGTGAACATCAACCTGGGAACGGACGGCAGCATCTGCGGCGTCCAGTCCATCACGCGGCCGGACGGCAGTGTGGCATATGGCGTGGATACGCTCGTGTTTGAAGTGGACCGGAACGGAGACTATGATTTTTTCGTGTGGGACCGGTGCGGGAACCTGCTGAAGTACACCGTGCCGGTCGACAGCTTCGCAGCGCCTGTGAAGCCGGAGCCTGCGTCCTCTGAGCCGGAGGAGCCGAAGCAGGAACCCGAACCAGAGTCGAAGCCAGATTCGGAGCCGGAAGGACCGGCGGCACCGGTGGAGGTCCCTGTGCAGGAGGACGCCCGCGCGCTGACGCTGGCCGACCTTGCCTGTACGCTGCTCTCCATCCTGTTTGCCATCCTTGTGTGGCTGCGCAGGAAAAAAGACGGCGGTGAGGATGCAGACGATGAAGATGAACAGGTCGATGAGGACGTAGAAGAAGATGAGCCGAGGGGCTACGCTGTCCAGAAAACCGTAAATGCAGTGCTGGCGGTACTGTCTGTGGTATTGTTCTTCCTCACACAGCCGCTCGTATGGCGTTTCCGATTGGTGGACTGGTGGACGGTGCTGTTCGTGCTGCTGTGCGGCGCGGCGCTGGCCATGCTCATCTGGAAACGCAGAGAAGAAAACGACCCCGAAGAAATTGATGAAGAAAACATGGAGGATTTTGCAGAATGAAAACAATTGTATCACTGGCCCTTGCGGGCCTCATGTCCATTTCCGCACTGCTTCCCGCGCTGGCGGCGCAGGAAGCGGAAAGCGTATCCATCGCCGAAAGCTCCAGTATTTCGGAAAGCATGGCGCAGGATGAGAGCAGCGTATCCAGTTCCGGCAGCACAGCGGATGAGAGTACTGCGCCGGAGTCCGGCAGCAATGCGGAGGATGGATCGGATTCTGTCCCGCAGCCCGAATCCGACAGTATGCCGGTGGAGTCTGACAGCAGCACTTCTGAGAGTTCGGAAACGGAAACCAGCAGCTCGCTGCCTGTTTCTGAAAGCACAGTATCCGACGAAACAGAATCAGCTTTCGGCAGCGAAACAGCGGAATCGGACGCCAATGCCGAAGATTCATTGGGTGTAACGGCAGCAACAGCGGACGAACAGACGGTCCCTGTTACGGTATCGGAAGAATACGCGCTCCTGCTTGCGACCAATCAGGCGGACAGCATGATGGGCCATGCGGGCATGGAGCGCAGCGGCGCCTGTACGCAGCCCGCGGCTTCCTTTGCTCTGGCAGACTACGCCGCAGAGACAGAGGACGAAAGCTACTGTCTGCTTTGGGAAGCGATGAACGCGGAATTTGAGCAGCTTGGCGCACAGGGATGTACAGCGGCCAACTGTGTTTTCACAGATGGTATGATCATCCTGATGCGATAGGACGGAACGGGACGGGGCGGCTGAGGCCGCCCCGTTTCAGTGCTATGGAGGGCTGAAACAGTGGAACAGGAAAAACTCGTACAGGGCTGGATGGTCTGCGGAACAGAGGAAGAAGCTCAAAAGCCGGAGATGCATTTTCTGGACGTCAACAATGCGATCGCATACCGGGAAATGCAGCGGGACGCCGCGTCTCTGACGATCCGGCTGCAGTACATCCGCCCGGAATGGGCAAAAGACCTTCACAAAAGCCGCCTGCGGCAGCGGGACGGAAAACAGGAACGATAAATGAGGAATGCAGAATGAAAATACAGATTTTTAACCGTTTGATCAGGCATGGAGAGAGCTTCCGTGCACCGCGCTCCGTGCAGGAGTCCATTCCGGTCAGAAAGATATACCGGGACGGGATCTGGCTGTGCGGCGGGCGGTATTCCAAGATGTGGCGGTTTCAGGATGTGAACTACGCCGTGGCGTCGGAAGCGGACCAGGCGGAAATATTGATGCGCTACTGCAGCGTCATCAACGCATGGCCGGATGATGCGTATGTGCAGGTGCTCACGAACAATCGCCGCATTGACCCGGTGGAATTTGAGAACACCATGCTGATGCATTTGCACGGCGATGATATGGACAGGCTGCGGGAGGAATACAACCAGATCGTGCGGGAGCGCACGGAATGGAGCAACAACATTTTCCGGGAGAAATACGTCGTTCTCTCCGTGCAGCGGCGAAGTATTGAGGAGGCACGGAGCTTTTTTGCCCGCGCCGGAACGGAGCTTGCCTCCGGATTCGGGCGGCTGTC
>OJPZ01000682.1_pt1 | contig 14576 bp, 12 predicted proteins | sample 1598611 | NCBI WGS metagenome assembly OJPZ01 (sample SAMN03922494, study PRJEB24848) | human gut metagenome | isolation source: stool sample | host: Homo sapiens | place: Germany | collected 2011-11
CGGCACGGCAGGGCGGCGGATCAGACCTCCAAATTCCGGCCGGTCTCCCGGTCGAAGACATGGGCCACGTTCCCGCCGAAGGTGAACGGCAGGGCGCTGCCGGTGGCGGGAATCGGATGCCCCGCCCCCTGGAGATCCATGGTCTGGAGGATGACGATGGTGTCCCGCCCGCAGGCGTCCACGTGGAGATGGACCGCAGAGCCCATCATCTCCGCCACGTCCACAGTGCCCCGCACCGCCTGGGACGCATCCCCGGCCAGGGAGATGTGCTCCGGCCGGACGCCCAGCGTGATGGGGCCGGGCTGGACCTGCTTCCGGGCCAGGTTCGCCTGCTTGGCTTCGGAGAGTTCCACCCGGGCGTTCTCCAGGACCACCGCATAGCGGCCGTCTTCCTTCACCAGCTCCGCATCAAAGAAGTTCATCTGGGGCGTGCCGATAAAGCCCGCCACGAACAGGTTCGTGGGATGGTCGAACACCTCCTGGGGCGTGCCGATCTGCTGGATGAAGCCGTCCTTCATGATGACGATCCGGTCGCCCAGCGTCATGGCCTCCGTCTGGTCATGGGTAACATAGATAAAGGTGGTGTCGATCCGGTGGCGCAGCTTGATGATCTCCGCGCGCATCTGGTTGCGGAGCTTGGCGTCCAGGTTGGACAGGGGCTCGTCCATCAGCAGCACCTTGGGCTCCCGCACGATGGCCCGGCCAATGGCCACCCGCTGGCGCTGGCCGCCGGAGAGGGCCTTGGGCTTGCGGTCCAGATACTCCGTGATGCCCAGAACCTCCGCCGCCTGATCCACCCGCTTGCGGATCTCCTCCTTGGGGTACTTCTTCAGCTTCAGGGGGAAGGCCATGTTCTCCCGCACAGTCATGTGGGGGTACAGAGCGTAGTTCTGGAACACCATGGCGATATCCCGGTCCTTGGGTGCCACATCGTTCATCAGCTTGCCGTCGATATACAGTTCGCCGCCGCTGATCTCCTCCAGGCCGGCGACCATCCGCAGGGTAGTGGACTTGCCGCAGCCGGAGGGACCTACCAGCACGATGAACTCCTTGTCCGCAATGTTCAGGCTGAACTCCTGCACTGCCAGCACGCCCTCATCCGTAATCTGGAGGTTCGTCTTCTTCTCCTCAGAGCCCTTTTTCTTCTTGGCGGGTTCCTGGTGGGGATAGACCTTTTTGATGTTTTTCAGAATAACTTCTGCCATGATATCAGGCTCTGGAAACAGCGCCTCCGCAGCTGTTCCCTCACGGCCGGCCGGGGCCGGTCCGCCTCTGTGGCAGGTCTCCACACTGCCGCACCGCGAGCCAGGCGGGGTTCTCCTCCTTTTTTCGTCCCGCTCCCGGCAGAATGTGGAGTGCCGGAGCGGACGGATATGTCGTATTTGACCGGGGACTCAATCCGGGATGGACAGGTATGTGCCCTCCATTGCGCCGCCGGCGCCTACTGTGAACGTCAGGGCCTGATGGGGGGGCGGGACTGCGCCGTCCGGACCGGGCGGGCAGTCGGAAAAGTACAGCCGTGCGCCGCTGTCCGCCATCATCTGCAGGATGGCCGGATCGGCGCTGTTGTAGCGGCGGTCGCTGGATGCGCAGCACACCACCGCCCGGGGAGCGATGGCCTGGATCTGTTCTGCAGAAATACCGTCCCGCTGGCCGTGGTGGCCCACCTTGAAGAGGTCGGCCCGCAGGGAGGCGGGGTCCAGCCCTCCATAGCCCATGTAGTTGGTGTCGCCGGGGAGTAGGATCCGGGTCCCCCGGTACTCCAGCAGGAGGATCAGGCTGTAATTGTTCATGGCCGCGTCCAGCTGGTCCAGGCGCTGCCAGAAAGCGGACGGGTCCGCCTCCTCATACAGTGCCCGGCACGAGGACGCCAGCTTCTCCGCCTGTGCACGGGAGGGGCCCAGCACCCGAACCAAGAGATCCCGGCACAGCCGGAGCTCCATTCCGGCCAGAGGCCGGTGGCGCGGGCAGCTCTGCCCCAGGCAGAGGCGGCGGTAGTCGTTCAGGGCCCGGAGAAACTTGCTCCGGGAGGGCGTCAGGCCCTCCGCCGGAATGTCCAGCGTCCGCATGGAGCGGCAAAACTCCGGGGGCAGCGTCTGCCAGAGGGCCGCGGGAGGCAGCTTCTCCGCCGCGGGCAGCAGGCCGCACAGGTGGTCCTCATGGACATGGGTGGCTGCCATCAGGTCGATGTGGTCCACGCCCCGCAGGGAGAGGTACTGGTCCAAGGGGATACGGCCGGTGGCGCTGTCCCGGTACTCTTCTGCTTCGGCGCTGCCGCCGTCGATCACCATGACAAAGGTACCGCCGGGGAAGGCCGGGTCGGGACATTCCAGCAGGGCGGCCTCCCCATAGCCCACGTTGACGAATGTCAGCTTCAGTTCTTCCATAGGCGCTCAACCCATGGCCCGCTTGATGTAGAAGCTGGACAGGATCAGCACCAGCAATGTCATCACGATGGCGCCGGCGCTGCCGAAGCCGAAGTCCAGAGACTTGATACCGTATGTATACAAGAACTGAGTGATGGTCGTGGTGGTGCCCGCCGGGCCACCGCCGGTGAGGACGTTCACCTTCTCGAACAGGCGGAAGGTGTCGATGGTCCGCAGCAGGGCGCACAGGGCCAGGCTGCCCTTGATGTTGGGCAGGGTGATGTACCAGAACTGCTGGAAGAAGCCGGCGCCGTCGATGCGGGCGGCCTCATACTGGTTCTCCGACACGGACTGGAGGGAGGCGTACAGCAGCAGAAACACAAAGGGGACGTTCTGCCACACGTCGATCAGCAGGATCGTGCCGAAGGCCGTTTTTGTGTCCATGAACCAGTTGAACACCGGCAGGCCCAGTCCCTTCAGGAACTGGTTGATGATGCCGTAGTTGGCGGAGAGCATCATCCGCCAGCTGAGGGCCACCGTGACGGCGGGCAGCAGATAGGGCAGGAGCAGCAGCGTCCGCATAATCTTCTGCCCTCGCTTGAGGGAGTTGACAAATACTGCGATCAGAAGGCCGAGGGCCATCTCCAGTACCACCGCCAGGATAGTGAACTTGATGGTGTTCCACACCGCCTGCTGAAAATATCCGTTTTTAAAGAGGGAGACGTAGTTATCGAACAGCACAAAAGAGGCGTTCTCCGTGCCCTTCAGGTAGTTGTAGTCGGTAAAGCTGTATACAAATGTGAAAATCAGGGGATAGGCCGTCATGACCAGCAGGACTATCAGGGTGGGCGTGAGCATTCCGATCCCGAACCGGTTTGTGGCCGCCTGGGCGCTATTCAGTTTTGCAATCTCGTTTCTCTTCATACATTGGCCTCACAAACTCGAGAGGTGTGGCCCCAGGGCCCGGCTCCGGGGCTTTTGGAACAACGGCCGGGGCGCCAGACGGCGCCCCGGCCGGCCGTGTCATTTCTGTTTCAGAGAGGCTGGGCTCAGGCCATCAGCTGCTCCAGCTGCTCCTGGGCGTAGGCCAGCGCCTCGTCCATGGTCTTGGTGCCCTGGATGATGTTGTCCATCTCGGTGCCCAGGATGTTGGTGAACTCCGTCCACTCCTCGATCACAGGGCGGTACACGCCGGTCTCCAGAGCGCCGCAGACGGTCTGCAGGTGGGGATAGGTCTCCAGCACGGTGGAATCGGTCAGGCAGCTGTACCGGCAGGGCACGCCGTTGTTCTCAATGGAGGCCAGCTGCACCTCGGGGCTCATGACGTACTCCAGCAACTCCAGGGCCAGGTCCTTGTGGGGGGCGTTGTCGGGGATGCCGATGCACCACACGCCCTGCAGGGCCACGGCGTCCACAGGCGCGGAGTCGTCGGTCAGCTTGGTGGGGATGGTGGTGTAGTTGGCAGGACCGTCAGCAGTGGGGGTGTACCAGCCGGGCCAGATCTGGGCCAGGGCGGTCTCACCGGAGGTCACGGAAGCCACGATGTCGTCCTTGTCCAGGGTGCTGCCCAGGGCGTACAGGTCCAGGTACTCCTGCATGGCGGCCTTGAACTCGGGAGTGTCAACGGTGGGGTTGTTGTTCTCATCCACGACCCAGCCGCCGTGGACAACCAGGTGGGGCAGGAAGTCGGACAGGATGTTGTCGGCGCTGCCGCCGCGGATCAGGAAACCGTTCTTGTTGGAGTCGGCCGCCTTGGTCTTCTGGGCGATGTCCATCAGATCCGCGAAGGAGTCGATATCCTCGGGGGCGTAGCCGGCGTCCGCCAGCAGCTGCTTGTTGTACATCATGACCGTCACGTTGCCGTAGTAGGGAGCCAGGTAGATGTCCTCGCCCACCTTGCAGATGGTGGTGGTGGCGGGAATGATGTCGTCGTCAAAGCTGTATCCCATCTCGCTGAGGTTGGCCAGTACACCGTTCTCAGTGAACTCGGCCATCCAGGAGCCGTCCACCATGCACAGGTCGTAGGTGCCAACTTCGTTGACGGCATCCAGGGCGATGCCGGTGTGCAGGTCGTCGAAGGACATGAGCATCACTTCGATGTCCACGTTGTGCTCCGCTTCAAAGGGGGCCAGGCTGGCCTCCAGGGACTCGCCGTAGGCGCCGCCCCGCAGGATCAGGGTCATCTTGGTGGGCTCGCCGGAAGTGCTGCCCTCGCTGCCTTCATCGGCCGTGTCCTCTCCACCGCCGCCGCAGGCCGCCAGAGACAGCGTCATGGCCAGCGCCAGGACCAGGGTAAGCAGTTTTTTCATTTCGTTTCCTCCTACTCTTTTCCGCTTGATGTTGTGTCAGGGATCGGAAGTGCGATGTATTTTGTTACTCTTTGACAGCACCGCTTGACAATCCGGAGATCAAGTAGTTCTGCGCAAAGATCACAAACAGGGTGATGGGGATGACAGACACCACGCCGCCTGCGGCCACCAGGCCAAAGTTGGTCAGGTTGTCCTCCGTGTTCAGCACCGACAGCGCCAGGGGCACGGTGTAGTTGCTGGGGCTGCGGGTAAAGATGACCGTGTAGGTGTACTCATTCCAGGCGTACATGAAGGACAGCATGGCTACCGCGGCGATACCCGGCGCCACCAGGGGCAGGACGATCTTGCGGAAGAGCTGCCACTCTGTGGCGCCGTCCACCTTGGCGCTCTCCTCCACCTCCTCCGGCAGGTCCTGGAAAAAGCTGATGAGGAACCAGATAATCAGCGGCACGTTGATGAGCACGCAGGCCAGCGTCACCGGGATCTTGGTGTTCAACAGGCCGATCTTGCTGAACATGGTGTACAGGGGGATGGTGAAGGCCACCGGAGGCAGCACGCGGACCAGCAGCACCCAATAGGTCATTGGCCGCTTCAGCCCGAAGCGGAATCTCCGCCGGGCCAGGATATAGGCGGCGCAGATTCCCACGATCAGCGACAGCACCAGGGAGCTCAGCGTGGTCTGCAGGCTGTTGATGGCGGCCTGGCCGAAGCCCTTGCTGACAAACAGGCTGATAAAATGCTCAATGGTGAGGGACTGCGGGATCAGGGAGATATGCCCCTGCATCTCCGATGTAGGGCGGATGGCCATGGCCACCAGCCAATAGATGGGAAACAGGGCGATCACCAACAGCAGGGCGCAGCCCAGGACTTTTCCCACTGTCCCGGCTCTTTTTCTCGCTTTCATATCCTCTCCTCCTCGTTTTTGCGCATGGCAAAATTCCCGCCGCGCACCCGCGGCATTCTGTATTTTTCCAAAGTACGGGTCAACTGGAGCCGCGCACCCGCAGCTCTGTGGGCACCACCGTGACCTGGGGGACGTCCGTCTCCCCTGCCAGCAGCGCCTGGAGCCGCGCCACGCTCAACTCCCCCATCCGGCGGCAGTCGATGTGGACGGAGGTGAGCTCCGGCTCCAGCATCCCGCAGGCGGAGCTGTCGTCCAGTCCCGTCACCGCCAGGTCCTCCGGCACCCGCAGGCCCAGGCGGAGGGCGGCCTTCATGGCTCCGGCGGCCATCACGTCGTTTCCGCCGAAGATGGCCGTGGGCCGGTCCTGCCGGGACAGCAGCTCCAGGCAGGCCTCTGCGGCACTCTCCACCGTGGGATCGCACAGCTTGATGTGCCGGGTGTCTGCCGGCAGGCCGTGGGCCTGGGTGACTTCCAGAAAGGCCCGGTACCGCTCTCCCAGTATATAGGGGGAGAAGCGCCCTGCCAGCATGGCGATGTTCCGATGACCCCGGCCGATCAGGTGCTCCAGCGCCTGGCGGACCCCGCCGTATTCGTCCGACACCACGCAGGGAATGTCCAGTCCCTGGATGCGGTTGTTTACCAGTACCACGGCCAGATCCCGGTTCTGGAGCTCTGCGATCATATCCGGTCGGGCATTGCCGCCCAGGATCACACCCTCCACCTGTTTGTTTTTGGAGGTGTTGGAGGCCGTGTCCCAGTCCGCAGCGGTGGAAATGACCAACTCAAAGTCACTTCGGTTCGTCTCCCGCATGATCCCGGTGCAGATGCCGGCGTAGAATTCGTCCAGGATCGTGGCCCCCTCCTTACAGATCAGGAAGGCGATCTTGTCCGTTCGCTGGCGGGCCATGGCCCGGGCGATGGCATTTGGAGAGTAGTGGAGCACTTCCGCTGCTTCAAACACCTTCCGGCGGGTGTCCTCCCGGACCCGCTCCGGATTGGAGAACGCGCGGGACACGGTGGCGATGGAAACTCCGGACAGTCTGGAGACATCATAGATGGTTGGATTCACGGTCACGCCCCTTTTCGCGTAAGCGTTTTCATATTTTTCGTAGGAAAATAACAGTTTTTTTGTTGTAAAGCTTCCAGTGTTTTCCTGGATCAAGTCAACTTTAACACTTTTTTGCGGTGGAAGCAAGGGATTCTTTGTATTTAATGTACATTTTACACAGGCGTAGAAAAGCTCTAACATTCCTTGTATAGATCGGCAGAAATGTAACCGCTTCCATTAAAAGCACTTATGACAGATGATACTGCTCCGGGAATGTGAGAGGTGCTTCTCTCCAGGCTTGTCTTTTTCCCGCGCCTATATTATACTGTTCACGGAATTCTCAGGAAAAGAGCTGATGGGATGTACAGAGCCAGGTCCGCCCTCCGCCATGGGCAGATGTCCGAGGCATTTTCCACCATGGTTTTTCTGACCCTGTCCGGCGGGCTGCAGGACGCTTACACCTACTGCGTCCGGGGACAGGTTTTCGCCAATGCCCAGACGGGAAACATCGTTCTTATGAGCCAGCGGGCCTTTGCCGGGGATCTGGCCGGCGTCCTCCGGTATCTGATCCCGCTGCTGGCCTTTGCGCTGGGCGTCTTTGCTGCGGAGATGGTCCGCCGCCGCTGTCAGGAGATTTCCCGGCTCCACTGGCGGCAGATGGTGGTGCTGGCTGAGATCGGCCTGCTGCTGGGCGTGGGATTCCTCCCATCGTCCTGGGATGCGCCGGCCAACGCGCTGGTGTCCTTCACCTGCGCCATGCAGGTCCAGGCGTTCCGCAAGGTCAACGGCAGCGCATACGCCAGTACCATGTGCATCGGCAATCTCCGCAGCGGGGTGGACGCCTTCTGTGCCTACTGGGACACCCGGGACCGGACCGCCCTGCGGAAGGCCGGCCGCTACTTCGCCGTCATCCTCATTTTTGCCCTGGGGGCCGGATTCGGCGGCGTTGCCTCCCAGCTCTGGGGAACAGGGGCCATCTGGGCCAGCTGTCTGCTGCTGGCCGTCAGTTTTCTTCTGATGTTCCGGCAGGAGATCCAGGCGGAAGCGGACTGCTGAGGATGCGGGGAACGGCCTCCATCCGGATTTCACACCAATAATGATATGATGAGGAGAATGAGAACCATGTCTGAAACAGCCAAAATGCTCCATGTGAATCTGGCCCCCGGAGAGGCGGGCCGCTACGCCATCGTCCCCGGGGATCCGGACCGGTGCGAGCTGATCGCCGCCCACCTGGACAACCCCCGCATGGTGACCCGGAAGCGGGAGTTCACCACCTGGGAGGGCACGCTGGATGGAGAGCGGGTCACCGTTACCTCCACCGGTATCGGGGGGCCCTCCACCGCCATCTGCGTGGAGGAGCTCCATAAGTGCGGGGCGGATACCTTCATCCGGGTGGGCACCTGCGCCTCCACCTGCGCCGACGTCCAGTGCGGGGACATCGTGGTGGTCAGCGGCAGTGTCCGCATGGACGGCACCAGCCTCCACTACCTGCCCATGGAGTTCCCTGCCGTCCCCAGCTACCAGCTGCTGAAGGCTCTGGAGGAGAGCTCTGTGTCTCTGGGCTTTCACACCACGGTGGGCGTCAGCATCACCAAGGACTCCTTTTACACGCAGGCGGAGCCGGAGACGAAGCCGGTGTCCGATGATCTGATCCGCCGCTGGCAGAGCTATGTCCGGGGCGGTGCCGTCTGCACCTCCATGGAGGAGTCCATCCTCTTCTCTGTGGGCTCCAGCCTGGGGATCCGCACCGCCTCCATCCTGGTATCAGCCACCAATTTCGACGGGTCCGTCTCCAAGCGCAACAGCGCCGACGTCTATCCCACCGACAGCATCCAGAAGCCCATCCTCTCCGCCATCGAAGCCCTGCGCCGGATCATCCGGCAGGACAAGGGCTGATCTCCCTCCGGATATCAAAACCGCCCCGTGCCGCAGGCACGGGGCGGTCCTTTTATATCACATCTCTCCGCCGTACTCCCGGCGGTATTCCTCCAGCTCTTCCGCGTCCCGGTCATCCAGGGCGTGAAGGCCGCCCCGGCCCTCCATGTGGTGGGTCAGCTCATGGGACAGGGTGGTGTACAGCTCGTCCTCCCATGTTTCCTGGCCCCAGTCCTCCCGCTCTGCAAGGGCGGCAAAGGAGCCGTAGTACAGGTTGATATACTGGCCCAGCAGGTCGTCGCAGTACTCCCCCAGGATATACATCTCGCCCTCTGGGAACTCCGGGTCCGGCTTGGCCTCCTCCAGCAGGTTGATCCCGCCGTTGAGGCCGTCGAACAACGCCGCCGGGAAACTGTCTGCCATGCCGTCCAGCAGGTCGTTCACCCGGTCGATGGTCAGGATCATGGCTGTTTCCCTCCTCACGCCTTGGGCACCTGCTTCATGCTGAGGCCGATGCGCTTTTTCTTCTCGTCCACCTCCAGCACCACCACCTGGACGATGTCTCCCACAGACACCACCTCCGAGGGGTGTTTGATAAACTTCTGGGACACCTGGGAGATGTGGACCAGCCCGTCCTGGTGGACGCCGATGTCCACGAACACGCCGAAGTCGATGACATTCCGCACCGTGCCCGTCAGCACCATGCCGGGCTTCAGGTCCTTCATCTCCAGCACGTCGGTGCGGAGGATGGGCTTGGGCAGCTCGTCCCGGATGTCCCGGCCGGGCTTCATCAGCTCCGCCGCCACGTCCCGCAATGTGGGCACGCCCACGCCGCAGTCCGCCGCCGCCCGGTCCTCGCCGTAGGTCCTGATCTGGGCGTTCAGATCTCCCAACTTCCCATCCCGCACGTCCGTGAGGGTGTGGCCGGTGAGGGAGAGCAATTTCTCCGCCGCGGCGTAGCTCTCCGGGTGGACGGCGGTGTTGTCCAGCACGGAGCGGCTCTCCGGCACCCGCAGGAAGCCGGCGCACTGCTCAAAGGCCTTGGGCCCCAGCTTGGGCACTTTCAAAATCTGCTTCCGGGAAGTGAAGGGGCCGTTTTCCTCCCGGTAGGCCACCACATTTTTCGCCGTGGTCGCGTTCAGCCCCGCCACACGCTGAAGCAGGGAGGGGGAGGCGGTATTCACGTCCACGCCCACGGCGTTCACACAGTCCTCCACCACACCGTTCAAAGCCTCGTCCAGCCGCTTGGGGGGCATGTCGTGCTGGTACTGTCCCACGCCGATGGCCTTGGGGTCGATCTTCACCAGCTCCGCCAGAGGGTCCTGGAGGCGCCGGGCAATGGACACGGCGGAGCGGAGGTTCACATCGTACTGGGGGAACTCCTCCGCCGCCAGGGGGCTGGCGGAGTACACGCTGGCCCCGGCCTCGCTGACGATCATGTAGCTGACATGGGCGCCGGCCTCATTCACCTGCCGGATCAGCTTCACCGCCATCTGCTCCGTCTCCCGGCTGGCTGTGCCGTTGCCGATGGCGATGTGCTCCACGCCGTGCTTTCGGATCAGCTTTGCCAGGGCGGCGATAGCCTCGTTCTCCTGCCGCTCGCCGTAGGTGGGGTATACCACGGCGGTGTCCAGCACTTTGCCCGTGCCGTCCACCACCGCCACCTTGCAGCCCATCCGGTACCCCGGGTCCAGGCCCATGGTGACCCTGCCCTTCACCGGGGGCTGCATCAGCAGGGGCTTCAGATTCAGGGCGAACTGGCCGATGGCCCCCTCGTCCGCCCGCTCCGTCAGGTCGGAGCGAGCCTCCCGCTCCAGGGCGGGGAAGATCAGGCGGTCGTATGCGTCCTCCGCCGCGGACTTGATAAATTCCATTGCGGCGCTGCCGGGGACGATCACATGCCGCCGGACGGCCTGGAGGGCCCGGTCCCGGTCCAGCTCCACGCGGACCTTCAGAAAGCCCTCCTTCTCCCCCCGGTTGACGGCCAGGATCTGGTGACCCTGAAGCCGGGAGAGGGCCTGGGAGAAGTCGTAGTACAGCCGGTAGACAGAGTCCTCCTCCACCGCCGCCTGGGAGCAGAGCTTTCCCTCCCGCTCCAGGAGGGTGCGGAGGGTCTTGCGGAGGGCGGCGTCGTCGCTGATGGTCTCGGCGATGATGTCGGAGGCGCCGGAGAGGGCGTCCTCCACCGTCTCCACGCCCTTTTCGGCATCCACATACCGGGCGGCCTCCGCCGTCGGGTCCGGGCAGTCCGGCCCCTGGGCAAACAGCAGCTCCGCCAAAGGCGCCAGGCCCTTTTCCCGGGCAATGGTGGCCCGGGTGCGGCGCTTCTGCTTGTAGGGGCGGTACAGGTCCTCCACCTCCGCCAGAGTCTGGGCGGCGTCGATGGCGGCGGAGAGCTCCTCCGTCAGCTTTCCCTGGTTCTCAATGGCGCTTTTCACCTCCTGCCGCCGCTGCTCCAGGCCGCGGAGATACTGCAACCGGTCCTGGAGGGTACGGAGGGTGGTGTCGTCCATGGAGCCGTGGAGCTCCTTGCGGTAACGGGCGATGAAGGGCAGGGTGTTGCCCTCGTCCAGAAGCGAGATGACGTTATCAACGTACTCTACTTTCTGGTTCAGCTCCCGGGCCAAAATCTGAGAGATGGTTTCCATGTCGTGTCTGTTCCTTTCTTGGGATAGAGAGAGGCTGCGGGTAATCTCCGCAGCCTCTCGCGTGGCGGCAGCTTATTTGAAATAGAGCCGCTGCCGCTCGTATTTCGGTTCGTTGCTCACATGCATCCCCAGGCGGCGGTAGAGCTTCTCGTCCACGTCGCTGAGGACTACGGTGAAATGGGCATCGCAGCCCTTCAGCTTGGGAATCTGCTCCTGGGCCAGGGCGGCAATGGGGTTGGTAAGGGCGCTGACACACAGGGCAATCAGAACCTCGTCACTGTGGAGCCGAGGATTCTTATGGCCCAGGCTCTGGGTTTTCAGTTTGCAGATAGGCTCCAGCACCTGGGTGGAAATAAGATCCAGGCTCTGGTTGATCCCTCCCAACCGCTTGAGGGCATTGAGCAGCAGCGACGCGGAGGCACCCAGAAGGTCACTGGTACGGCCGGTGATCACCTGGCCGTCGGGCAGGACCATAGCCCCGGCAGGGGCTCCTGTCTCCTCCTCCCGCTTGAGGGAGGCTGCCACTGCCGGGAAGATGTCCGGCGTGATGCCTGCCTGCTTCATAAGGAGCTCCAGCTTGAACACAAGCTCGTCGTCGGCCTTGCCCCGGAGCCGGTCGGTGAGAGCAGTGTAGTACCGGCGGAGGATCTCCATATAGGATGCCTCCCGGCAGACCTCGTCGTCAATAATACAGTTGCCCACCATATTCACACCCATATCCGTGGGGGACTTGTAGGGGCACTCACCCAGGATGTTTTCGAAGATGGTCCGCAGGACGGGAAACACCTCTACATCCCGGTTGTAGTTGACGGTGGTGACGCCATAGGCCTCCAGGTGGAAGGGATCGATCATATTCACATCGGAGAGGTCCGCTGTAGCCGCCTCATAGGCCAGGTTCACCGGGTGCTTGAGGGGCAGATTCCAGATGGGGAAGGTCTCAAACTTGGCATAACCTGCCTTGATGCCCCGGCGGTTTTCGTGATAGAGTTGGCTAAGGCAGGTGGCCATCTTGCCGCTGCCGGGGCCAGGAGCCGTCACCACCACCAGCGGATGACTGGTCTCGATGTACTCGTTGCGGCCATAGCCCTCCTCGCTGACAATCACATCAATATTATGGGGATACCCGGCGATGGGATAGTGGCGGTAGGTCCGTACCCCCAGGGCATTGAGCCGTTTGAGGAAGGCATCCGCCGCCGACTGGCCGTTATACTGGGTGACCACCACGCTGCCCACATACAGATCCATGCCCCGGAAGATGTCGATAAGCCGCAGCACATCCTCCTCATAGGGGATGCCAAGGTCGCCCCGGACCTTATTCTTCTCGATATCGCAGGCACAGATGGTTACCACGATCTCCACGTCATCCTTCAGCTGCTGCAGCATACGGATCTTGCTGTCCGGTTCAAAGCCCGGCAGCACCCGGGAGGCATGGTAATCGTCAAAAAGCTTTCCGCCAAATTCAAGGTACAACTTTCCTCCGAACTGCTTGATCCGCTCCCGGATATGGGCAGACTGTGTCTCCAGGTATTTTTGATTATCAAATCCGATTTTAGCCATACTTCCTCCCCACACCATAGTTTTCAAATCTTATCTAGTATACTACATCTTGTATTTGGCTACAAGGGCAGGCCATGGAAAATGGACGACGAATTTTCGTCGTCCATTTTAGATAATTCGACAACGTCTTTCACAGCTCTCCAGGCCTTGCCAGTGTCGTGCGGCTGCACACCCGTCCGATTTCCCGCTGGATCTCCTTGAGATCGTCAAAGGTTTCCGGTCTGCGGCTGGGGTCCCGCAGCAGGGCTGAAGGGTGGTAGATGGCAGTCATGCGCATGCCGCCCACGTCATACCACCGGCCGTGGTCCCGGGTAATGCGGAACTTGTCATCGATAAGCCGCATGGCCGCAATACGGCCCAGACATACCAGAATCTTGGGCTGCACCAGAGCGATCTGCCGGCGCAGATAGCCAATACAGGCATCCTGCTCCACATTCAGCGGGTCCCGGTTTCCCGGCGGACGGCACTTTACGATGTTGCAGATGTAGACCCGGTCCCGGTCCAGACCGATGATGGCCAGCATATCGTCCAGCAGCTGGCCTGCCCGGCCCACAAAGGGAATACCGGTGGCGTCCTCGTTGGCACCGGGGCCCTCTCCCACCAGCATGATCTCCGCCTGGGGATTTCCCACGCCGAAGACTACATTTTTCCTTGTCTGGTGCAGAGCACACTCCCGGCACCCGGCACACTCTCTGGCCAGGGCCTCCCAGGAATCCTGCATTCAGCCACCTCCTTGGTATATCCTGCCCACAGGCGGGTATGCTACTTTCACGAAGAGAGGAGGTCCGCCTATGCAGTCTGTGTTGTGGTTTTTTATCGCCTACAGCTTTATCGGCTACTGTCTGGAAAAGATCTATGCCGCGGCCATCCATGCCCCCCAGCAGACCAGAAAGTGCTTCCTGCTGCTGCCGCTATGTCCGGTCTACGGTCTTGCCATGACGACGGCAGCTGTCATGGTGCCGAAACAGTGGCCCTTTCTATGCACAGCAGCAGCGGGGGCGCTGATCTGCACGGCAGCAGAATATCTGGTCCACTGGCTCTATGAGACTATTTTTTCCGTCAGCTTTTGGGATTACACCGGGGAGAAGCTGAACCTCCGGGGCAGAGTGTGCCTGCGTTTCACCGCTATATGGGGAATCCTGTCCGCAGTGGGGCTGAAACTGTACCAGCCGGGGCTGGCCCTGCTGGCAGCTGCTATGCCGTCTCAGGTTACCGCTTGGGTATGGCTGCTATTTACAGCAGACTGCGCCCTGAGCACCGTGGTACTGCTGCGTTACCACAACACCGAGCTTCTCTCCCTGCCAGCCCTGCTCCGTCAGCTCCGGGCCTCCAGCCAGTCCAGCACGTCCCGATAGACATACTGTTTCCCGCTCTCGTTAAGGATCTCGTGGCGCAGACCGTGGTAGAGCTTCATGGTCACGTCACGAAGCTCAGCCTTCTGAAAGCAATGGTAGGCCTTCTCCACGCCTTTGCCCATATCTCCCACAGGGTCCTTGTCTCCGGCAATGAAAAATACCGGCAGTTCCTTGTCCATCTTGTTGATATTCGACTGCTTGGTAATGATGGTCAGGCCATCCAGCATATCCCGGAACAGCCCCAGGGTGGTATCGCCGCCGCAGAGAGGGTCCGCAATGTAGTCATCTACATTGGCCTCGTTGGCAGAGATCCAGTCAAATTTCGTGCGGGAGGGCTTGAAATGCTGATTATATGCCCCAAAGGCCAGCTTATCTGCCTTGACGCTAAAGGATTTTCTCCCCAGGCGGCGAATCTCCCGGTCAGCGATCAGCTTGCCGCCGGCAATCAGAGCCGGTGACTGGTGTCCAGTGCCGCAGAGCTGTCTCTTATACACATCTGACGCTGCCGACGATA
>OJPZ01000687.1_pt1 | contig 14530 bp, 10 predicted proteins | sample 1598611 | NCBI WGS metagenome assembly OJPZ01 (sample SAMN03922494, study PRJEB24848) | human gut metagenome | isolation source: stool sample | host: Homo sapiens | place: Germany | collected 2011-11
TCTACACACTGCATATCGTCGGCAGCGTCAGATGTGTATAAGAGACAGCTGCAGAAGACCATCAACAAGATGAAGACCAAGTATCAAAAAGGAAAGACCTTGCTGATTCGCGAAGTGAACCCCAATGCGTTCAAGTTCAAGAAACCGGAAGAGTAATCCTTTTCTTATGAAAAAGATTCTATTTCTATTCTTGGCAGCCTGCTTTTTCTTCTCTTGTGAGAAGGAAACAATCGTGATTCCTCAGCAACATGCCGGAAGAACGGTTCTGGCATTCTTTTGGGCGGATAACAGTTTGAATTCCAGTTTGCGTGATAATATTCAGACGATGATGCAAGGACTTCAGGCTATGAAGGATTCGGCTGCTTTATTGGTATATTGGGATGGTGAGGCTTCGGATATCAGTTGGCCGGAGCCTTGTATCGTTGAATATGTAACCAATGGTCAGGGGGGTATCAACAGCCTGTCTAAAGGAACGATAGATGCAATGATGGCTGATAAGAATACATCTATCTATGATTTGATTGGTATTGGTAACATCAGAAAAAAATATCCCCCTCAGACATCGACGGAGAAAACCGTCATGCAGACAGTGATAGGTGATATGATGAGTGCTTACCCGTCGGAAAGTTATGGAATAATCTTTGGATCTCACGGTTCGGGATGGTTGCCCACTATTGCCGGTACCCGTTCTATAGGACAAGATGGCGGGTGGCATTCCAGTGACACAGCGTTGATACCGGAATTGGCGGAAGTGCTGCGTACGGTAAATCCTCAAAAGTTTGATTTTGTCTTGTTTGATGCGTGTATGATGGGGTGTGCCGAGGTGTATTATGAGCTGAAGGATGCTGCCAGATACTGTATCGCTTCTGTACTTGATATACCGGCAGCCGGATTTCCTTATGCAAGTGTGATGCCTTATTTGTATGAAAATGCGATCAAGGATTATTTGGGGCCAATCTGTAAAGATTATATAGATTATTATAACTATAATGGTTGGGGAACCATTTCGGCAGTGGATTGCAATCAGATGGAAGGCTTGGCGGAAGCGGTCAGAAGTGTGATTTTGTCCAATCAGGATAGTTTGAAGAACGTGGATACAGCTGATTTGCAGCAATATGGCAAAGGCAGCAGCAACTTCAAAGGATATGCCTATGATATGTTACAGTTTATTGAAAAATTGTGTGGAGGAATGGCTCCGGACGATTTTACGCAACAATTAAAGAAGACGGTCGTTTATACAGGTTATACTCATGATCCCGCCTCATCCTTGTACAGAATAGATGGGGATAACTACAGTGGAATGGGTATGTATATCCCCAATTCATTCACCACTCCCAAATATTTGCTTTGGAACAATTATTTCAAGTCTTCCATAGCGTGGTATCATGCATCCGGATGGGCTGAAACGGAATCTATTTGGGGGAATTGAAGGAGAATGCAGCCAGTTGCCTTTTACTTGATCCCGAATAATAGATATAGCGGATGGAAGTACCGAATTTCCGGTATTCCTCCATTTCCACCGAGTTGTCTACTGCATCCTGCAGGGCTTGTTTAAAGGCGGCATAATGGGTGTTCATATAAGTGGCGTTGTCCAGTTCTCCTGTAACACTGTAGAAATAGCTCACACTATTATCTTTCTCATTATAACAGGTGCTGTCCAGTGTAATCGTTTCGTTCATGCGTGTGGGGCAGGACCGGTTGGTCTTTTCGGCTGTCTGTTTGAATTTACGGACTTGTGAACGGTGGTTATTATTACATCCTGCCAAAGTAAGGATGCCCAGGGCCGCTATTATAACTGTTTCTCTTTTCATTATAAATCGGTATTTTGAAGCGAAAGTAAACTATAAGTTTGAACAAAGCAAATGGATTTTTGTTTTTTATTAGTAAGTTTGTGCAAACAAAAAAAGTAAAACATGTCTCGCATTATAGATGAATTAAAACGTACGGACCACAAGCGTTATCTGGGTGGTCTTGATTTCTTTAAATATATTGGTCCCGGATTACTGGTTACTGTGGGTTTTATTGATCCGGGAAACTGGGCCTCGAATTTTGCGGCCGGTTCCGAATTTGGTTACGCGTTGTTGTGGGTGGTGACCTTGTCTACCATTATGTTGATTGTGTTGCAGCACAATGTGGCCCACCTGGGCATTGTGACGGGATTGTGCCTGAGTGAAGCAGCCACGCAGTATTGTCCCAAGTGGATATCCCGTCCCATTTTGGGCAGCGCGGTGCTGGCCTCCATATCCACTTCGCTGGCGGAGATACTGGGAGGAGCCATTGCCTTGCAGATGCTTTTGGAAATTCCCATTGCCTGGGGATCTGTCCTTACTACGATGTTTGTCGTCATTATGCTTTTTTCCAATTCATATAAAAAGATAGAAAGAGCCATCATTGCTTTTGTATCCGTAATCGGCCTTTCGTTTCTGTATGAGTTGTTTTTGGTAGATATTGACTGGCCTGTGGCAGTCCGTTCCTGGGTGGTTCCCGAGATACCCCAGGGCAGTATGCTGATTATCATGAGCGTACTTGGGGCAGTGGTTATGCCGCATAACCTTTTCTTGCATTCAGAGGTGATACAGAGCCACGAGTACAACAAGCAGGACGAGAGCTCCATTCGTAAAGTATTGAAATATGAATTCTATGATACTTTGTTCTCCATGATTGTAGGATGGGCCATCAATAGTGCCATGATCTTACTGGCAGCCGCTACTTTCTTCCGTACCCGGACTCCGGTGGAAGAGTTGCAGCAGGCGAAGTCGTTGCTTGACCCGTTGCTGGGCAGCCATGCCGGAATCATCTTTGCTTTGGCATTGCTGATGGCGGGGATTTCCTCCACCATAACCAGTGGTATGGCGGCAGGTTCTATCTTTGCAGGTATTTTCGGTGAGTCTTATCATATCAAGGATATCCACTCTAAGGTCGGTATTTTGATTTCTTTGGGGATAGCATTGGTTCTTATCTTCTTTATTGAGAATCCCTTTTACGGACTTATCATTTCTCAGATGATTCTGAGTATCCAGCTGCCTTTCACGGTGTTCCTGCAAGTAGGACTGACCTCTTCCAAACGGGTGATGGGCAAATATGCCAACTCCCGGTGGAGTTCATTCGTGCTTTATACCATTGCGGTGATTGTCTCCGCATTGAATATCATGCTGTTGCTCAGTTGAATAATGTGCGAATTTGCCCATGTGCCAATTGCCATGCGGGACCATAGCGCAGCACGTGGGCACATGGGCAAATTTTTTATTTCGTTTTGCTTTCCGAGATAATCAGCAGCTTGTCACCGGCGTGCAGTTGCAGAGAGCCATTGGGAATCATGAACTCGTTTCCTCTTTTTATCAGCATCACCAGCATACCTTTAGGCAGGTTCATATCCATTAGTCTGTTTCCTTTTGCCAGCATTTCTTCCGTCAGTACGATATCGCGGAGGTCTGTATTGATTTCCTCCGGTATCTCTACTCCGAAATCATTTCCTGTTTTTTCCAGTGGGGTATCCAGATGGAGTAATTTGGCCATCCATGAAATGGTCGTTCCCTGAACCACTAAAGACAATATGGTAATGAAGAATACGATATTGAAAATCTGAGTAGATCCCGGCACATCAGCTACTACTGGATAAGTGGCGAATATGATAGGTACTGCTCCGCGCAATCCCACCCAGGAAATAAACAGCCGTGAGTTGATGTTCATCTTTTTAAAGGGAAGGAGGCAGAGCAGGACACTGAGCGGGCGGGCGAGGACAATCATGAAAATGCCGATCAAGGTTGCCGGTATGGCGATGGACAACATTTCATGGGGATTCACCAGCAATCCCAGGCTCAGGAACATGATAATTTGGAAGAGCCAGGTCATGCCGCTCATAAAAGTAGCGATCTCCTTACGGTTTACAATGCGTGCGTTACCCACCATCATCCCTGCTATATAGACAGCCAGATAGCCGTTTCCTTTACACAGGTCGGTCATGGTGAATGTGAAGAAAATAAAGCTCAGCAGCAAGATAGGATAGAGTGACTGGTTCTTCAAGTCAATCTTGTTGATGATTGCTACCGCCAGTTTTCCCAGCAGGAATCCTGATGTGCCACCCACAGCAAACTGAATCAGGAATGAAATCAGAATATCGTCTGCCCCCATGCCTGCCGACGTGATGAACTGTATCAGGACGATAGTAAGCATATACGCCATAGGGTCATTACTTCCGCTTTCCAGTTCCAGCATCGGTCGGAGGTTATGTTTCAGATTCATGCTTTGCGAGCGCAGGATGTTGAACACGGAAGCAGAGTCCGTAGAGGACATGGTAGCCGCCAGCAGCATGGCCGTCATCAGGGACATGGTAATGCTGACATTCGAGAATCCGGAAATCCAATAAATAAAGAATCCGGTGAAAATAGTAGTAAGCAACACACCGAAGGTGGAAAGCAGTATGCCTTGTGGCAATACAGGCTTGATATCCGAGTATTTGGTATCCATACCCCCTGAGAACAGAATGATGCTAAGGGCCATCATGCCGATGAACTGGGCTTCGCCCGCATCATGGAACTGGAGTCCCAGACCATCGCTTCCGAACAGCATGCCGACCAATAAAAAAACAAGTAACGTAGGGATTCCGAACCGGTATCCGGTCTTACTCACTACAATACTTACGAACAATAGGATGGAACCTATCAAGAGAATGTTTTCTGCATTAAATATCATACTTCTGTGATCTTGTTTAATTTTTTAATATGATGTGCCAGCATCAGGCAGGCTGTGATAAACGCTAACAGATCGGATACAGGCATACTGAGCCAGATGCCGTTCAGTCCCCACCAATGAGGTAGTAACAGCAGGCAGGGTAATAAATACAACAGTTGGCGGGACAAGGAGAGGAAGATAGAAATTTTCGCTTTCCCGATAGATTGGAAGAAACTGGAAATTACAATTTGTATTCCCACGAAAGGAAACATCAGTACTCCGATTTGTAACCCGGTGCGTGCCAATGCTGTAAGTTCTTTATCGTCTGTAAACATATTAACAACCAAATTAGGGAAAAGTTCGCTGAAAGCAAATCCCAACGAAGTGATGCACCCCCCTGCAATCATGCAATATTTCAAAGTCTGCTTCACCCGGCCGAATTTGTGTGCGCCATGATTATAGCCCACAATCGGTTGCATTCCCATAGTCAGCCCCATGATAACCATTACAAACAGCATCAGCAGACGGTTTAATATGCCGTATGCGCCGATAGCCAGATCGCCCCCGTAGAGCAGCAGGCTCTTGTTGAATATAATGACAATGGCCGAAGCGCAGACATTCATCAGGAACGGCGACATACCTATACTGAAGATATTCTCTACGATCCGTTTCCTTAATTTGAATATCCCTTTCTTGAAGCGGATATAACTTTTTTCCTGCATGAAATGGCTCAGCACCCATATCATGCCGGCAAACTGTGAAAGGATGGTTGCCGTGGCTGCTCCGCGGATTCCCCAACCGAGCCAGAAAATAAAGACAGGAGCCAGAATAATGTTGCATCCCACTGTCAGCATGGAGGACAGCATCGCCTTTCGGGGATAACCGGTGGCACGCATGATATTATTCAGTCCGATCATTACATAGGTGACAGGACTTCCTATTAATATAATCTGCATAAAGTCGCGGGCGTATGGCAACGTGTCATGGCTTGCCCCGAAGAAGAACAGAATCCGGTCCAGAAACAGCAGGGTGATGCCTCCGTAGAAAATAGAATTTATCACACAGAGCACCGTTACGTTTCCCAGCACCTTCTCGGCACCGTCCGTATCCTTCTGCCCCAGGCGGATAGAAGAAATGGTAGCGCCACCCACCCCGACCAGTGTACAGAATGCCACCAGCAGATTCATCAGCGGAAAAGAAATAGCCAAACCCGATATGGCCATGGCGCCGACACCATGGCCGATAAATACACTATCAATAATATTGTACAGTGATGTCAGTGTCATCCCTATGATGGCAGGGATAGAGTACTCTAAAAGTAGCTTTCCGACCTTTTCTGTACCCAGTATGTGCGGGTTGTTTTCTTTCATTCGCGTTTTTGTTATTTTTAAGCTTTGCAAAGTTAGGAATATGGAGGATTATTCGGACCTTTGTGGCGTTAAATCAAACTAAAAGTAATATGAATTCAACAAAAAGCATAGCAGCTTTATTCGATTTTGACGGAGTGGTAATGGATACTGAGACTCAGTATAGTATATTCTGGAATGAACAAGGACGGAAATACCATCCGGAGCTTCCCGAATTCGGCCGGTTGATAAAAGGACAGACCTTGACACAGATTTATGCCAACTATTTTGCCGGAATGGAAGAGGTGCAGCATGAAATTACAGAAGATTTGAACAAATTTGAAAAAAATATGTTATATAATTATATCCCGGGCGTAGAGGCTTTCCTGAAAGAATTGAGGGAAAACGGGGTAAAGATAGCTATAGTCACAAGTTCAAATGAGATGAAGATGAGCAACGTATATAAAGCACACCCGGAATTGAAGCAAAGTGTGGACCGTATCCTCACTGCTGAAATGTTTACTCATTCCAAGCCTGACCCCGAATGCTTTCTGTTAGGTGCGACAGTTTTTGACACCGTGCCGGAGAACTGTGTGGTTTTCGAGGACTCGTTTCATGGGCTTGAGGCGGGGAATCGTGCCGGAATGACTGTGATAGGACTGGCTACCACCAATTCTGAAGAGCAAATACGCGACAAGGCAAATGCTGTTATTCAGGACTTTAATGGATTCAGTTTCGAAAAAATGAAGAATATGATGAGGTAATGTCAACTAAAACATCTACCTTTGCAGCCGTTTTTTATAAATTAAAGTAAATATGGCAGGATATATTTCAGGTGATACACGCAAAGTAACTACCCACCGTTTGGTGGAAATGAAGCAGAGAGGCGAGAAAATTTCTATGCTTACCTCCTATGATTACACGACAGCGCAGATTGTAGATGGCGCAGGCATCGATGTTATATTGGTAGGCGACTCCGCTTCGAATGTCATGGCAGGAAATGTGACCACACTTCCTATCACCCTTGATCAGATGATTTATCATGGAAAGTCTGTGGTCCGTGGGGTGAAACGCGCGCTTGTTGTGGTGGATCTGCCTTTTGGCACTTACCAGACTTCCGAATACGAAGCGGTGACCAATGCGATCAAAGTAATGAAGATTACGCACGCTGATGCTTTGAAACTGGAAGGGGGTGTGGAGATCATTGATGCGGTAAAGAAAATCATTGCTGCCGGCATTCCCATCATGGGACATTTGGGGTTAATGCCGCAATCTATCAATAAATATGGAACCTATACTGTACGCGCCAAGGACGAGGAAGAGGCCGAGAAGTTGTTGAGCGATGCACATCTGCTGGAAGAGACAGGGTGTTTTGCGCTGGTACTTGAGAAAATCCCTGCGTCACTGGCAGAGCGTGTGGCCAGGGAACTGACCATTCCCGTTATCGGTATCGGAGCCGGTGGCGCGGTAGACGGGCAGGTGCTGGTCGTATCGGATATGCTGGGGATGACCAACGGTTTCAGTCCTCGTTTCCTCCGTCGTTATGCCGATCTGCATACAGTTATGACGGGAGCCATACAGCAGTATGTGGATGATGTGAAAAAAGGGGATTTCCCTAACGAAGACGAACAATATTAAAAGTTTTTGCTGATATGTATGATGACTTCTTCTTTCCGTATGAAAAGGCAAAACTGTGGACTGGGAATATGTTTTTGTTATCCCTTTCCAATTTTTTGCTTTATGCATCACTATACATGATGCTTCCTGTGCTGCCTTTATGGATGGTGCGGCACTGGTATTGCAGTTATGCGGAAGCAGGAGCAGCCATTGCTGTTTTCGGGCTGGCCATGTTCCTTCCGGGAACATTCAACAGCTACCTTATTGATACGTTCAAACGTAAAAGTGTGTGCTTTATAGCGATATTCCTGTTTGTGGCATCCAGTCTGCTATATCCGTACGTTGCGACCGTAGGATTTGTAGCTTTGGTCAGGGCTGTCCAGGGAGGGCTGTTCAGCGTCATTACCATGACTACGGGCAGTACATTGGTGATTGATGTCACTGCTTCCCGCCGCCGCACGGACGCCAATATCGCTTTTGCCTGGGCGGGTCGTTTTGGAATGGTGGTGGGTCTTGCCTTGGGGATCTATATTTATCCTTATTGGAATTTTCACCATATCATTTATACCAGTATGGCTCTGGGAGCGTTGGCGCTGGTGCTGATTCCGGCGGTGAAAGTTCCTTTCCGTGCTCCGCTCAGCACTTCATGGTTCTCGTTGGACCGTTTTTTGCTGCCGCGCACTTTGTGGCCGGGGATGAATATGATGATGGTGGCCATTATCTTTGGGATATTGGTGGCACATATTTACAATGAATTGTTTTTTGTTTGTATCCTGATAGGCTTTGTCCTGTCTTTGCTGCTTTTGCGTTACGTGCTTTCTCATGCTTCCGGTCGTTCGGAGGTAGAGCTGGGGCAGGCGGCAATGATAGGAGGATTGTTATTGCTCGCTTTTTCCAATAGCTTGATGAACAGTTATATAGCTGGTATTTTGTTGGGGATGGGAACCGGAACCACTGTGTCACGTTTCTTTATAAAAATGATCAGCCTGCCGAGGCATTGCGAGCGGGGAACGGGAAACAATACCTATCAGCTGATGTGGGAGGCAGGAGTACTGATTGGTTTCCTGTTTGAGAATATGTGGACTGAGGGTCATCCCGATACTATTTATTGGATATGTATCGGTATCTGTGTCGTTCTGCTGCTGATGTATGAGTTCTTCACACATCCGTGGTATTACAGAAAGATGGAGGAAAAACAGTGAAATATGGCAACTTACATAAATTAATAATATAAAGAATATGGCAGACGACAAAAAGATTATCTTTTCGATGGTGGGCGTAAGCAAAGCCTTCCAGGCGAACAAACAGGTATTGAAGGACATCTACCTATCCTTTTTTTACGGTGCTAAGATCGGTATCATCGGTCTGAACGGTTCGGGTAAATCAACACTGATGAAAATCATTGCCGGACTGGAGAAAAGTTATCAGGGAGAAGTGGTGTTCTCGCCGGGCTACTCTGTAGGCTATCTGGCACAGGAACCGCATCTGGATGATGAAAAGACAGTGAAAGAGGTGGTGATGGAAGGAGTGCAGAGCATCGTGGACACACTGGCGGAATACGAAGAAATAAACAATAAGTTCGGGCTTCCCGAATACTATGAGGATTCTGAAAAGATGGATGCGCTCTTTGCCCGTCAGGCAGAGTTGCAGGACATCATTGACGCTACGGACGCATGGAATCTGGACAGCAAGCTGGAACGCGCCATGGATGCGTTGCGCTGTCCGCCCGAAGACCAGCCGGTGAAGAACCTCTCGGGAGGCGAGCGTCGCCGTGTGGCATTGTGCCGTCTGCTGTTGCAGAAGCCGGATATTCTGTTACTGGACGAGCCTACCAACCATTTGGATGCGGAAAGTATCGACTGGCTGGAACAGCATTTGCAGCAATATGAAGGTACGGTGATTGCCGTAACCCACGACCGTTACTTCCTGGACCATGTAGCCGGATGGATTCTGGAACTGGACCGTGGCGAAGGAATTCCCTGGAAAGGAAATTACTCCAGCTGGCTGGAACAGAAGACCAAACGCATGGAGATGGAAGAGAAAGTGGCAAGCAAACGCCGCAAGACCTTGGAACGCGAGCTGGATTGGGTGCGCATGGCTCCCAAAGCCCGTCAGGCAAAAGGAAAGGCCCGTCTGAACTCTTACGACAAGCTGCTGAATGAGGATGTGAAAGAAAAGGAAGAGAAACTGGAAATCTTCATCCCGAACGGTCCCCGTTTGGGAAACAAGGTGATTGAGGCCAAAGGAGTGGCGAAAGCTTATGGTGACAAGCTGTTGTTCGATAACCTGAATTTCATGCTGCCCCCTAACGGCATTGTCGGTGTAATCGGTCCTAACGGTGCCGGAAAGACTACCTTGTTCCGCTTGATTATGGGACTGGAAACCGTAGACAAAGGTACTTTCGAGGTAGGGGAGACCGTGAAACTGGCATACGTGGACCAGCAACATAAAGATATCGACCCTGCCAAGTCCGTTTATCAGGTGATCAGCGGTGGAAACGAACTGATCCGTCTGGAAAACAGGGATATCAACGCGCGTGCCTACCTCAGCCGTTTCAATTTTTCGGGAGCCGATCAGGAGAAACTTTGTGGAATGCTTTCGGGTGGTGAGCGCAACCGCCTGCATCTGGCTATGGCACTGAAGGAAGAAGGCAACGTGCTGCTGCTGGACGAGCCTACCAATGATATTGACGTGAACACGCTGCGCGCGTTGGAAGAAGGTCTGGACGATTTTGCGGGCTGTGCGGTGGTGATCAGCCACGACCGTTGGTTCTTGGACCGTATCTGTACCCATATCCTGGCTTTCGAAGGAAACAGTGAGGTCTTTTTCTTTGAAGGATCCTATTCGGAATACGAAGAGAACAAGATGAAGCGTTTGGGTAATGAGGAGCCGAAACGGGTGCGCTACCGCAAGCTGATGGAAGACTGATGACGCCCTGTCTATAAAATCTTACCCAAGTGTACGAACAGTAACGTATTCTTGGGTAAGTTTGCATATACACACAACGGTTCGTCAGAAATGTATGGCAACTTCCTCAGTATAAAGACGTTTTTGAGGTTAAGAGCCTTTTTATTATACACCTATCTTATTATGCGCGCACCGCATGGAATTCCCGTCGGCCCGTGTCCCGGGGTCATCCGGCAGGATGAATGTGGTTCACCATAAAACTATAAATTCTCTTTCTATAGACCTGCCACTGTAAATTGTAACCGATTTGTAGTTTGTATATCGTTTCTATTAGCTATCTTTGCAACGTCTTTTAAGACATTAATTATAATATTAATTAATAAAAAGTTTATGGTAAAAAGAATGCGATCTTTTTTTGCGGTGGTTATGTTGGTAATCGCTGCTACTGTTAACGCTCAGGTCACTACCTCGTCAATGAGTGGAAAGGTGGTCGATCAAAGCAATGAAGCCATTATCGGCGCGACGATTCAGGCTATTCATGAGCCGTCCGGCACCCATTATGGGGCCATTACCAATGTGGACGGCCGTTATTCCATCCAGGGCATGCGTGCCGGCGGCCCTTACAAAGTAGAAGTTTCTTATGTAGGTTATCAATCAGTGGTTTACAAGAGCATCAATCTCCAGTTGGGAGAGAATTACGTATTGGATGCGAACTTGAAGGAGTCTACCGAACTGCTGGATGAAGTAGTGATAACCGCTTCCAAGAGCAGCAATATGAAGTCTGACCGCGCCGGAGCGGTGACTAATGTCGATGCGGCCAGAATGTCGGAAGTACCTACGGTGAGCCGCAGCATGAATGATATCATGCGTCTGACCCCTCAGGGAGCCAATATCGGTAGCGGTTTCTCAGTGGGTGGAGGTAACTACCGCCAGTCTTATGTCACTGTGGACGGAGCCGCTTTCAATAATGCCTTCGGTATCGGCTCGAACTTGCCGGCAGGCGGTTCGCCTATCTCTCTGGATGCATTGGAACAGATTTCCGTTTCCACCACTCCCTTTGATGTCCGTCAGAGCGGGTTTACAGGAGGTGCCATCAACGCCGTGACAAAGAGTGGTACGAATGAGTTCAAAGGTACAGCCTATATGTATACTTCCAATACCCACCTTACCGGTAATAAGGTAGAGGACTATGAGCTGACCCGCAACCGTGACCACAGTACCACCTACGGAGCTTCTTTGGGAGGTGCGATCATTAAAAACAAGTTATTCTTCTTCGTGAACGGCGAATATCAGGATAATGTGCAGGCAGGTCCGTCGGGCATAGCGCGTAGCGGCGCCAATGACGAATGGAGCACCAACGGCATCGTGCACCGTCCGTTCGAGAACACCACAACGGTAGGCGGCCGTACCTTTGTGGGGATGAACAACATCAGCCAATACCTGTCGGAAAAATACAACTACAATCCGGGACGTTATCAAGGATACTCTTTGGAAACTCCTTCTTATAAGATCATGGGGCGTCTGGACTGGAACATCAACAACAACAACAAGATTAATTTCCGTTTCACCCATACCCATTCCAAGTATTCCTCTAACCCTTCCTCTTCCACCACTCCGTTTAAGGATTCAATCATCTATCCGGGTGGAGTAGACGGCAGTGCGGGCAAGAGCAGTTCGGGCCGTACAGCAAACACCGGTCTGTACTTTGAAAGCTCACGCTATATGCAGGAACAGAACTTCACCTCCATCGCTTCCGAATGGAATTCAAAATGGGGGGCTATCAATAACGCCCTGCGTTTCACTTATTCTTATCAGAACGAACCGCGTACATACGAAGGGGGGACATTCCCTACGGTGGACATCCTTGACCAAGGCTCGCTGTACGCCTCATTCGGTCCGGACCCCTTTACAGAAGGGAACTTGCGCCAGGTGAAGACCTTTGTCATTACCGATGAATTCAATTTCTCCAGCGGTATCCATAACTTTATGGGCGGTATCCAGTTTGAGTCCAATAAGGCAGTGAACGGATTCATGCAGGCGGGTAGCGGTTATTATGTCTATTCCTCTTGGGATGATTTTGTGAACAACAGAGCTCCGGCTGCTTTCGGTGTCACTTATTCCAACACCGGGGACGGTTCCCAGTTCCTGGCGAACATGAAGTACCAGCAGCTTTCTTTCTATCTGCAGGACCAGATGAATATCACAGACAACTTCAGACTGACTGCCGGGGTGCGTTTCGAACTGCCCATTTATCCGGAGCTGAAGAACAACTATAACAAGAATTTCGCACAGATTGACTTTGACGGATATCATTACGCCACAGACCAGTTGCCTTCATCCTACCAGCTGACCGCCTCCCCCCGTATCGGCTTCAACTGGGACCTTACAGGCGAGCGTAAGTATGTATTGCGCGGCGGTAGCGGTTACTTCATCGGCCGTCTGCCGTTCGTATGGCTGGTTTCGGCAGTAGGTAATGCCAATTGCGGACAAAGCACCTATTATTATAACGAGCAGAAGGACGCTAAGTACGGACAACCGAGTTTCCACACCAGCGTGGCTGATATGTTGAAAGATCCTAACTTGAACCTTCCGGCGGCTACCGATCCTGCCGCACCTTCCGGAGCCACCATCATTGACCGCGACTTGAAGATGAATGCCACCTGGAAGTCATCATTGGCTTTTGATGCAAAACTTCCCGGAGACATTGACTTTACGTTGGAAGGTATTTTCAGCAAAGAGTTCAATCCGGCTACAGTGACCAATTTGGGACGTAAGTTTAAAGGAGAGCAGGAGATAGCTCCGGGTGATGTCCGCAGAATGTTTGAGTACTCCAATGCGAACAAGACGGATGCTTATTATATCACCAATGCGGGAAACAGCGCTTATTATTACTCACTCACCGCCTCACTGGCCAAGACATTTGATTTCGGCCTGCATCTTTCCGCTTCCTACACCCGTTCTTATGCCAAGTCGTATGGCGACGGCATCGGCGATCAGGTGAACTCGGCTTATTACAATAACCGTTACTCTGTCAACGGAAATAATGACACGGAGACCGGCTATGGTACGTATGTATCGCCCAACCGTGTGCTGGCTTCCGCCGCTTACCGTATTAAATACGCCAAGAATTTCGCTTCCTCCTTGTCTTTGATTTATGAGGGTATGAACATGGGCTATGCCGGAGGATATTCCGCCGCCCGTTATTCCTATACATTCACCGGAAATATTGTAGGCGATTACGGCTCAAACAACTTGCTGTACATTCCGGCATCCCGCGAGGCGCTGGATAAGTGGAACTTTGCCGATTATACTGACAGCAAGACGGGTGAGGTGACTTATTCTGCCAAGGAGCAGCGCGATGATTTCTGGGCTTACATTAATGAGGACAGTTATCTGAAAGGCCGTAAAGGCAAGTATGCCGAACGCGGAGGAGCCATCATGCCTTGGCATCATCAGCTGGATTTGAAGTTCAATCAGGATTTCTTCCTCAATGTAGGGGGCAAGCGCAATACCTTGCAGTTCGGAGTGGATATCAAGAACTTCCTGAACTTGCTGAACAGCGACTGGGGAATTTATAAGACGGTGAACAATACTTCCTTGTTGAGCTATAAGGGCGGCGCTTACCAGTTCCAGAAGAACGGAGGAAAGAAACTGACTGATACGTATTCCAATCTGAACAGTTTCAATTCTACGTATTCCATACAGTTCAGTGTCCGTTATATCTTTAACTAAATGAAATAGCCTGTATCAGACAATACAGGAACAGGATAGAAAGGCGTACCCATGAAGGTGCGCCTCTTTTTGTATGCACATTCTTTCGTTTTCTTTTTGCTCTGTCATTTTGAAAGTGAGAGAGCCTGAATGAAAGTGACCTGTCGTTTTGTCGTAGGGGCGGGCCGGATTTGTCCGGATCAGTGGATACGGCTTTGGGAATAAGGTATGCTGAAAATAGTTCCGGCGGTTTCCATTTGCGTTTCCTGTCTCTTATA
>OJPZ01000701.1_pt1 | contig 14368 bp, 9 predicted proteins | sample 1598611 | NCBI WGS metagenome assembly OJPZ01 (sample SAMN03922494, study PRJEB24848) | human gut metagenome | isolation source: stool sample | host: Homo sapiens | place: Germany | collected 2011-11
GCCATGCGCCGTTCGGCGCGCTTGTTCAGGTCCTCGCGCACGCAGAACTCGAGCAGCCCCAGATCGATCACGTTGTCGCGCTTGGCTACGCCCACCTTGTCGGCGAACATACGAATGCTCTCGGGGGTATAGCCCCGACGGCGGAGCGCGCTGATCGTCGGCATCCGGGGATCGTCCCAGCCCGTCACGATACCTTCCTGCACCAACTGAAGCAGCTTGCGCTTGCTCATCATCGTATAGGTCAGATTCAGCCGCGCGAACTCGTACTGGTGGCTCGGAAAAATCCCGAGTTTCTCGATAAACCAGTCGTATAGCGGACGGTGCACGTCGAACTCGAGCGTGCAGATCGAGTGCGTGATCCGCTCGATCGAATCGCTCTCGCCATGGGCGTAGTCGTACATCGGATAGATACACCACTTGTTTCCCGTACGGTGATGCTCGGAATGCAGAATGCGGTACATGATCGGATCGCGCAGCAGCATGTTCGGATGCGCCATGTCGATCTTAGCCCGAAGCACTTTCTCCCCGTCGCCGAACTCGCCCGCGCGCATCCGCTCGAACAGATCGAGATTCTCTTCGACGGACCGGTTCCGCCACGGGCTTTCCGTACCCGGCACGGTCACCGTGCCGCGAGTCTGGCGAATCTGCTCCTGCGTCTGATCGTCTACATAGGCGAGTCCTTTTTTTATCAGCTCCTTGGCCCACTCGTACAACTGATCGAAATAGTCCGACGCATAGTGTTCGCCGGCCCACTCGAATCCGAGCCAGCGCACGTCCTCCTTGATCGAATCGACGTACTCGACGTCCTCCTTGACCGGATTCGTATCGTCGAAGCGCAGATTGCACAAGCCGCCGTATTTCTTGGCCAAGCCGAAGTTCAGGCAAATACTCTTGGCATGCCCTATGTGCAGATAGCCGTTGGGCTCCGGCGGAAAACGAGTCTGGACACGCTTGTCGCCGCGCGCGATACTTTCCTCGATAATCTCTTCCAGAAAATTCAGGGGCCTCTCCACCGATGCCGCCGTTTCGTTCGGATTGCTCATGGTTCGATCAAATAGGGTTTCAGCCGCAAAGTGAACGACAAGGGTCCCGGACATGCCCGGCGCCAATACCTCCCGTCTTTTCCAAAAAGCAGCTACGTCGCAAAATTAATGTTATTTTCCAAAAAAACGCACGATCGGAAAATCCGGAGCCGCGCCTTTCCGAACGCCGGGCGAAAAAGACAAAACGGGAAAGAACCCATAAAGCCTGTTTTGGATTTTCAATCCGCAACACACGCCACGCCTCGGCACGGTCCGAACGAGTTCGACTCTGCGCCCGGCCCGCAGTCCGTTTTTACAAAGCCGGAAAACCCGAAACCGGCCGGTACGGACCCGCCGCCGAGCCTCTTTCCAAGATCGGAACCTATCGGATTCCCTACGCCCGCAACGGAAAACAGAAGAAGACAGTCAAGGAAAAGCGAACCTTCCGGAAAACAACGAAGGTACGGAAATGGTTCCGTACCTTCGTCTTTCATAAAGCGCCCGTCGTCCGGCACCGGTTTTCTCATTAGCGGACGATCGTCATTTCGTCGATCAGCCGGGTAGCGCCGGCATACTTGTCGATAATGAAAAGCACGTAACGTATATCGACGCTGATCGTTCGCTGCAACGCGGGCTCGAACGCTATGTCGCCGCTCATGGCCTCCCAGTTTCCGTCGAAAGCCAAACCGATCAGCTGACCTTTGGCGTTCATCACCGGACTGCCCGAATTGCCGCCCGTAATGTCGTTGTTGCTGATAAACCCGACGTGCAATACGCCCTTCTCGGCATACGGTCCGTAATCCTTCGTCCGGTACAGCTCCTTGAGCTTTTCGGGCACGGAAAATTCATAGGCATTCTCCGGATCTTCCTTGGCGATCACGCCGTCGAGCGTCGTGAAATAGTTATAGCTGACAGCGTCCTGGGGCTCGTAGGGCAGTACCTGCCCGTAGGTCAGCCGCATCGTGAAATTCGCATCCGGGTAGAACACACGATCGGCATCCATTTCCATCAGCCCGGCGACATACAACCGGTGACCCCGTGCGAAGTCCTCGCTGAACGAATTGATCGGATCGATCAGCGCGTTATAGGTCTTCACTACCTCGCGACGCATTTTATAGGCCGGATCGTTGAGCAGCGCCTCGACGGTCGGAGAAGCGAGCAGCGCCTCGGCACGGCTCCGGTCGGCGAACGCCGAGTTGTCGTAAACATAGTCCACATAGGCATCCACGTCGCCGCCGAACTGCTCCTCGATCACGACGAAGCTGCTGGGCAAATGCTCGGGCGCGATGCTGTCACGCAGAATTCCGAACATCCGCTTGGCGATCTTGCGGTCGGTCGAAGGACTGTAATCCTTATAAAAGGCCTCCAGCTTTTTCTTCACGCTCTCGAGCTTCGACGAGTCGAGCCGGTTATCCTTGCCGACCAAAGGCCGGGCGATGCCTGCGGCCTGAATGATCTCGGTGCCGCGCAGCAGCGTTTCGGAGAAATACTGCAAACGGTCCATATACGGGGCCCGGCCCTCGACGGCCTTCCTGATCAGCGGCAGCGCCTCGCCGTACTTCTCCTTACGGGCGGGATCGGCGTTGACCCACTCGGTGAAACGCTTCTCGGTAGCGAGCTTCGTATCGCGCACCTTCAGCTTTTTCAGTCCGCGGCTCTCGCCGATCGAGTTTTTCCAGTAATTCGACGACATGGCATACTTCGACGCATACTGGATGCGAACCTCGTCGCTGGCCAGCATGTCCTCCATCATCAGCTTCTGACGCTCGCCGCGAATGAAAATGCGGTTCGGATTGTCCGTGCCCAACGTGTAGTCGATCTCATAGGAAGTCTTATAGCGCTCGGTCGATCCCGGAAAGCCGATGATCATCGCGAAGCTCCCCGGCTTGTACCCTTTCAGCGAAACGGTCAGATGGGCCGGAGCGGCGTAAGGCACGTTATCCTTGCTGTATTCGGCCGGTTGCCCGTCACGGTCCGAATAGACGCGGAAAACCGAAAAGTCGCCCGTATGGCGCGGCCACATCCAGTTGTCGGTATCGCCGCCGAACTTACCGATCGAGGAAGGAGGAGCTCCCACCAGACGAACGTCCTTGAATATCTCCTTGACGAACATCAGATACTGGTTTCCGCCGAAAAAGTCCTGAATCTCCACTTCCTGATGCTCGTTGTCGAGCTCGGTCTCTTTCTTGATCCGCTCGACGATCTCCGCCACCTTCGCTTCGCGGTCCTTCTCCGACAGCGTGTCGCTCAACTGAGGCAGAATACGATCCGAAACGTCGCTGATCCGGCGAATGAACGTCACGGTCAGACCCGGCGTAGGAATCTCCTCCTGATCGGACATCGCCCAGAAACCGTTCTTCAGGTAGTCGTGCTCGACGCTGCTGTGGCTCTGGATCGCATCGAATCCGCAATGGTGGTTCGTCAGCAGCAGTCCCCGGTCCGAAACGATCTCGCCGGTGCAGCCGTTCCCGAAAATTACGATCGCATCTTTGATCGCGTCTCCGTTCAAGTTGTAAATGTCCTTGGCCGACAGCTTGAAACCCTTGGCCTTCATGTCCCTGATGTTCAGTTTCTCGAGATACGGCAGCAGCCACATCCCCTCGTCCGCTTTCAGCGAAGGCGCGCCGAGCGCCAGCAGCAGACAGGCAATCAACAATTTTTTCATATTCAAGTTTTTAGATGAGTTGTGTCATATACGGTTGATCTTCTTCCGCGCCGCTTACTTGCCGATCTCGAGCATGCGTCGGATCGAGCCCTCGGCCTTCCGCCGGATCTCCTCATCGAGAACGACTTCGGGCGACTCGTCGAGCAACGCACGGTATATCTTGTCGAGCGTGACCATTTTCATGAACGCGCAGTTGTTGCATCCGCAGGAAGCGTCTTCGGGAGGAGCCGGAATGAAAGTCTTCCCGGGATTCTCCTTTCGCATCCGGTACAATATGCCCGCTTCCGTCACGACGATGAACGTATCGGCCGGATCGGTCGAAGCGAACCGCAGGAGCGCGACCGTGCTGCCGATGTAGTCGGCCGCGAGCAGCACCGTCTTCTTGCACTCGGGATGAGCGAGCACCTTGGCTTCGGGATACTTTTTTTTCAATTCGAGAATCTTTTCCAGCGAAAATTCCTCGTGCACGCCGCAGGCACCGTCCCAGACGACCATATCGCGGCCGGTCACGCCGCGGATGTAGTTGCCCAGATTGCGGTCGGGCGCAAAAACGATCTTCGCGTCGGAAGGCAGGCTGCGGATCACGTCCACCGCGTTGCTCGACGTACAGCAGATATCGGTCAGCGCCTTGACCCCGACCGACGTATTGACGTACGACACGACCGTATGTCCCGGATAGCTTTTCAGGAACTCGGCGAAATCCTCCGCCCGGCACGAATCGGCCAGCGAGCATCCCGCGGCAGGTTCGGGCAAAAGCACCTTCTTGTCCGGAGACAATATCTTGGCGGTCTCGGCCATAAAGTGCACGCCGGCGAACAGGATGATCCGCGCATCGGTCCGGGCGGCCTGTTGCGACAGCGCCAGGCTGTCGCCCGTGAAATCGGCTATGCGCTGCACTTCGGGCAGCGTATAGTAGTGCGCCAGAATTACCGCGCCTTTCTCTTTCTTCAGCCGGACGATCCGGGCGGCCAATTCGGTTTCCGGCGACGGAAGCTTGTTGTCGACAGTCATTTTTCTTTTTCTTTCGTTTTAATTCAATAAAAAGGAAAAATAAGAGTAATAATAGACGTTCATATTGTTCGTAACTTTTTTCCTTTGAACCGTAAAATTCGTAATTAAACTTCTAAAAACAATCGATTAACATTTATTTTCAGGTATATCGATTGATTTTCAATCTTTTTTATCGCTCGATCGATAGATGTAGACAATATTTGTCAACAGATCGGACGCGTTGCCGAAAGGGGCGGATTATTGTATTCCGGCTTTCGATAAGCTGTCCGGAAAACGGAACGGATTTCCTTTGCTTTTCCGAAAAATTCTCTTCTATATTTTTTTCGCCGGAACGTCCAACTTTCGGCGGCCGAAAAAGAATCAATTCGGCGAACAGCTTGCCCGGGCCGAATGAACAGTTTATCAACTTTCCGACGTAAGAAAGAAACGCCTTGTGCGCAGCGAATTGTCATCGTAAAGGGAAAAAGTTATCGTCAGCGTCTGCTTTTGCAGAGTTCGGCGACGACACCTTCGGCCAAAAGGTCGTAGAATTTTCCGTCCGGCAAGTTTTCTGAGGTGACGGGCCGTCCGCTGTCCGCCGCTTCCGACACGCTGCGAATCAGAGGTATGCTGGCCAGTAGGGGCAGCTTTTCTTGTTCGGCGATCCGGGCGGCTTCTCCTTCTCCGAAAATATAGTAACGATTGTCGGGCAGCTCGGCGGGAGTGAACCAGGCCATGTTCTCGACCAGTCCCAGGATCGGAATGTTCACTTTCTCGTTGCGGAACATATGTACCCCCCGTACGACATCGGCCAAAGCCACCCGTTGGGGAGTCGTGACGATCAGGGCTCCGTCCACCTTCATTTCCGAAATGACGGACAAGTGCACGTCGCCCGTCCCCGGGGGAAGGTCCAGCAACAGAAAATCGAGCGGACCCCACAGCGTCTGGTGGATCATCTGCCGGAGCGCATTGGTCGCCATGGGACCGCGCCACATCAGCGCGTCGCCCGGCGGGATGAAGAAGCCGATCGACATGACTTTGACGCCGTAGGCTTCGGCGGGAACGATCCACTCTTTCCCTTCGATGTTCTCTCCTTCCGGACGATAGTCTTCCACGCCGAACATCATCGGCTGCGAAGGGCCGTAAATGTCGGCGTCGAGCACTCCCGTCCGGTAACCCGCTTTGGCCAAGGCGACGGCCAGATTGGCCGTGACGGTGCTTTTCCCTACGCCTCCCTTGGCCGAACTGACGGCCACGATCCGGCGGATGCGGTCGTCGGCGCCCAGCGGGACCGTCTGTCTTTCGTTTTTTTTCTTAGGTGGGGCCTCCTTGACGAACACCGATATTTTTCCGGCGTATTGCGGATAGCGGGAGGCGACGGCTTCCTCGCTGCGCTTGCGGATCGCTTGAGCGAACGGGTCGCGCGCCCGGGCGAAGACGATCGTGATGCGGATGCCTTCCTCGTCGATACGGACACCGTCGACCATACCGAGCGACACGATGTCCGACTGCAGTTCGGGATGCTGCACGCCGTGCAGCACGTCCAGTATTTCGTTTTCTGTCATATACTCTCCGGCTGTTGCATTATTCTTGCTGCAAAGATAACGTTAATGGAAATAATTCGTAAATTTACGCGCAAATATCCGGCCGATAGGCCGTTATCTCGAATAACAAACAATCGATAAATAGATGAACCAGTTTATTAAAACGTTTCTGGCCTGCCTGCTCGCTTTCGTGGTGGCCAATATTCTGATCGGGGTATTTTTCGTCATGGTGCTGGCCGGCATCGGGTCGCTTTTCAGCGAGAAGGCGGTTTCCGTCGAGCCGGGCTCCGTGCTGCGGATCGATCTTTCGGAGAGGATAGTCGATTCTCCCTCCTCGAATCCGTTCTCGGCTCTGGGAATGGAGGAGCTGTTGTCGATGGAAGTTTCGCGCAGCCTGGCGCTGATCGACGTGCTCGGCGCGATCGAGCGGGCCGAGACGGACGACCGGATCGAGGGAATCTACCTGAACGTGGCTCCTACGATGAGCCTCGGCATGGCGTCGCTCGAGGAGATACGCGACGCCGTGCTGCGTTTCCGGCAGTCGGGCAAATGGGTGATCGGGTATTCCGACTATTATACGCAGGCATCCTATTATATGTCTACGGCGGCCGAAAAGGTTTACCTGAACCCGGAAGGGGGGGTCGAATGGGTCGGCCTGGCTTCCGGCGTATTGTTTTACAAAGGTCTGCTCGACAAGATGGACCTGCAGCCCGAAGTGATCCGGCACGGAGAGTTCAAGGCGGCCGTCGAGCCGTTTATCACCGATCGCATGAGTCCGGCCAACCGACTTCAGATGGAACGTCTGCTCGGGTCGATCTGGGGACATGTCGTGCAGAACGTCGCTTCGGCCCGGGGAATCGATTCGACGGACTTGCAGCGGTATGCGTCCGAGCTGACGCTCGCCGACGGCGAAAGCGCCGTGCGGACGAAAATGGTCGATTCGCTGGCCTATGCCGCCGACATGGAGCGGATGCTGTGCGAGCGGACGGGAGCGGACGACGAGCCGCGGTACGTATCTCTCGCGGAGTACGTCGATCAGCCTAAGGAGCCTATCAAGAAGCTTTCTAAGAATCATATAGCCGTCGTTTATGCCGAAGGGCAGATCGTGGACGGAAAGAGCAGGGAAGGCTTGGTCGGAGGAAACTCGCTGGCGGCCCGTCTGGCCGATGTGCGCCGCGACGACCGGGTGAAGGCCGTCGTGCTACGCGTGAACAGTCCGGGCGGCAGCGCGCTGGCTTCCGAAGTGATCTGGCATGAGATCGAGCAGATCCGCCAGGAGCGCCCGGTGATCGTTTCGATGGGAAATGTGGCGGCTTCGGGCGGATATTACATTTCGTGTCCCGCCGATGCCATCATGGCTTCGCCGGTCACGCTGACCGGGTCGATCGGCGTGTTCGGACTGATGTTCAACGGCGAGCAGACGCTCCGCAACAAGCTGGGCATTACGGTCGACGTAGCCAAGACCAATCCGTCGGCCGATCTGGGCATGACCGTATTCGGGGCCGTCGGGGTGCGGCCGCTCAGTTCCGCCGAACGGCAGTTCATGCAGAACGGCGTCGAGCGCGTGTATGAGACTTTCGTGGGCCATGTGGCCGAGGGACGCAATATGAGCGTCGCGGCGGTGGACAGTATCGGGGGAGGTCGTGTGTGGTCCGGGATCGATGCGGTCCGGATCGGTCTGGTAGACGGTTTCGGAGGACTGAGAGAGGCGATCGCGCTGGCGGCCGACCGGGCCGGAGTGGCCGGCGACTTCCGGATCGTGACGCCGGCCGACGAGCTCGATCCCCTGTCGCAGGTTCTGAGAATGATGTCGGCCGAGAGCCGCGCCGAGTTGTTCAAGGGCGAGTTCGGAGAGATCTACTCGCAGTACGAAATGCTGCAAAACATACTTGGGACCGGCGGAGTGCAGGCCATTATGCCTTACGATGTCCGGATGCGCTGAGGCGCGGGACTTTCGCAGGGAACGCGGGTTGTCGGGCGGAGCGCTCCGCCCGACAATTATTTGCATAAAGTTTGATTTCCAATCTTTTTGAGTTATTTTTGGAAGTTGGAAGTTGTTCGCTATGAAGTTACCCGCTCTGATAGCGGCCCCGTTGGCCTGGATATACGGTCTGATAATCAACGTCAGGCACAAGCTGTTCGATCTGAAGATTCTCCGGAGCGAGGAGTTCGACATTCCGGTCGTGTGCGTGGGCAATCTGACTGTCGGCGGTACGGGCAAGACGCCGGTGACCGAATTTCTGATCGAGCGTCTTTCGGGCGAGCGGCGAGTAGCCGTACTTTCTCGCGGGTATCGCCGCAGGACCAAAGGGTTCGTGCTCTCTACTCCGCGCTCGTCGGTCAAGAGCATAGGCGACGAACCCAAGCAGATGAAGATGAAGTATCCCGACGTTCCGATGGCGGTTTGCGAAAAAAGGGCCGAGGGAATCCGCCGGCTGAGGGAAATTCACCCCGAGATCGAACTGGTTATTCTCGACGACGCTTTTCAGCACCGGTATGTCGAGCCTTGGGTCAATATCCTGCTGATGGACTACAATCGTCCGGTTTACCGCGACCGGCTGTTGCCGTGGGGCCGGTTGCGCGACACGCGAGGACAGATCGACCGGGCCAATTTCGTGCTGGTCACCAAGTGTCCCGAGGACCTCAACCCGCTCGACATGCGCATCGTGCGCAACTCGTTGGGACTCTATCCTTACCAATCGCTCTATTTCTCGAGAATGGAGCAGGGCGAGGCGCTGCCGCTGTTCGCCGACCGGACCGAGAGACGGATTCGCCGGGGCGACCGGGTGATCGTCATGGCGGGAATAGCCGATCCCGGTCCGCTGCTTCATGAGACCGGATCCCGGTACGATGTCGTCGATACGCTGATTTTCAACGATCATCATACCTATCGCGTGAGCGACATCCGGAAAATGGAGCAATTGCTCGGTCTGTACGAGGATGCCGTGATCGTCACCACCGAGAAGGATGCGGTCAAGTTGACCAACCGCAGCCGCATACCCGAGACGGTGCAGCGCAAGCTGTACTACGTGCCCGTGCAAGTTTCATTCGTGGGGGATTCCGAAGCCGAGTTCCTCCGTCAAATCGAGTTATATGTTAGAACGAATCAAAAGTACAGCGTCCTTCATCCGGAGTAAGGTCGATTTCGATCCGCAAGTAGGTATCATCCTCGGAACGGGCCTCGGCGGTCTCGTGAATCACATCGACATAGCCGCGACACTCGATTACCGGGATATTCCCGATTTTCCCGTATCGACCGTCGAAGGGCATGTCGGACGCTTCATTTTCGGCTCGCTGGGCGGCAAGAGGGTCGTAGCGATGCAGGGAAGGTTCCATTATTACGAGGGCTATACGTCGCAGCAGGTCGTCTTTCCGGTGCGGGTGATGAAGTTTCTGGGCATCCGCTGCCTGTTCGTGTCGAATGCCAGCGGCGGAGTCAACCCGATGTTCAGGACCGGCGACCTGATGGTCATTACGGATCATATCAACCTGATTCCGAACCCTCTGATCGGTCCGAACATCGACGAGCTGGGGACCCGCTTTCCGGACATGAGCGAGCCGTACAGCCGCAAGCTGATCGCCCTCTCCGACGAGGTGGCCCGCAAAGCGGGCATCCCGCTTCAGCACGGATGCTATATAGGCGTGACCGGCCCCACGTTCGAGACGCAGAAGGAATACTCGTTCTACCGGACGGCCGGCGCCGACACGGTAGGCATGTCGACGACGCCCGAGGTGATCGCGGCACGACATATGGGGTTGCCCGTATTCGCCGTTTCCATCATTACGAATATGGGACTTGCGGGACTCAAGTCGACGCACGAGGAAGTGCAGGCCGAGGGAGCCAAGGCCGAGGTCCGGATGACGAAGCTATTCACGGGTTTGCTCGAAGAGCTCTGATCTTCGATGTCTTTCCCGGAAGAACGTTTATTAGGACGGAGCGCGGTGTCGCGACCGGCTGGAGGCGGCGGGAATCGGAGACGATACCGGAGGATCCGAGCGAGGTAGAAAGACCGTTCGTGTCTTTCGGGCTCGGGACCGCGGGCGAGAATTTCAAGGAACCAATAGAGACGATTATGGTAAACAAAGTCATTTTGATAGGAAACGTGGGCATGGACCCCGAAGTGCGCGCCCTCGAGGGCGGAGCCAAGGTAGCGCGGCTCAGGATCGCCACGACCGAGCGGATCTACAATCGCCAGACGCAGGAAACCAAGGAGCATACCGAGTGGCATACGGTGACCCTGTGGAGAGGATTGGCCGACGTGGCCGACCGGTATGTCCGCAAGGGCAGCCAGGTCTATATCGAAGGCAGCCTGCGCACGCGGGAATGGACCGATAAGGACAACAACAAGCGCTATACGACCGAAATCGTAGCCAATGACATGAAGATGCTGGGCCGACGCGCCGAAGGGACCGGCGCGCCGATGGACGGAACTACCTACGGCGCGCCGGCCCGTCCTGCGGCCGCGGCGCCGCAGCCGTCTTACGGTACGCCCGCTCCGTCCTACGGCGGAGGAGAGATTCCGGCTGCCGCGCAGGACGAAGTCGACGACCTGCCTTTCTGATTTGCAGGACAGGCGATCGGCTTATAGGTTGCAGGCCGCACGCGAGACACGGCCGCGGCATGACTTTTCCGGAAGCCCGGATGCTCCGCAGGATGCCTTTGCGACAGGGAAGGTGCGCACGGTTTTTGACGGGGCGGATTCACAAAGCAGAAGAGCGATGAGCGATAACGATTGGAAAAGCCGGTTAGGTACGGTCTATTCGACCGATCCCGACTTCCGGTATCGGACAAAAGAGGAGCCCGAACCCGAGACGCTGCCTCCGCCGAGCCAGAACCTGCGTGTATGGATAGACCGCAAGCGGCGGGCAGGCAAGCAGGTAACGCTCGTGACGGGATTCGTCGGCAGCGAGGACGATCTCAGGGAACTGGGTCGCATGCTGAAGGGCAAGTGCGGAGTCGGGGGTACGGCCAAGGACGGCGAGATCGTCATACAGGGCGATCACCGCGACCGAGTGGTCGAGCTGCTGGCCGGTGCGGGTTACCGGGTCAAAAAGGCGGGAGGATAGCCTATGGCTCGTATGCTCGCGCGAGTCGTTCTGCTGTTTTGCGCCTTGTTGCCATCCGTCGCTTCGGGACAATACTACGACTGGGGTCGGTCGCCTCAGGGGATGCGCTGGATGCAGGCCAAGCTGCCGTCGGGAAAAGTCGTTTTCCCCGACTATTATTCGGACAATGCCGCGCGCGTGGCCCGCTACCTCGATACGATCCGTCCGTCGATTTCCTACGGTTTCGAGTACGCTCCGCTGAAGATGCCGGTCGTGCTCCATACGGAGAATTTCGTCGCCAACGGCATGGCGATGTGGGCGCCCAAGCGCATCGAGCTCGAGATGATTCCCGACGCCCAGCCTTTCGCCGAGCCCTGGCTCAAGCATCTGGTGACGCACGAGTACCGCCATGCCGTACAGTACGGCAATCTGTACCGCCGTTTTATGAAGGGGCTCGGGTACGTGCTCGGACAACAGGCCGGTTTCGTCAGTTCGGTGCTCGTTCCGGTCTGGTTTCTCGAGGGCGACGCCGTGATGGCCGAAACTCAGATGTCGTCGTTCGGGCGCGCGCTTCAGCCGTCGTTTACGGTCGAGTACCGGGCCTATCTGACCGAGGGGAAGCAGCGGTTTCCGCTCGACAAGTGGTTCTGCGGGTCGTACAGGAACTATATTCCCGACCATTACCAGTTCGGCTATCAGCTGGTGGCCTGGTCGAGGGAGCGGTACGGCGACGACATGTGGTCGCGCGTGGCCGATTACGGGGCGCGGCGTCCGTATACGATCCTGACGACCAAATGGGCGCTGCGCAAGTATTACCGGACTTCGGTGAACCGGATCGCCCGCTCGACGCTCGACGACCTGACCCGCTTCTGGCGCTCGCAGCCCGTCGAGCCGAACAGCGCCGCGATTCTGCCGACGCCCCTGACAAGCTATACCGTCTACAAGTCGCCCATGCGGCTCGACGGCTCGACGCTGCTCGCGCTCAAGAAGGACATGGACCGTCCGAACCGTCTGGTGGCCGTCGATCTGGCGACGGGCCGGGAGCGGCGGATCGCATGGACCGGAAGCGTCAACACGCCTCCGGTGCTGGGCGACAGCGTGATCTACTGGAGCGAGTACCGCAGCAGTACGCTGTGGGAACAACGGGTGTTTTCGGTGGCTTGCCGATACGATCTGCGCACCGGGCGGCGCAAGACGCTGCGCAAGAGAGGGAACGCTCTCTATCCGACGCCGCTTCCGGGAGGCCGGCTGGTTACGGTCGGTTACGACTATACGGGGCAGTACCTGCTCGACCGAGGAGACGGGAGGCGATTCCCTTTTCCCCGCACGATGTCGGTACACGGTCTCGCTTACGACAGCCTGACCCGGACGCTCGCTTTTATCGGGTTGGACGACGAGGGAATGTCGATCGGAGCGATCGATCCCGAGAGCGGAGCGATCCGCACGCTTCTGAAGCCTTCCTATGTCAGTATCTATAATCTGCGCGCCGGGGCGGGTCTGCTTTCGTTCAACTCGATCCAGTCGGGCAAGGACGAGATCCATCTGTACGACCTGCGCGCCGGCCGGCAGTACCGGCTCAGCCGCTCCCGTTACGGCTCGCTGTCGCCGTCGGCTCCCGAGGCCGACAGTTTGTACTATTTCACGACTTATACGCTCGACGGCTACCGGCTCTCGACCCAGCGGGCTACGGCCGATTCGCTCGTTGAGGTCGAGTATTCGGAGCTTCCGGTCGACCGGGTCAATCCGCCGCGACGCAAATGGGACGTGATGAACATCGACACGGTGGACGTGTCGTTCGAGTTCGCCGAGGGTACGCCTGTCAAGCGGTTCCGTAAGGGGACGCACCTGTTCAACGTGCACAGTTGGGCTCCGTGGGACTTCGATCCGGTCAAGGTTACGAGCGAGACCCGCTTCAACGTCGGAGTCGGCGCGACCGTCATGTCGCAGGACCTGTTGAGCAGTACGACCGCCTACTTGGCTTACGGATACGTGGGAGGCGGTACGAGCCAGCTCCGGGGTGCGCTGAACTATTACGGTCTGGCGCCGAAGTTCGAGCTCGGTTTCAACTACGGCGGAGGGTGGCAGTCGCTGTACGGCTTCCTCAGCGAGGAGCAGGTGCCGAGACGGAAAAAGTATTTCGACCTGAGCCTGAAGGTCTCCCTGCCGATGACTCTGTCGTCGGGCTATCACACGCGGACGCTGACTCCCTATGCCGAGCTCCGCCACATCAACGCGCTGATTTGGGAGAACGATCGCTCGGAGACGGGCTATCAGCGCCTCGTGGCCGGGCTGTTGTTCTCCGACAACGTGCGGATGGCCACGCGCGACTTTCTGCCCCGCTGGGGCTATGCGCTGCGCTTTTCGACGGTGTCGGCTCCTTTCCGGGGCGGTTTCGGGCGCATCCTCTCGCTGTACGGCCGCGTTTACCTGCCCGGACTGATGCCGCATCACTCGCTGATGCTGCGCGGTAATTTACAACGCCAGACCGCTTCGGATTACATGTTCTATTACAAGGAGCTCTATCCCCGGGGAGCCGGATACGACTATGTGGCGTCGCGCTACGCCTCTGTGACGGCCGACTATCAGTTCCCCGTATGGTGTCCCGACGGCGGAATCAACAGCATCGTCTATTTCACGCGCATCCGGATGAATCTCTATTTCGACTGCGCACGCTATCAGGAGAAGCGGGCGACGATGGCGGGGCCGTACTATCCGATGCGGTCGGTCAACTCCTATGGGGGAGAGATTCTGTTCGACATGCATCCGTTGAGGATTCCTGCGAAGGAAGCCACGCTCGGCGTCTATGTTTACAAGCCGGGAGACCGCAGCGGCGTGGTGACGGGAATCCATTTCTCGCTTCCGCTCTGACGGGGGCGCGGGCCGGCTGTCTCTCGGCCGCATTCGGGGGGGCTCGCTTGCCGCAATGTTCCCGATGCGTGCTGATGGTCTTTTGCAGGGGCTGTGTTCTTTCGGGTCGGTTCGTTCCTTATGGGCGGCGGCCGATCCCTGCCGGCCCGGGTCTCCGCAGGCCGCCTTTCGATGCGTTTGTCGTCCGTTATGACCTTGTCCGGCGTGAGTTCCCGTACGTCCGCTCCGACCGC
>OJPZ01000708.1_pt1 | contig 14289 bp, 8 predicted proteins | sample 1598611 | NCBI WGS metagenome assembly OJPZ01 (sample SAMN03922494, study PRJEB24848) | human gut metagenome | isolation source: stool sample | host: Homo sapiens | place: Germany | collected 2011-11
GCGACTCCTTTATCTGCCGGGATGGATATCCGGGCGAATTTGTCGGAATCGGTTGTGTTGAAACCGTTGGAACGTAAATTAATCCCGACCGGACTTTATATCTCGCTGCCGGAAGGCTATGAGGCCCAGATGCGTCCTCGTAGCGGGCTGGCTTTAAAGCATGGGATAACCCTGCTGAATACGCCGGGTACGATCGATGCCGATTATCGGGGGGAGATCGGTATCATTCTCGTGAATCTATCTTCCGAGCCTTTTACGGTGAATGATGGTGAGCGTATCTGCCAAATGGTTATAGCCGCTCATAGCCATGTGGATTGGGAGCCCGTGGAGACGTTGGATGATACCGAGCGGGGAGCTGGGGGATTCGGTCATACCGGAAAAGAATAAGAATAATAAGGTTAACAAGAATAATAGGATGTTTAAGCAACTGATATATCTCATCTCTTTCCTCTCGTTGGTCGCTGTGCTCCCGGCTGGTGCTACAGAAACGGAGAAGGATCAACGTAAATTCGATTACTTCTTTTATGAGGGCTTGAACTTGAAGAACGCCGGGAAATTCGACGCCGCTTATGATGCCTTCAACCATTGTTTGGCGATTGACTCTACGGCGGCTCCGGTCTTGTATGAGCTTTCTTCTTTTTATGTGCAGCTGAACCGTCCGGAGAAAGCGGTCGAGATGTTGAAAAGAGCCGTAGCCAACAGCAAGGATAATTTCACGTATAAAATGGCATTGGCGTCTATCACCCGGAATCTGGGTATGTATGGCGAAGCCGCCGAGGAGTACGAGGAATTGGTTCGTGATTATCCGGAGAAGGAGGAGCTGAATTATTATCTGGCCGATGCCTTGACGCAAGCCGGCGAGATCGGGAAGGCGATCGAGGCTTATGACGCCTTGGAGTCGGTTATGGGTATGAACGAGGCGATCTCCATGCAGAAATACAAACTGTACGTCCAGTTGGAGAAACCGGAAGAGGCTTTCAAGGAGATCGAGAAGCTAGCGGCTAAATATCCTATGGAGGCCCGTTACCAGATCGTATTGGGCGATCTTCATTTGGAAAACGGGGAGATGGACAAGGCTTTGGCTTGCTATCAAAAAGCGAATGAGATTGATCCGACCGACCCTTATTATATCGTCTCTATGGCCAATTACTACGAGGCGAAAGGGGATAAGGAGGCCGCCGAGCAACAAATCCGTAGCGCTTTGGTAAACGAGAAGCTGGACGTGGAGACGAAAGTGAACATCCTTTCCCGGTATATCTTGAAACTGCAACAAACGAAGCAGGGAACCGAGAACGCGAACCATTTATTCCAAACTCTTTTGGAGCAACATCCGGAGGATATTGACTTAAAGCTGATGTATGGCGGTCTCTTGATGGCCCAAGGAAAGACAGAGGAGGCGAAATTCCAGTTCCAGTTGGTAACCGAGATGGAACCGAGTAACGCCGGGGCTTGGCAGCAATTGCTGAATCTGGCTTTGAAAGGGGAGGATATCCCGGAGGTCATCCGTATCTGTACGGCTTGTATGGAGCTTTTCCCCGAGTCGCCGGAATATTACTTCTATCTGGGTATCGCTTACTACCAACAACAGAAATATCAAGAAGCCTTGAATACCTATTATGCGGGCTTGAATATCATTCCGAAGGAGAACCTGCCGCTGAAATCGGATTTCTACGGCCAGATCGGTGATATTTATTACCAGATGGGGCAATTGGATCAAGCGTATAAAGCGTACGATGAGGCATTGAAGTACAATGACAAGAACGTGGTCGTACTGAACAACTACAGTTACTTCCTTTCCTTGGAGAAGAAAGACTTGAAGAAGGCGGAGCGTATGAGCGCCCAATGTATCAAGCTGGAACCGGACAACGCCACGTATCTGGATACCTACGCTTGGATCTTCTTCGTACAAGGGAACTATACCTTGGCGAAAATCTATATCGAGAGCGCTTTGGAGAAAGATAAGACAAAGAGCGCCGAACTCGTGGATCATTATGGGGACATCCTTTTCATGAACGGTGATAAGGAGAAAGCGGTGGAGCAATGGAAAAAGGCGAAAGAGATGGGGAAGGATTCCGAGATCTTGAACCGTAAGATCGCCGAGCAACAATATATAGAAGACGAGAACGCGAAATGAAAAGAGACTATTTCTTGACCTTCCTGTTATGTGGAGGTCTTTTACTTTCGATGTTGACAGGCTGTAAATCGTCCAAGAAAGTCGGGACGGTGGAATCCGCTAGCGTGAAGGCTCATAATGAGTTCTTCCAGTCGGTGGAGGATCAATCCTTCCAGTTCCGTACCTTGACGGCTCGGCTGAACGTGGATCTGGATATCCCCGGTAAGCAAATGAGCTCTCGGGTGGATATGAAGATGGTCAAGGATAGCGCTTTCCAACTGTCGGTACAGCCATTTCTCGGGATCGAGATCTTCCGTATCGAGTTGAGCCGGGATACGATCAAGGTGGTAGACCGCATGAATAAACGTTATATGATCGAGAATTATTCCAATTTGCAAGGACAGACTCCGATCGAGTTCAACTTCTACAATTTGCAGGCTCTTTTCACGAATCATCTGTTTATCCCGGGGGAGCAAGGTGTTTCCCGTAAGCATTATAATCGGTTTAAGCTGAATCAAGAAGGTCCGGTAGCCGAGATCAAGACAAAGGATGCCATGGGGCTATTCTATACCTTTAAGGCGGACGGCGAGGAGAAACTTCTCTCTACCTATGTAGCGGACCCTTCCGATCGTTATGCCTGTCTCTTATACACATCTGAGGCTGAAGATCCATTACTCCCGTATCCAACTGGACGAGCCGCTCAAGTTGGATTTCTCAGTTCCTTCTAAATATAAGCGTATTACCTTTGCGCAAGTATTGAAAACGATTACGAATCTGAATCAATAATCTATCATGAGGTACGTCTGGATCGTTCTATTGGCATTGTCTTTATCTACCGTGGTTTACGGTCAGAAATCCGCTGCTGTCCGTCAGTTGGAGCAGCAGCGCAAGGAGGCGTTGGCCGATATCGAGGAGACGAATAAATTATTACAAGAGACGGCCCAGACTGCTAAAACTTCCCTGAACCGTTTGAATCTACTTTCCAAACAAATTCTTTCGCGTAAGAAAGTCATCAGTTTATTGAATCAAGAGCTGGATGAGATCGAGAAAGATATCTTGAATATCCAAGGCCAGTTGCGCACCTTAAAACGGGAACTGGGCGATAAGCAGACGAATTACGGTAAATCGATGCGAGGGCTTTATAAACGCCATAGCTCGCAAGATAAATTGTTGTTTATCCTATCCGCCGAGAGTTTCTCTCAATCCATGCGGCGTATGCGGTATTTACGGGAATATGCGGATTGGCAGAAGCGGCAAGCGAATGACATCGTTGAAAAGCAGGCCGAGATCAGCCGCAAGCAAGCTGAGATGGAGAAGACCCGTGCCGAGAAGCGTACCCTTTTAGGAACTCGTCAAGAAGAGAGTAAGAAGCTAGAAAGTGAGGAAGCTTCTCAGAAAGAGGAAGTCCAGCTATTGAATAAGAGACAAAAGGATTTGAAGGCGGATCTCCAAAAGAAGCGTCGTCAAGCCGAGGCTTTAAACCGACAGATAGAGAAGCAGATCGCCGAGGAGATCGCCCGTGCCGAGGCCGAGGCGAAAGCCGCCCGTGAACGTGCGGAACGTGAGCGTCGTGCCCGTGAACAAGCTGCCGCTAAGGGTAAACCCGTACCGGAAAGTAAAAAAGAGCCGATCCGTGAGGAACGTGTGGCGGATACGAAAGGGGGCTATGCGATGACAAAGGCGGAGAAGCAATTGTCCGATAACTTCGCCAATAACCGGGGACGTTTGCCGTATCCGGTGGCCGGAAGACATACGATCGTCGCTACATTCGGCGAGCAACAGCATCAGGAGTTGAAATATGTTCGTACCAGTAATAGTGGTATCGATATCCAGACCTCACCCGGGGCGGATGCCCGTGCGGTATTCAATGGGGAGGTAACGCGTGTGTTCGTGGTGCCGGGGTATAATAATTCCGTAATCGTTCGTCATGGTAACTACTTGACGGTTTATAGCAATTTGAGTCAGGTATATGTAAAAGCGGGCGACCGGGTCTCTACCCGTCAAGCGATCGGAAGGATCTATTCGGATCCGGAGGACGGTAATTCCACGATCCTCCATTTCCAATTGTGGAAGGAAAAGACGAAGCTGAATCCGCAGCCTTGGTTGGAATAAAAGCGGTTGTGATATGTTAAAACTATGATGGGCATTATAAGGCTGTTACGATGCCTGTTGTAAGGATGCTAGAATGCCCATTGTAACAACCTTATAATGCCTATTGTAATTTTCTCGTTTAACGCTCGTTCAATACGTTGTATAACCCATTCAGATCGTCGGCACCTACCAAGTCTACGCCTTCCTTGATGAAGAAGCGTTTGAACTGCTCGGTATCCGGGGCGCCCCACCAACGGAATAGTTTTCCCTCATCGTGGACTTTCCGGATGATCTCACGCATCTTCTGTAGTTGGTCGGCGGGCATCTCGCCTTCACCTTTCCAAGTGAAGAAATCGGAGTAATTATCGCTTATGACCGGAGCGAGGGAAGCAGGGATGCCCTGTCCCAGATCCTTTATTTGTCCGTCGAGGAAGGTGAAGCGGCTGTTCTCTTTCGGCAGGCTGTTCTTCGGACGGTCGCCGGAAAGGAAGAAGAGGACGGCACCTTCTTTATATTCGCCGTTATCGACGGAACAGAAATATTCCTTGTAAGGTTCCATCTGTTTCTTTAATAGCTTGTACATCTCTTCGCCTTGTGCCTTGCAATCCACCATCAGGTAGAAAGGACGATCGCTATCGGGATAGACCTTACCTCCATTCGCTTGTATGCGGGCCACGAGCGGCTTGAGGTATAGGTTCTCGAAGGTAATGGCCGGATTGGGTTCCGGGCGGTCATGGGAAACGTATAGCTCGCCATCGATCAGCCACAGATCGGCCTCCACGCAGTTGAAGCGGAAGGACAAGGCGTCCAGCAGAGGTCTCTCCCGCCAGTAATCATTGTGCGAGAAGGCGTTGTAATGAATTGCGGAGGAGGCTTTCTGAATCGTCTGCTCCGTGATTGTCTCCGCCACTTGAACTGTGTCCGATCCCTTCGGGGAGGAGCAAGCCGTACAGAGGGCGAGGGAGGTGATAAATAAGGATAGAATCTGTTTCATATACTAATTGTTTTTTGAGTCTAGTTGTAGAGACGGGGCACGCACCGTCTCTACAACTGGATGTTTGATGGATTTACTGTTTTATATGGTTTGCGTGCCGGGTTTTACGTTAGCCGTCTTCTGTTTGTCGCCCCAAAGGACGGTTAGTTCCAAGGGGACGTCGCTGGTAATTTCTACCTGCGGCTCTTGGGTAGCGGAAGAACGGGCCTTGACTTTGATCGCTACCAGACCGTCGAGGCCGAAAGGATAACGGTCGATACCATAAGCCTCCGTCAAGTTCACGTCTACGGTCAATTTCTTCTCGTACACATTGGAGCGGATGCCGAAGATTTGCTCGATCAAGCCGGAGATCGGTGCCAGTCCGCCCCAGCCCACGAAATTCGGGCGAGCCATGAAGCCCGGCTCCTCATGTTCCGGAGCGTAGTATTCCCAGAACGTACCGGTATTCTTATACACCTTTAGGACGTTATCATAATGGTTGCGTGCGATCTCGTAAGCCAATTTACGATAGCCTTGTTGCAATAGGCCGGTAATCACCATATAATTCGCTCCCGGCCATACGCCACCCTGCCAGTAGCGGCCGTTATCCTTGTATTTAGGATGGTTGGCGGCAAGGGAAGGGATGCGGTGCAGGCGGTTGAATGTCTCCTTGTTATCCAGCTCGGCCACGAAAGCATCCATGCGTTCCTTGGACAGGACATCGGTCAATAAGGCCCAGTACGCATAGATTCCCTTGGTGGAGGAAAGGCTTCCGTCGGCGTATTGATCGAAAAGGAAATGTTCCTTCTCGTCCCATAGGTTCTCGTTGATATACTTCTTTAGCATCTTCTGCTCGTCCTCGAACTCCTCGATCTCCTGCCAACGCTCCAGATAGAAACCCATCTCAAGCAGATGCCCGGCGGTGAAGTATTGTTGCAAGCAAACGTCCAGCCAGATCATATGGCCGTGGCTGTATATCGGGTTGTATTTCGGTTCCACCCGGGGCATGTTGTCCATGCCGGTACCCCAACCGCTGGTCCAATACGTACCGTTGCGCCACGTATGGTTTAGCTTCAACCATTTATAATAAGCGCAAAGGGCGGGGAATATCTTGTGTAGGCGGTCTATATCGCCGAACTGCTTATAATAGACGATCTCGCTCCAAGGGAGGATATTCGGTCCGGTGCTGGTCGGATCGTAACGCTCGAAACAGTCTGCTCCGTCCGCCTTAATCTCCCGGCAGATGAAACCGTCTGGGTGTTGTTTGGCGTAAAAATTATCTAACGTACGTTGGAAGGGGAAGAAGCGGGTACCGAAACGGGCGAACATCATCATGAAGGCGGAGTCCCACATGAAGATATTGCCGTTGTAGGCGACATCGAGGTAGCTGCATACGAAACCGGAATCCGGTTCCGGGGCCTTGATGTTGCCGATGCCGATTTGCCAAGCCTTCCAGTACATCTCGATTTCCTTCTCGTGTCCGCTCCAAGTCGGGTCCGGGAGGATTTGCTTGGCCTCCTCGAAGGTTCCGGGCGTGATGGTCTCCGGTTTCGCTGTCCGGAACTCGTTCTCGGTCACGAAGGGTTCCTTCAGGTAGGTGTTCTTGTAAGGAAGATTGTACTTGGGGCGTTTCTCTTCCATTTTCTCTTGCGCTAAAAGGTTCCCGGCGGGAACGGAGGCCGCGCCTGCCGCGAGAAGGGATTGCTTTAAGAAGTTTCGTCTTGTTGTCATTCTTTATGATATTTATTGAGGGAGAGAGGGAGAAGGTGCGCCTCAGTCGGTGAACACGGTCCTCCCGGTCGGGTACCGTAGTACTGCTAGTCAAGTACTGCTGTCCTGCTAGTCAAGTACCGCTGTCCTCTCAGCCAAAGTACTGCGGTACTTGGGCAGGGGTACTGCGGTACCCGACCGGGAGGATTGCGGTACTTGACTAGCGGGATAGCGGCCTGTTATACTCTCCATCGGATGAATACTGTTTGATTATAGATTCAGGAGCTTTTTGATCTTCCAGAAGATATCCGTATTCTCGAAGATACCCGTGAAGTTCTCGGCACCCGGGCCGAAAGCATAAACGGGAACCATCACGCCGCTATGCCCTCCGGTGGAGAATTTACAAACGATACGGCCCTCGTTCAGATCCCCGTCCACCAAGGTAAGGCCACCGGTCTCGTGATCGGCGGTTACGACAACCAATGTCTCACCGTCTTGGGCGGCCCATTCGAAGATACGTCCGATCGTACGGTCGAAATCATGTGTCTCTTGCATCAACAGGTCGATATCGTTGAAATGTCCGTAATCATCCAATTGGGAGCCCTCTACCATCAGGAAGAAACCTTCCGGGTTTTGTCCCAGCAGATCGATCGCTTTCATCGAGGCACGAGCCAAGAGATCGCCTCGCTCGGCGGGAAGCGGGGTGTCTACGGTATCGGTAACGCAGAATACCTTGCCTTTTTGAATCTTCGCCAGTTCCTCCCAGCTACGGGGAGTCTGGTAACCTTTCTCCCTTAATTCCTTGAACAAATCACGTCCGTCTGCACGGTTCTCGAATAGCTTGGAGCCGCCGCCGAATACGTAATCGACGCCACAGTTCACGTAATCCGCTACGATCTCGGCCTCGGCGTCGCGATCCGTATTGTGGCAGCAGAAGTCGGCGGGCGTAGCGTCCCATAGGCGACAGGTAACGGCGATGCCGCTTGACAGGCCTTTCTTATTCGCCAAGGTAGCCAAAGATTCCAAGGGCTTGCCTTCCGGGTCTACGCCTACCATATGGTAGTTCGTTTTATGGCCGGTGGCCAGTGCGGTACCTCCGGCTCCGGAGTCGGTGATGAGGCGGTTGGCGCAATAGGTTTTCGAGAGGCCGGTGTATTGGGAGTTGTCTAGCCAGAGCTTGCCCCGGTTGGCGGTCCAAGCGGAATACATGTGCATAAGGCTCATGCCGTCGCCGATCATGAGGATCACGTTCTTTATTTTCTTTCCGGTAGGGGGGACTAGTTTCTTGACCTCGTAAGGTTTCTCTAGTACATACGTTTGTTCTTTGTCTCGGCGACTTTGTGCCGCGGCCTCCGGAACGATCATGCCGGATAGCAGGATGGCTAAGGCGGATAGCACGGATAGAGTTGTTCTTCTCATATGATTCAGTATTTAATATTATCAATTTATATAAAGGTTCTCTGTTGGGATTGTGTCTAGTGTGGACATGCTTGGCGTACGCCAGCTCCAGCCTAGGTACTCACCCTCGTAATCCTCGAAATAATGCAAGGCGAAGGGGTGGTAGCCTTTTTGTAAGGGGATGCGTCCCGTTGCGTCGATGGCGGCGTGGGAGGCATCATTGTCCACTACCTTTTCTTTGCCGATATAGAGGACGCTACCGTCATCCGAGCGGGTACTGAACTCATAGACTCCATCTTCCGGGGCGTATATATATCCGGTGAAGATATAACCGAAATGATCCGGCAATTTAGCGTTCAGGATAGAAGGCTCAGGTATTGTTCCGGTCTCGACCACCTTCGCCTTTTGCAGATCGGCTACCCATTGGAACTCTCCTTCGTAATAAGTATAAGCTACCCCATGCTTCGTAGGCTGTATGGATAACGCGGGGCGTAATACGGCTTTTGTCGCTTGGATCGAGTACGTACGGCTGGGTACGAATCCCTTTTTATATCCTTTGGCCTTGATAATCGTGGTCTCTTTTAAGACGAATGGCTCGCTGTATACCGGAGCGTTCTCATCCGGTTCCGATCCGTCAAGCGTGTAATGGATAACCGCCTCGGGTGTCGTGGATTTTAGTTCCGCCGTAATCTCTCCTTCAAACAAATCCAGATCATTCGCTATGTAAGGGATAGAGACGGTAGGTTGCTCCGTATAGGAATAGGGAGCGTACTCGGGAGCGGTTCCCCAACGCTTGTCCGGTGTCGCCGAGAGCGTAAAGTCCAGCGTCCCCCCTTGCATCAACTGGTCGTAGGTGATGTAGCAATGCGATATCTCCTCGCCGTTTAAGGTAACCTTCGTGATATACTTGTTCTTATCCGGCTGGTTGGCGGTAATGACCAATGTCTTGCCATTGCCCAGCTTCATGTTCGCCTTATCGAACAACGGGGTCGTTAGGATAAACTGGTTGCTACCCGGACATACGGAGTAGAAGCCGAGGCTGCTCAAGATATACCAAGCGGACATCTGGCCGCAATCCTCATTGCCGATGATGCCTTCCGGCGTGGGCTGGTACATCTCGTCCAGCAAGCGACGGGTCCATTCCTGTGTCTTCCAGGGCTGGCCCACATAGCTATATAGGTAAGCCATGTGGTGGCTAGGCTCGTTGCCATGCGCATATTGACCGACCAATCCGGTAACGTCTACCAGATCGCCGACTACCTCGGAGGTAACCATAAATAAGCTATCCAGATCAGCGATGAACGCCTCCCGGCCTCCGAACAACTGGGTCAATCCATATACGTCATGCGGGGTAAAGAAACGATATTGCCAGGCCGTAGCCTCCGTATAGGAACGTCCGATGGCGAATGGATCGAAAGGTGTCTCCCAATTCCCATCCTGCCGTTTGCCCCGGAAGAACCGGGTACTACCGTCGAATACGTTGATAAAATTCTGGGAGCGCTTGATGAAGGTCTCATAATCATCCATATGTCCTAAAGCTTTCGCCATTTGTGCGATACACCAATCATCGTAGGCAAATTCCAATAGGCAGGAAACCGATTCTTTCTTGATATTCGTCGGGATGAAGCCTTCCTTTATATAATAATCCGCTCCTTTCTTATTCTTCTCAGCGGAGATCTTCATCGCTTCGAGAGCGTGTTCTGCGTCATATCCGCGAATACCTTTTAAATAAGCGTCCGCTATAATCAATGTGGAGTGATAACCGATCATGGTCCCGGTCTCGCCCGCCGATAAGGGCCATAACGGAAGCTCGCCGCTGGCGTCGTACATATCCAAGAGAGACTGTACCATATCATTCACCAAGGTAGTATCCAACAGAGTCATCATCGGATGCCAGGCCCGGAAGGTGTCCCAAGTGGAGAAGGTGGAGAATTGGCGGCGACCTGCCGGGATCGTCGCTACGCTCATGTCGTGACGGCGGTATTGTCCGTTCACGTCGCTCGCTATATTCGGAATGATCTTGCTATGGTATAGCGCCGTGTAGAAATTCGTGCGCTCGGCTTCGGTGCCTCCTTCTACCGTGATAACGTCCAGCTCTTTTTCCCAATCGGAGCGTGTCGCTTGATGGATGGCATCGAAATCAAAGCCATAGGAATCCGTCTCTTGCTCAAGGTTCAGACGGGCGTTCTCCTCATTTACGATCGATACCCCGACTTTGCAGACGATGGGCTTTCCGGTAGTCGTATCGAAGGTAAGTACGGCTTGCCGTTCGGAAGGCTGTTCCATGGAAGAGAAGGGTTGCGAGAACTGCGCTACAAAGAAGACATATTGATTGTCTACCCAGCCCCGGGTACGCCGCATACCGGTAAGCTCGTTATCCCCGGTTCGCTTCACCCAGCCCTCGTACATATATTCGTTATCCAATAAATGGTCCATATCGACCACCAACGTAGCCTCTGTCTCTTTTTTATAGGTATATCGGTGTATCCCGACATGCGGGGTCGTGGTAAGTTCCGCTAATACACCTGCCTCCTTGAGATTCACCGAGTAGTAGCCCGGGGAAGCCTTCTCGTCCGAGTGCGAGAACGCTAGAGGTGTCTGGAGAGACGGGCGGAATAGGATATCGCCTAGGTCGATACATCCCGTACCGCTTAAATGGGTATGGGAAAAACCCATTAAGGTAGAATCGCTGTAATGATAACCGGAACAAGCGTCCCAATTCCCTTTCCGGGTGTCCGGGCTTAGTTGGACCGCTCCGTAAGGAGCCGTGGCCCCGGGATACGTGTGTCCGTGAAATCCCGTGCCGATAAACGGATCCACGGAATCGATGGGGGATTGTGGAGCTTGGCTACAGGCCGTGAATAAGGCTATTATTCCTGTACACAAGCAAGAAGAAAGCGTTTGAATTAATCTCATGGTATATTTTTTGTTTAATATATAGTATACAATAGGCAAAGGTAAGCTACCTATTTGAGATATGCGTTTTTACCCGGTAGAAAATAACATGGGCTGTTTCATTTTCTGAGACAGCCCGTAATGAATCTTATTCGTACCTTGATCGGTTTAAAGGAGTCGGTTAATATCCCTCGTTCTGCTTCAATTGACCATTCGATTTAGTAATCTCTTCACTTGGATACGGGAATACCATCATATGCGCTTGATAGGCGTTTTTGTTGGTGTAATCTTCGTAACCAATAATCGTGAATGCGGATTCCGGATTCGCCCGGTCTTCATATCTGCGGATACGTGGATGTGCGTTCAACTCTTTATCGGCCAATGTCTTTATGTCGGTATTGGAAGAACGGTTCCAACGCTTTAAGTCGAATAGATGATCTGTAAACTCAAAAGCCAATTCACAACGGCGTTCGTGATATAGATCCTTCATCGTGGCGGTGCCGGCAAGCGGTGTCAAGTTGGAGCGTAGGCGGATACGGTTGATGTCTGCGGTTGCTTTATCGGCTTGACCTGTCATTAAATATGCCTCGGCACGGAACAATAACATTTCTGCGAAACGGATGATCGGGAAATTGACACGGACCGTAGGCCAGTCTCCGTTAGCACTCACGGCTCCTTCACCTACAGGGTCTGAGTATTTGAACGCGTCCATGTATTTATTGATCATGAAACCAGCTTCAAGGTCGGAGGTAGACCAGAACTTGCGTGTCTCGCCGAAGAACGGGAACTCTTGGTTGTATTCCAAGATTGAGCGTACTAAACGGTCATTACCTTTACCATCTTTCGCCATTTCTTCGTAGATGTCGTAAGAGGGCTTCATCTGCCCCCAACCATTATATTTGCCCCATCCTTTGTTCTCAAGGATAATGCCCGGGAATTCGGTACCGCCCGGTAGTGCGCCGCCGATACTCGGAATAGTCCAGAGATATTCGGCGTTCCAATAATCTTTCAAGTCAGACGAGAATAGTTCCGCGAATGTAGGAGCTAGATCTCGATTGTAGTTGTTCTCCAATTGATTGACCATCTCGATGACGTTGTTCCATTGGGTAGCATCCCAAGTAGCCCAGTAAGCATAAGTTTTCGCTTTGAACGCCACGGCAGCAGCCTGATGTGCCCGGCCCCGGTTGTCGGCGTCATAGGATTCGAAGTTTGGAAGGTAGGCGATTGCCTTGTCCATATCTTCGATGATCAGTTTATAATTGTCCATAACGGTAGCTTGCTGAGGCGGTATGGAGTTGTCGTAATCGTCGGGGAAGTCCTCGTAACGTACGAAAGGCACTCCTTGTTTATCCGTACCGTACCGATAAGCGATCAGATAATGTGCCCAGCCGCGACTGAAGTAAGCTTCGCCCAAGCTGCGTTTCTCGACGGCGGTCAGCGTCGTTCCCTTTTCTTTCTTCACTAATTCTTGGATGATCCAATTCGCACGGGACATAGTAGAATACATACGGCTGAATACATCTCTTAGAGGAGATTCATCACCGGTATAGGCTAAGGTCGCCAAAGAGTTATAACCGCGTGTACGTCCCCAAACAATGTCGCATGCGGCTCCCTGTTCCCAGAATAACTCACGGCCGTAACAACCCTCTTGATGGAATCTTTCATATAATCCGTCAATGGCATCAATGGCCTGTTGATCATTCAAGAAATAGGAGGTTGTAGTTGCGTTTCCTTCCGGCTGAACGTCGAGGAAGTCGCTACAAGAACTACAAACCAATGCGGATAATGCTAATACTGTAATATATCTTTTCATTTTGATCCTTTGTTAATATGAATATCTTTTAAAACACCCGATTAGTATGTCAATTTGACTCCGACAGAGAATATGCGTGAAACCGGATACTTCAAGGCATCCCAACCGCCGGTTTCCGGGTCCATTCCTGAATAGTTCGTGATCGTGAAGAGGTTCTCACCGCTAAGGTAAACCGACATCATGCTGTTGCGTTCTTGCAGGTGAGCGCATTTCCGGATAACATCACTCAAGTCATAGGATACGGTGAAGTTCTTCAAACGTAAGTAAGAAGCATTCTCCAGATACCAATCAGACGGTGTGCTAAAGTTGCTATTCGGGTCGTTTTTCGATAAGCGTGGAATATTCGACCCTGTATTCGACGGACTCCAAGCGTTCATGATCTCTTTTGAGCGGTTGAAGTTTCCTTCTACATCGCTTAAGGCCATATATTTACCTACATATAAAGCTTGTGCTCCACCTACGCCTTGGAACATAGCGCTTACGGAAAGCTTCTTCCAAGTGAATCCTCCGGAGAATGAGAATGTAGTTTTAGGTGTAGCGCTACCGCAGTATTGACGGTCTTCATCATTGATGACTCCATCACCATTGGCATCGACGAATTTCAAATCGCCGGCTACAGCGTCCGGTTGGATTCGTTTTCCGTCTTTGTTTACATAAGCGGCTGCATCCGCATCGCTTTGAAAAATGCCGTCAGTCTTGATCAGATAGAAAGAGGCCAGCGGTTCTCCTTCGGCTGTTTGATACATATATGGAAGGTTACGATAACTTCCATCGAAATATGCATCATTTTTGGTGATACCTGTCCAAACGCCCGGGGTTCCGTCTGCGTTCTTTACCCCAATATCAGAAACCCAGTTCTTTAGATAAGAGAAGTTTCCGGAAACGAAGTACGACCAATCTTTATTTACTTGTTGGTTCCAATTGATTTGTGCCTCGAAACCTCGGTTGCGGACTTCACCTTGATTGACTAACATGGCATCGATACCGATCGTTCCCGGCCAGTTCATCGTTTGCGACTGGATCAAGTTGAACGTGCGTTTGTCGAAATAGTCGAATGCCATGCTCAAGCGATTGTCGAACATGTTCACATCTAGGCCTAAGTCCCATTGCTCGGAAGTTTCCCATGTTAAGTTGGGATTTAATGCGGTAGAGTTATAGACGAAGTTTCCCCAAATCTTGTTCGATTCTACGCCGTACTGTGCCTGCTCCGACCAATAATTCTTACCTAATAAAGCTGATTTGTAATTGTAACCGATAGATCCTAGATTACCGACACGTCCCCAAGAAGCACGGATC
>OJPZ01000713.1_pt1 | contig 14225 bp, 11 predicted proteins | sample 1598611 | NCBI WGS metagenome assembly OJPZ01 (sample SAMN03922494, study PRJEB24848) | human gut metagenome | isolation source: stool sample | host: Homo sapiens | place: Germany | collected 2011-11
GCTTTGGTTTGACCGGCCGGGGCCGAAGGCCCCGGCCGGTCAAACGCCGCCGCCCCCCCGCTGCCCCTGGCCGGTTTGGCGAATTTTTTGCCTTACCTTTTAAACATACGATATAATGGAAGTAGATCCTGTACAAAAAGGAGGCCAAGGATGGATTCTGCCACCAATACCCGCTACCGTCTGGCAAATGCCCTAAAAGACCTGGTCCGGAGCAAACCCCTGGATAAGATTACCGTCAAGCAGATCGCAGATGCCTGCGGAGTGAGCCGCCAGACCTTTTACCGGTGTTTTTTGGATAAATACGACCTGGTGAACTGGTATTTTGAGCGCCTGGTGGAGCGATCATTCCAGGAGATGGGGGTAAGCCTGACCCTGCGGGAAGGGCTGCGGAACAAGTTCCGCTTCATCCAAGCGGAGGCGGATTTCTTTGCCTGCGCTTTTGGCAGCGACGACGCCAATTCCCTCATGCGGTATGATTATGACTATATCTACCGTTTTTATAGCGATATCATTACCCGTAAGACCCATCGCCCTTTGGAGCCGGACATCGCTTTCCTTCTGGAGATGTATTGCCGGGGCTCCATTGAAATGACCGCCCGCTGGGTAATGCGCGGCATGGAATTACAGCCGGAAAAAATGGTGGAGCTTTTGATCGAGGCCATGCCCAGCCGGCTGGAGTCCCTGTTGCGGGAGCTGCATCCGGAAGCGTAAGCCGGCGTTTTGTCTGGCTTTTTTTCAATACGAATTTTGTAAGATGTGACAAACGGGGACATGTGTAACTTGCGTCCGCATTTTGGTATCGTTATAATCTTATCAAAGACGCATATGGCGCCATATTAAATCACAAAAAGGAGCATGATCCCCATGGTAAACCGCATTGTACTGAACACCATTTCCTATCACGGCAAAGGCGCCATTGAAAACATCGTGCCCGAGCTGACCAGCCGGGGCTACACCAAGGCGTTTGTATGTTCTGACCCAGACCTTATCAAGTTCGGCGTCACCAAGAAGGTAACGGATCTACTGGACGCAGCTGGCTTTGCCTATACCATCTACAGCGACATCAAGCCCAATCCCACCATTGAGAACGTGCAGCACGGGGTAGCCGCTTATCAGGCTTCCGGCGCAGACAGCATCGTAACCATTGGCGGCGGCTCCAGCATGGATACCGCCAAGGCCATCGGCATCATCGTAAACAATCCGGAGTTTGCGGACGTGCGGAGCTTGGAGGGGGTAGCCCCCACCAAGAAGCACGCGGTATTCACCATTGCCGTGCCCACCACCGCCGGCACTGCTGCGGAGGTCACCATCAACTATGTGATCACGGATGTGGAAAAGCATCGTAAATTCGTCTGCGTGGATACCAACGACATCCCGGAAGTGGCCGTTGTGGATCCTGATATGATGCGCTCCATGCCCAAGGGCCTCACCGCCGCCACGGGTATGGATGCCTTGACCCACGCCATCGAGGGATATATCACCAAGGGGCATTGCGCCATTTCCGATATGTTCCATCTGGAAGCCATCCGGCTGATCAGCAAGCACCTGCGGGGCGCGGTGGCCAATACGGAGGAAGGCCGGGAGGGCATGGCCCTGGGCCAGTACATTGCGGGCATGGGCTTCTCCAACGTGGGTCTGGGCATCGTCCACTCCATGGCCCATGGCCTGAGCGCCCTGTATGACACCCCCCACGGGGTTGCCTGCGCCATCATCTTGCCCACGGGCCTGGAGTATAACAAGTCTGCCGCCGGTGATCGTTACCGGGCCATCGGCCAGGCCATGGGCGTAGCCGGCATCGACGCCATGTCCGAAGCGGAAGCCATCGACGCCACCATCGCCGCGGTCAAGCAGCTCAGCGCGGACGTTGGCATTCCCGCCGGCCTCCAGGGCATCCTGAAGGAAGAGGATGTGGCCTTCCTCTCCGCCTCCGCCTATGCGGACGCCTGCCGCCCCGGTAATCCCCGGGACACCAACGAAGCGGAGATCGCAGCCCTGTACCGGAGCCTGATGTAATAGGCTCGCCCCGGGGCCGGGGCACCTCCCGGCCCCGCCCTTTTTCCCCGGTATCCCCGGGCGTTTTGCAGCCTTTGGCTGTCGAAAAAGTGGCTTGCGCCACTTTTTCGAGGTTTTCATAGCTCCCTTGCGCCTACGGCGCGGCCAGGGAGCTATGCAGGGAAACCCTTGCTACGCAAGGCTTTTTGCGGATTTGCCGTACACCCCCCAGGGGGCCTTCTCTTGTCCCTTCGGGACAATTCACCTTGTGCCGCCAAATCCGATTAAAGCCTAAAAGGGCCGCGATCTTCCATTCGCCAGAGGTTTTTCGACAAGCTGAGGCGCAAACGGGTTAACCCGTTTGCGCCTGTTTTGCGTATGGGACCTCCTGCAAACTTGTTTTCTGGCTGGAAGCGGGCCGCGTTTTGGGGCGGTGGCATAGGAAACCACCGCCCCTTTGGTGGGATTGCTTATCGAAGCCGCATTACCGCTTCTCCTCCCCATTCCGCAGCTTTTGGCAATATTGGGTGCAGAGCTTATCCGTGCATTCGGAGCATTGCAGGGCTGCGTTGGAGTGATCCCAAAAGCGTTCGGGATACATCATCACGCACAGTTCCCAAACCAGCCATGCGGCCACGGACATCATCACCAGGGAAACGGTAAAGAACCCGTTTGTAAAGATCAGGGGGGAAAACATCATCAGGTGATCCCAATTGAAGATCCGGCAGGTGGTGCAGCAGCGGTTTTTCATGATCAGCCGGAAGGGGCACCAGATCAGCACGCAAATCAGGTCGCAAACGTAAAACAGCACCGAGATCATAAACAGCGCTATCTTGTCGATTATGCCCCAATAATACAGCAGGCCGATCCCCACGATCAGAAGGCACCAAAGGATAAAAACCTTATAAGCGGCCTTAGTGGTGGCCACGATATAGCTTCGCAGGGCTTCATGGTTGATCTTGTCCCGTATGGGCCGAAAATGGTTGGCAAAGAGCTTTTGAGAGCCTACTGGGACTTTATTTTTAATGGGGACGATTTGAAGGAACATATCTACGACCCATATCGCCCACAAAAGATGCAGGGGCGAAAGGATTTTGAAAAAATTCATTCCGTTGAGCACAAGGAAACAATCCGGCTCATACAGCCACATGAAAACGCACGCGATAAAAATTATGCAGCGGCCGATCAGGCGCGCAAAATAAGCTTTTCTGGTTTTAGACATCTTTATCCTCCTTTCTCCAGCCTAATGCCCGTGCCTGGAAAAAGCGGATTCACCGGGAGAATTATTATGCATCCGAATACATCATTCTAATATACTTTTAGGGAAATGTGCAAGAGGAGGATGCTGCATGGCAAAAGATTTCACCATCCGCATTCATCCTTCGAGCCTTTCTTTTTCATTCCAAAAACGCATACCGTGATCGCCGGCCCAAAATGGGCGCTGTGATAGAACACCACCGCTCTGAACGGGCGGTAACAAAGGGCCCCTCGGTCACATTCGGCTGCATTCGCCCCGGCGCTGTGCTGACCGGCCTTAAAAGGAGCCCGCCTCGCCCCGGAACCGATGGAGTCGAAACGGGCGCTGTGCCCCGGAAGGGGGCGCTTTGGGACCGCTGAGCGAAAGCGAAGGCGGCATACCCGCTGAGGTATGCCGTCCGCAACTCGCCATGCAGCCGCCCCATATGCCCCTTCCGGGCGAGGGGGTCGCGGCGTTTTCAACCGCCTTGCATGGACATCCTTCCGGGCGATACGGAATTACCGCTGATCGCTGATGGTGGCGCTACTATTGCTGGCCTCCAGCGCAGAAAGGGGATCATAAGGCGCCCCACTCGTGGTGCCTGCTAGCAGGGCAATGTCTACCGCATTTGCTGGAAGCCCCCATGAATTGCCAGAAAACAAAAATGTAGCTTGATCCACCACATATCCCCGGGTATTGTATGTCACATTCTGCATGATCGTACCGGTGGAACCAGGATTCAAATAGGCTGCTTGGCGCAGGGTATGAAAGATATTATCCCGCACCAATAGGTTGGTGGCATTCCCTTGCGTTACAAACCCGCGATTGACGACCCATGTGGAAGAATCTCCCGGCTGCTCTGGGCCGTAGATCTGGCAGTTTAAAATTTGGTTCCCCTCTCCGGCAACCTGGATAAACTCCACTGGGTACGGATCGTTGCTGGTCATACGTAGCCCATTGATCGTATTGTTCCCCCCATTGCATAGGAAGGGCACCACTGGCGCTTGAAGCACGATCAATGCCCCAGCTCTTCCCCGAATGGTCAGGCCGGGAATATTCACAACCTGTTGCTGCGTAATGGGATACGTGCCCTGCAAAACGTGTATGACCCCGTTTGGCTGGGCCACAGCCAACGCCTGCGAAATGGTTGTAAAAGGGGCGGCTTGGCTACCATCCCCGCCAGGGGCGGCATCTGCCTGAACAAATAAATTATAGGGGTTTGGTTCAACGCTGCCTGTTGCGCCGGTGGGGCCGGTAGGCCCCGGGTCCCCTGCCGCGCCGGTGGGTCCGGTGGGGCCGGTGGCGCCCGCCGCCCCTGTGGGGCCGGTGGCCCCGGCTGGCCCTGCCGCCCCGGTAGGGCCGGTAGGACCTGGATCTCCCGTGGCGCCCCTCGCCCCTGCCGCACCGGTAGGACCGGTAGGCCCTTGGGCCCCTACTGGGCCAGTGGGACCTGGATCTCCCGTGGCGCCCCTCGCCCCGGCCGCGCCTGTAGGCCCGGTTGGGCCGGCCGCACCGGTGGCGCCTCTGGCCCCAGCCTGCCCCGTGGCCCCGGTGGCCCCCGTGGGCCCGGTCGCCCCCGCTATCCCCCTGGGGCCGGTCGCACCGGTCGCCCCGGTGGCGCCTGCTACTCCCGGCTGTCCCGCCGCCCCTGTAGGCCCGGTTGCACCCGCCGCACCCGCTACGCCCGGCTGTCCCGTCGCCCCTGTAGGGCCCGTCGCGCCGGTCGGGCCGGTTGCCCCTGCTGCTCCCGTAGGACCAGTTGGGCCGGGCTCCCCGGTGGCGCCACTGGCGCCTGTTGCGCCCGTAGGGCCGGTGGGGCCTGGCGGCCCTGCATCTCCCGCAGGGCCGGTAGGGCCGGGAACCGGACAGAGGCACTTGCATGGTAGGCAACCGTTCATCCCGCAGCCCTTTTGATTTCTACAACGCATATGCCATGCATCCTCCAATTTATGTCTTTTCATATTCTATGATATCGAAAAGCCATTAGTTACAATGCAGACGACTTACATTGGCATAAACGAATCAGAAGGTTTGATGGATTGCCCATGTGTTAGAGGCGGCGCAGGCGGAAAATAGCCAAACGCAAAAAAATTAGGGCCAACGCATGGCGCGCCTTGGCCCTGGATTTTGTTTTTCCCATCGTCGCTATGCCAAAGTGGCAAAGCATCCGCTGAAAAAAAGCGCCCTCTAACAGCTGCCTCTCTTCGCTGGAAAAAGGGGAGCGGCTTTTGCATAAAAGCCTCCTCAAACGATATAACGTCCATGGCGGCGAACCGCCCCTGTTCCTAAGGCGCGCAATGTAGTGACAAACCGGCTCCGCAAACAAAGGCTTTCACTGTTTTTGTCACATGTTAGTTTTTAACGTGTTTTCTTTCCGGAAATGCGATAGATAAAATCTGCCATTAGCGCGCCTAATAATAAACAGGCAAACACAATAGCTTCAATCTTAAATGTCCAAAGCGATGCGTGCCTGATTATATCAAGTGTGACCCTTATCGCAATCAAAACAAATATCAGGCAACCTGTTGCCAGCAATGGCCTATTCCATTTTCGTGTTGCATATCGTATTGCAGCCCCGATTATGAATGGGAAAAAGCAACCTATAACAATGTCCAATGCATTCCAAGTATGATTATCCATATCCCTTCTATCCCTTTGCCACCACCCCTAGCCTATGGGTTTCATTATTTTATTTAGATCGGCTGGACACAGGCACAAATTTGGGGCAAAAAAAGCCCGGCGCGCGATATGGCCCCAGGCTCTTGCATAATGGTGGAGGCGAGGGGAGTCGAACCCCTGTCCGAAAACCTGTCAGCAAGACTTTCTCCGAGCGCAGCCGATCATTTCAGATTCCCCCGGCCCATCCCCTACCGGCAGGGTATGGGTTTCGGTAGCTTCATAAAATCCCACCTGCCGCAAAGCTTAGGCAGGCTGGTTCCCCACATTGATGACGCCCGGATCCGGCGGCGTGGGAACCGCCGGGCGGACGCGCCGCCTAATTAGGCAGCGAGAGCAAAATCAGATTTGCCAGTTAAATTTAAGTTTCCCGTTTTTATCGAAGCACGGGTCTTCGGCTCGCTTATCCGGCCTCCATGATCCCCGTCGAAACCATGTACGCCCCCATATATTGGGCCGGTCCGGCCCAGTTGTTTTACCGTTCCTGCATCCGCATCCTGCGGTCCATATCCCGTTTGGCGTCCCGCTCCGCCAAGGCGCTGCGCTTATCGTACAGCTTTTTACCCTTGGCCACCGCCAGCTCCAGCTTGACCCTGCCGTCCTTCAGGTACAGCTGCAAGGGGATCAGGCTATAGCCGTCCGCCTGGGACAGGGCCTGGAGCTTGCGGATCTCCCGCTTATGGAGCAGCAGCCGCCGGCTGCGGAAAGGGTCCCGGTTGTAGATGTTGCCCTGCTCGTATGGGCTGATGTGCATGCCGATCACATACATCTGCCCGTCCTTTACTTGCGCATAACAGTCTTTCAGGTTCACCTTGCCGGCCCGGATACTTTTGACCTCTGTCCCCACCAGCTCTATCCCGCATTCGTAGGTATCCTCGATAAAATAATCGTGTCTGGCCTTGCGGTTCTGGGCCACTGGCTTTATGCCCTTTTGTACCGGCATAGGTTCACCACCTTTCCAATGCTATTTTATCATTTCCCAGCCGGTTTTACAACCTTGCCGCCAGATCCACGCCGGGTGTTTCTATGCCCCGGGCTCTTTTTCTCCCCGGAAACTGCTTCCACCTTATGGGAAGCTTGGGCCTTCCCCCCTTGTCGGCTGGTTTTTCCCTTGGGTTGGCTATGCCGCCGGCCTTTGTCGGAAACTTCCGTTTCCCTTTTTCCGCCCCCATTGCCGGCGTCCCGTTCCAGGATGAAGTCCACATTCCCGGTCTCCAAGTCCGCCCCCGTTACCCGGATGGTCACCTGATCGCCCAACCGATAGGTCTTGCCGGTGCTTCTGCCTACCATACGGTAATTTTGCTCGTCCAGGATGTAATAATCATCCCCCATGGAGCCAATTCGCACCATCCCCTCTACCGTATTGGGCAATTGTACAAAAAAACCATATTGGGCCACCCCGGAGATGATCCCGGTCTCCACCGTACCGATCCGGTCTTTCATATATTCGCACTTCTTCAGGTCGTCCGCCGCCCGCTCCGCTTCCAGGGCCGCCAACTCCCGCTGGGAACAGTGCTGGGCGATCTCCTCCATGCGCTGCGCCCAATCCGCCCGCTGGGTTTCATCCAACTCCCCGTGGAGCATGGCCTTGAGCAGCCGGTGTACCGTCAGATCCGGATACCGCCGGATGGGGGAGGTAAAGTGGCAATAGTCTCCTATGGCCAAGCCAAAATGCCCCAAGCATTCCGGCGCATACCGGGCCTTGCGCAGGGAGCGCAGGGTCACCCGGCTGATCACCGCTTCTTCCTTGGTGCCCTTGCTGGCCAACAGCACCTTTTGCAGCGTGGCGGGCCGCAGGTTATTCAGGCTCTTGATGCCATAGCCCAGGGTGTGTAAAAAGGTGTTGAGCTGCTGTAGCTTCTCCTTGTCCGGGGTCTCATGGACCCTGTACAGGAAGGGAATCCCCATTTGCCTGGCGTGGTTTGCCACGGTTTCGTTGGCCAGCAGCATAAATTCCTCGATCATCTGGTTGGATATGCCCCGTTCATACAGCTTCACATCCACCGTATGGCCTTTTTTGTCCAATATCAGCTTGGCTTCCGCCAGATCGAAGTCCATGCTTCCCCGTTTGAACCGCCGGTTTCGAAGCTTTTCCATCAAGGCCCCCATGTTGGAAAGCATGGGCCAAATATCTTTGTAGGTTTCCAACAGGGCTTTGTCCCCGTCGAACATGGCGTTTACATCCTCATAGGTCATCCGGTAGCGGGTGCGGATCACCGTCTCCGCCAGCCGGTGGCTGACCACCTTCCCCGCCGGATCCAGCTCCATGATGCAGGACAGGGTCAGTTTCTCCGTATTGGGGTTGAGGGAGCAGACCCCATTGCTGATCTCCTTGGGCAGCATGGGCAGCACCCGATCCGGGAAATACACGCTGGTACCCCGCTTATATGCCTCCTGATCCAGGGGCGACTGGGGGGTAACATAATGGCTCACGTCCGCGATATGCACCCCCAGTAGGCAGTTGCCCCCTTCCAGAGGTACCAGGGATACCGCGTCGTCCAGATCCTTGGCGTCCGCCCCGTCGATGGTGATGCATAGCAGGGCCCGCAGGTCCTCCCGCCGGGCGATCTCCTCTGAGGCCACCGGTTTGTTCAGGTTCCGGGCTTGCCGGGCCGCCGTCTTGGAGAAATCATCCGGCAAGTCCATCCGCCGGATGATGGACAGGATGTCCGTGCCTGCCTTCTCCTTGCTGCCCAGCACCTCCACCACCCGGCCGGTCAAGGGCCGGCGGCCATCGGGATATTGAAGGATCTCCGCTACCACCTTATCCCCTTGCTTGGCCCCGTCCACATCGCCAGGCCGGATCAGCACATCCATATACAGCCGGGTATCGTCCGGCACCACATAGCCGCCGCCAGCCCCTTCATCGTCCTCGAAGGCGCCTACGATCCGCTTCTGGCCCCGGCTGGCGATGAGGGCGACCTCCGCTTCCGGATTACCGCCCCGGCTGATCTGGTCCGTTTGCCGCACCCATACCATGTCCCCGTGCATGGCCCCATGGATGGCGTCCGCCGGTAGGAATAGATCCGGCGTCCCGTCCGCCGGGATGAAAAACCCAAAGCCCCGGGCATTCCCCTGGACCCGGCCATAATGCAGGCCCATCTGTTCCGGCAGGGCCAGCTTGCGCTTCCGGGTCAGCATGACCCGGCCGGTGGACAGCAGCCGCTCAATGGCCGCCGCCCCCTGATCGGGGTCCTCTAGGGGCTCCAGCAGGGCCTCCGGTGCAGCTGGATTGCCGCTCCGCCGGAGGGTCTCCAATAATAATGTTTCCATTTCCTGGTTGGTCATAAATTTCCTCTCTTTTGTTCCAACAAAAATGGGAGTACGCCAGCAGCATACTCCCTTGCAAAATCCAATGTTCCGCTTATGCCAAGATCATGATCAAAATCGCCAGTACGCCGATGATAATGGCGGCGACAACGGTGATCTTCTGAAGCTTGGCCTCCCGGCTGGCCGCCTGGCCCCGGGCTGTAAAGGACTGGGTATCACCAGCAAAGGCGCCGCCCAGACCGCTGGATTTGGTCTGCTGCATCAGCACGGCCGCGATCAATACGATCGAGCATAGGACGAGAATGCTGGTAAGGATTATATTCAAAGTAGTCATTATGTATACTCCTCCATATCTTGCGTTCCATTGCCGTTTTCACAGCCGCAATTGATAGTGTACCACAGCCCGTAAGAAAAAGCTAGAACTTTTTTTGGTTTTTTTGATATTTTAGCCTTCCAGCAGGCTCTTGCCGGTCATCTCCGGGGGAATGGGAAGGCCCATCAGCTCCAGCATGGTGGGAGCCAGGTCGCTGAGCCGGCCGCCGGTGCGCAGGGTAACATCCTTCCGGCTGTCGTCCACCAGGATCACCGGCACCGGGTTGGTGGTATGGGCGGTGAAGGGGGAACCATCGGCATCGTACATCTGCTCGCTGTTGCCGTGGTCCGCCGTGATGATGGCCCGGCCGCCCATCTCCCGGATGGCGGCGATCACCTGGCCCACGCAGGCGTCCACCGCGTGGATGGCGGCGGTAGCGGCCTCCATCACGCCGGTATGGCCCACCATATCCGGGTTGGCGAAGTTGAGGATCATCACGTCATACTTGCCGCTTTTCACCCGTTTTACCGCTTCCTCCGCCACCTCATAGGCGCTCATCTCCGGCTTCAGGTCATAGGTGGCCACCTTGGGGGAGGGGATCAAGGCCCGGTCCTCCCCGGGATTGGGGGCTTCCACCCCGCCGTTGAAGAAGAAGGTCACATGAGCGTATTTCTCGGTTTCCGCAATGCGCAGCTGGGTCTTGCCCAGGCTGGACAGGTATTCCCCCAGGGTATTCTCCAGCTTTTCCGGCTGGAAGGCCACATGGAGCTTGTCCCCAAAGGTGGCGTCATACTGGGTGAAGGAGACATAGTATACCGGGAAATACCCATTGCGGCGGGTAAAGCCGTCGAAATCCTGGAAGATAAAGCTGCGGGTGATCTCCCGGGCCCGATCCGGCCGGAAGTTATAGAAAATGATGCTGTCGTTGGCCTGTATGGTAGCCACCGGGGCATCCCCTTCCATCACCACGATGGGCTTGATGAATTCATCCGTCACGTCTTGGTCGTAGCTGTCCTGGATGGCGGCCACAGGGTCCGCAGCCCGCACCCCTTCTCCGTACACCAGGGCGGCATAGGCCTGCTCCACCCGCTCATAGCGGTTGTCCCGGTCCATGGCGTAATACCGGCCCATCACCGTGGCGATCTTGCCTACGCCGGTCTCCGCCAGCTTGGCCTGGAGGGCTTCCACATACCCTTTGCCGCTATGGGGGGGCACGTCCCGGCCATCCATGAAGCAATGGACGTACACCTTCTTAAGCCCCTGGGCCTTGGCCAGCTCCACCAGAGCGTACAGATGGGTCAGGTGGCTATGCACCCCGCCGTCGGAGCAAAGGCCATACAGGTGCAGGGCGCTGTCATGGGCCTTGCAGTTTTCCACCGCCCCCAGGAAGGCAGGATTCTGGAAGAAGTCCCCCTCCCGGATCGCCTTGGTGATCCGGGTCAGTTCCTGGTATACGATGCGGCCTGCGCCAATGTTCAGGTGGCCTACCTCGCTGTTGCCCATCTGCCCGTCCGGCAGGCCCACGTCCTCCCCGGAGGCGGCGATCTGGGTATGGGGATAGGCGGCGGCCAGGGCCATGATGTTCTTGGCGCCGTCGGCGGCGATGGCGTTGCCCTTGGTTTCCGCCCGGCAGCCAAAACCATCCAGAATGATAAGGGCCGTAAGTTCCTTGGTCATAGCTGGCACCTTATTTGTCATAGTTGACGACCTGGGCAAAATCCGCTGCCTTGAGGCTAGCGCCGCCGATGAGCCCGCCGTCGATCTGAGGCTGGGCCATGAGCCCCTTTACGTTCTTGGGGTTCATGCTGCCGCCATACTGGATGCGGACCTGGTCCGCCACAGCCTGGCCATACAGGGAAGCGATGGTCTCCCGGATCAGGCCGATGGTCTCGTTTGCCTGCTCGTCGGTGGCGGTCTTGCCGGTGCCGATGGCCCAAATGGGCTCATAAGCGATGACCAGGCCCGCTACTGCTTCGCCGGGGATGTCCGCTAGATCCGCCTTCACCTGGCCGGATACCACCACGTCAGTCTCCCCCTTCTCCCGCTGCTCCAAGCTCTCGCCCACGCAGATGATGGGGACGATGCCGGCGGCCAGGGCGGCCTTGGTGCGGCTGTTGACGGTCGCATCGGTCTCGCCGAAATACTGCCGCCGCTCGCTATGGCCGATAATGGCATAGGCTGCGCCCGCTTCCTTGAGCATGGCCGCAGAGATCTCCCCGGTAAAGGCGCCCTTCTCTGCCCAGTGGATGTTCTGGGCGCCCACCTGGATATTGGTGCCCTTCACCAGCTCCGCCACCAGGGCGATGTCCACATAGGGGGGGCACACCACCACGTCGCAGGCGGCGTCCTTTACCAAAGGAATCAGATCTGTGACCAATTCCTTGGCCTGGCTGGGGGTCATGTTCATCTTCCAATTGCCGGCAATAATGGGTTTACGCATGGCTATATCGCTCCTTATCTTATGAAATTATTTGTCGTTGAGGGCCGCAACGCCGGGCAGTACCTTGCCTTCCAAGAACTCCAGGCTGGCGCCGCCGCCGGTGGAGATATGGGTCATCTTGTCCGCATAGCCCAGCTTCTTTACCGCAGAAGCGGAATCGCCGCCGCCGATGATGGTAGTACCCTGGCACTTGGCGCAAGCCTCCGCCACCGCGGCAGTACCCTTTGCAAAGGCCGGGAACTCGAACACCCCCATGGGCCCATTCCAAATCACGGTCTTAGCGGATTCAATCACGCCGGCAAAGAGCTTACGGCTCTCCTCGCCGATATCCAAACCCTGCCAACCATCGGGGATCTCATTTACCTTCACGGTCTTATGTTCCGCATCCGCGGCAAACTCCTTGGCCACCACCGTGTCCACAGGCAGCAGCAGCTTCACACCCCGGCTCTCCGCCTCCGCCATCAGGTCCTTGGCCAGGCCGATGCTGTCCTTGTCCAGCAGGCTGTCCCCGATGCCGTAGCCCTGGGCCGCGAAGAAGGTATAGGCCATGCCGCCGCCGATGATCAGGCTATCGCACTTTTGCAGCAGGTTCTTGATGACGCCGATCTTGTCCGCCACCTTGGCGCCGCCCAAGATCGCCACGAAGGGCCGCTGGGGATCCTCCAGGGCCTGGCCCATGATGGACAGCTCCTTGCCGATCAGGAAGCCCGCCACCGCAGGCAGATACGCCGCTACGCCGGCCGTGGAGGCATGGGCCCGATGCACGGTGCCAAAGGCGTCGGATACGTAGATCTCCGCCAGGGACGCCAGCTCCTTGGCAAACTCCGGGTCGTTCTTCTCCTCTTCCTTATGGAAGCGCAGGTTCTCCAGCAGGAGAATCTGGCCATCCTGCAGGGCCATGGCCTTTTCCTTAGCCTCTTCCCCAATACAATCGGACGCAAAATCGATCTTTACGCCGGGAAGTAATTCCTTAAGCCGGGCCACCACGGGTTTGAGGGAAAATTCCGGCTTTACCGTCCCCTTTGGCCGCCCCAGATGGGAGCAGAGGATCACCCTGGCGCCATGCTCCAACAAATATTTTACCGTGGGCAGCGCGGCTACGATACGTTTATCGTCCGCTACCGTTCCTTCTGGGGTCAGGGGCACATTATAATCCACCCGCACCAGTACACGCTTGCCTTGTACGTTTACGTCTTCGATGGTTTTCTTCGCCATGGTAGTTTCCTCCGTTTTCTTATGATTGCTATATGAAAAAATTGCATCTCGGATGCCTTCTGCGGCGGCATGGCCCCCCATTCCGCCTATTACCCGATTGTTCTTATTTTATCATGTCTTTGGCATATTACAATATTGTGAATTCAAATATCCCGTGAACTTGCTATTATAGACGGTTGGAGGAAGCCGTGATATAATGCAGAATATGAAACGCTTTTTTAAAATTTTTCTTTGTGGATGCCTCCTATTGTTGGCGGGGTGCGCCAAAGAGCCTGAGACCGTTGTCATCGGCATTACAGTCACAGGCCAGGCGGATGCTGCTTCGCCTGCCGTTTTGGCGGAGGGAGATCCCGCCGCCTCCCCAGCGCCATCTGACGCCGGCAGCAAAACGCAAGCCAAGGTGCAGGATACCGTAGCTTATGTGCTTTCCTGCGCCGAAGGCCCCACCCTATACGGCGCCGTGGCCTATGAGAACACCGGCGATACCCCCCTTACCCTCACCCAGGCGGATTTTTCCTTTACCCTGGCCGATTACACGGAGGAGGTCGCCTTCACCCCTGTCTTTGCCAAGGAAACGGTGGTGCTGCCCGGTGAAACCGCCTATGCCGCCCTATGGTATACCATGGCGGATCTTGTACCCGGCGCCCAGGTGGAACTGGACGCCAGCCTGTCCTGGGAAGCCGCCCAGGCGGAAAGCCGAATCCCCATCCAGGTGGAAAACATCCACCTGGCCCACAACTACCCGGCTTTCGTGTCCATGGCCGGCACCATTACCGCCGCCCAAGACTGCCCTTGCAACATCATATATTCCGCCTTCTATGACCAAGACGACCGGCTGCTTGGGGTTTGGTATTTCACGGATAACGCCCAGCTGATGGGAGGCGAACCCAAGGCCTTCACCACCCACATGACAGAACTGCCCCTTACTGACCTGGCGGACACCGCCGCCCGAGTAGAAGCCTTTGGGGTGGGGATTCCCTAACGGCTATATTGGTTCCATAAAAATGGGGCCCTGGGGCCATCCAAAGATAGGATGGCCCTAGGGCCCCTTGCGTTAGGCGGCCGGCGGGGCGGGGGGCGGC
>OJPZ01000717.1_pt1 | contig 14165 bp, 8 predicted proteins | sample 1598611 | NCBI WGS metagenome assembly OJPZ01 (sample SAMN03922494, study PRJEB24848) | human gut metagenome | isolation source: stool sample | host: Homo sapiens | place: Germany | collected 2011-11
TAGTCTCGTGGGCTCGGAGATGTGTATAAGAGACAGATCTTGCTTTGCTGGCCGATGATGCCGAAAAATTTTGCGGTCGCCAAGCAAAAAGAGGGATAAAGGCTCCAATTGGATTGGAGCCTGCGGTGAATGGGTGAACGTATATGGAAGGATCTGTTTTGGCAGATTGCAGGCCAAGGGCTTTTTTCTCATGGTTTGAGCAAATTACACGGATTCCCAGAGGATCCGGTCAAGAAGAGCGAATCGGACAATTCATTCTGGACTATGCTGAACGGAGAGGATTGTCTGCGCAGCGGGATGAGATCGGCAATGTGTTTGTGCGTGTGCCGGCCTTCCCAGGCTATGAAACAGAGCCGACGCTGCTTATTCAGTCGCACCTGGACATGGTCTGGAATAAAGACCCGGACGTGGAATTTGACTTTTCCACTCAGGCTATCCAGCTTCAGATCAAGGATGGCGCGGTTTGTGGGCGCGGCACCACACTGGGGGCAGACAATGGAATCGGGATCGCGTTCATGATGGCGCTGATGGAGGACCCGGAGATTGTCCATCCTCCGCTGGAGCTGCTGTTCACGGTGCAGGAAGAGGTGGGGCTCGTAGGTATTCAGAACTTCGACCTCTCTAAGGTGACGGCACGGCGGATGATAAATACAGACTGCGGTTATTCCCACGGCATGTGTGTGAGTAGCGTAGGCACGGTTAAATACCGGGTGAGCGGCACGTTTTTCCAGGAGAAACTCAACAGTTGGTCTGTATTGTGCCTGAGAGTGAAAAATGGTCGGGGCGGTCACGGAGGTTTGGATATCCACCGGGGCCGCATCTGTGCGGTAAATCTTTCAGGCGAACTGCTCCACAGACTGAAAAAAGAGATTCCCCTGCGGTTGGTGAAAATCCAGGCACCTGGCGCTGCGATCCATGGCTGGAGCGATGTAACCTTTGCTGTTCCGGCGGATAGAGCTGCCAAGGCGCAGCAGATCATCATGGAGCACTGGGAGGGCTGCCGCGAACGCTATTTGACTGCGGATCCGGAGACAATTGTGGAGGTGTGCCGGGGGACTGGAGAAGCAGCCGTCTCGGAAGATGGTTCTGCAAGAATGGTAGATATGATGTTTCTGCTCCCTACGGCGGCGCTGCGGCACGACGGTGCGGATACCAGCTTTGTACTTACCTCCCATGCTATCGCCGCTACGTCGCTGGAAGACGGTATATTCTCCTTGGATGCCAGTGTGAGGTCGGTGTTCAATAGTGAACGGGACAGGGAATATGAACGCATCTCTGTCGTTGTTGCTGCAATGGGCTTTGATCTGACGCGGAAAGGGGGCTACAACAGCTGGCCAACCCGCTTGGATTCTGTGGTGCAGCAGAAGATGCGCATGGCCCACAGGGCACTTTTTGGCCGAGAGATCGAAGTAGAGCACATCCATGGTGGTATCGAGGTAAGCTATGTAATGCAAGTGTACCCAGATATGGACGTATTGGGGATTTCTCCCACAGCAAAGGGCTGTCATACCCCCCAGGAGCGGCTGTTTATCGATGAGGTACAGCCCTATTGGGATCTAATGATGGAATTTCTAAGAATGAAAGACGAGAAGATAATAACAGAGGAGAACAACGCATGAGTAAGACATTTGAGGCGACGGCAGAGGGACTTGTGAAATTTGTGAAGGACTGCCTGGCCTCTCCCAATATTTATATATGGGGTGGAATTGGAGAATATTTGACCGACAGCGTGCTGGACGATAAGATAAGACAATGGCCGGAGTGGTACACGCCGGAACTGACCCGTGTACGCCGGGAGATGGTCAACCGCGGCCTGCGGGGTTGGGACTGCCATGGGCTGATCCAGTGCTACCGGTGGGGGAATTACCACCAGGGCAACACGGTATATTTTAAAGAAGAGGAATTTTTCAGCAGCAGCCAACTCATTCAGATGGATTTAGTGAAAGGTGATATTGCCACCTTGCCGGAGAAGCCGGGCCTAGTGCTGTGGATGCCTGGCCATGTAGGTGTCTACATTGGCGGCGGAGAGGTAATCGAATGCACCCGCCGCATCATCGGCGGGGAAGGCTACGGTTTGGTAGGCGGTGTGGTGAAGACCAATGTTTCTGATGTGGGCTGGGAAAAATGGCTGGAATATCCGGGAATCCGATATGACAGCTGAGATGCTGCCAGAAGAGGAATCATTTTCGACGTAGGTACAGCGAACGCCGGAGCAAGTCAGACCTTGCTCCGGCGTCCGCTGTACGTTCTTTGAAGAGACACCGTAGAGGGATGCCATTGAGTTCCGCCAGCTCATAGAGAAGTGTAGAATAGAAAGGCCTTGACGGGCGAGCAATCAGATAGCCACCATCACCTCGAACCTGGATCCCATTTGATCCCCTTGTTCCGTGTTATCCGCAGGAAATTTCTGTGCTGACCCACAATACCTGAGGCGATGACTGTCACCGGAACAGCTCCATGCTGATCTTGACCACACACTTTCTGCTGGTGGCTGGTGCGTCGCCCAGCATCAGGCCGGGACGGTGGGCGTCCCAGGGGAAGAATACCGCGAAAAAGCCTTCTCTTGCAATGAGAAAACTCTCATCCGTGGCAGATTCCAGGAAGGAGATATCATTCTGAGGGCGGGTTTCGCAGATAGTCTCACTGCCGGTATAGGCCGATACGCCGATTTTTTCGCCGCCTTCGGGCCAGTAGAAAAGGTCGGCGTATTTCTCGTGGATCTCAGGGTGGGAACCCTCGAAGGCATGGGTGGTCATGTCCATGACATTGAGAAAAATATTGTCTCCGTCGATGTCGTGGCGGCCAAGGGGAAGTGCCATGATATCGGTATTTTTGAGGAATGCAAGGACCTTCTGCACAGCAGCGGGGTATACACCATATGCCTCCCCACCGTTCAGCTTGGCAAAAATCATGAGAATTCGCTCCTTTTCAAGTTGATGGTGCAGGCGATTTTATCGCCTCTTCCTGTATAACTTATCGTAATTATCTGTGAAATGTCAAGCAAATTTAAATGTGCACTTTATCTATGAAATGGGACTTTTTTGGAGAAACAGGCCATTGGGGACGGATAGAAAGCATTGACTGGAAAAAGGTGAGAAGAGGATTTTAGTAAAAAATTTTCCATGATATGCTATTACTTAATAAAAAATCTAGATGCGCGTTATTAGTATTTTGTTATTTTAAAAAAATAAAAGGACAAGAAACAGATTGATTTCTCCAGAATTTTGGCATAAAGAATTAGTTAAGGCGAAAGAAGTCTGTAGAATTTTAATAATTCAAACATTTTCAGGTGTATTTCAGCTATAGACGATATGGGTGGCATATCGTATGGCGATTATTATTATCTATAATATGTGGTGTGCAGTGTGTTTTTTCCTGAAAACTCACGGATGTCCTCTGCACGGAGACATATTGCTGTAATAAAAAGACAACTACCTCGAAATTATATTCTGAGAAGAGAATTTATTTATACAGGAGAAGTGGCGGATAGGCAATATCCATAAAAGTCAATGGACAAAAGCGACTGCCCTATGGTAACCTTTTTATAGTTTCAGCGAACCCCATACCCCCAGCGGAGAAGAGACACACGTCTGCCGGGGGCCCCGAAAGGGACCCCAGCGGCATAAAAACGCGATGCCTCCTGTCCGCTGGGGGTATGCAGCGTTATGGGGCAGAAAAAGCGGACAAAATTGGGTTTCTCTGCCGGAAACGGCATGGAAATAGGGGCAGGTCCTTTCGGAAGGAGGACCTGCAGACAACCTACACAATGTGTGCAAGGAGGAAAAAAGATGAAAAAGAAGCTGATCGCGTTGTTCCTGGTGCTGGCCATGGGATTCTCTCTGGCTGCGGGGCTTACCGGCTGCCGCAATGTGGATGATGCCGGCAATGCGGGCGGAAACAACGCCGCCACGGACAATACCGGTGGGGAAGAGGCCGGCGGGGACACCGTGGAAACTTCTGATACCTTCAAAATCGGTATCATCACCGGCACCGCCTCCCAGGGTGACGAAGAGATCACTCAGGCCAACAAGATGAAGGAGAAGTACGGCGACATGATCGTCACCGCCACCTATCCCGACAACTTCTCCACCGAGACAGAGACCGTTATCTCCAACGCGGTAGCCATGGCCTCTGATCCCGATGTGAAGGCCATTGTCTGGTGCCAGGCTATCCCCGGCACTGCGGCTGCCATTGACAAGGTCCGTGAGACCCGTCCTGATATGATTTTTATCTGCGGCACTCCCGGTGAGGATCCCGCTGTTATCGACGCCAAGGCGGATATCGTGTTCCAGGTCGATGAGCCCGGCTGCGGCATTACCATCCCGCCCCAGGCCAAAGAACAGGGTGCAAAAACCCTGATCCACTACTCCTTCCCCCGCCACATGAGCTATCCTCTCATTGTGGAGCGCCACGAGAACCTCAAGACCTACTGTGAGGAGAACGGCATTGAGCTGGTGGACGTCACCGCTCCCGACCCCACCGGCGACAGCGGTGTGCCCGGTGCCCAGCAGTTCATCATGGAGGATGTGCCCCGTCAGGTGGAAAAGTATGGTCCCGACACTGTGTTCTTTACCACCAACTGCAGCATGCAGGAGCCGCTGATCCGGCAGGTATTCGAGCAGAAGGCCATTTACACCCTCCAGTGCTGCCCGTCTCCCTTCCATGCCTTCCCCGCTGCCCTGAACATTGACATGAAGGGCCATGAGGCGGATGTGCAGTACATGCTGGAGCAGCTGCAGATCAAGGTCGATGAGGCCGGCATGACCGGTCGCGTCTCCACCTGGGGTGTACCCTGCAACATGCTCTTCATCTCCGCCGGTGTAGAGTACGCCAAGAAGGTGCTGGAGGGCGAGACCAATGGCGAGATCCTGGATGACGCCATCCTCCGTGAGACCGTTCAGGAGTGTGCCAACGAGTTCTCCGAGGGTATGGAGATGACCCTGGTCAACCACGTGGAGAACGGCACGGAAGTGAAGAACCATTACCTGGTTATGGCTGATTTCGTAACCTTCTGATGACCCTGACAACGGGCGGGCTTACGGCACGCAAGGTGCCGTAAGCCCCGCCCATTGGTCCGCTGCCTGCCACCGCCGGATCGCCTGTGGCGGCCGGCGGTGCTTTTTGTAGGCACAACAGCAAAGGAGGTAGATTGTTTGGGTTATGAATACGTCCTGAAAATGGACAATATTGTGAAGGAATACAGCGGCAACCGGGTGCTCAAAGGGGTCAGCCTTCGGGTAAAGCCCGGCGAGATCCACGCCTTGATGGGAGAAAATGGCGCGGGAAAATCCACCCTTATGAACATCCTTTTCGGCATGCCGGTGATCCACAGTACCGGTGGCTTTGAGGGTACCGTGGAGGTGGGGGGCCAGCCGGTGAATATTGATACGCCCCAGAAGGCCTTGGAGCTGGGGATCGGCATGGTCCACCAGGAATTTATGCTGATTCCTGGCTTTGCCGTAACAGAAAATATCAAGGTGGGCCGGGAACTCTCCAAGCCCAACCTGGCCAGCCGACTTCTGGGAAAATCCATGGAGACCCTGGATCTGGATACCATGGCCAAGGATGCCAGAACGGCCCTGGAGACCATCGGCCTGAAAATTCCGGAGACACAGAAGGTAGCCGGGCTGCCGGTGGGCTATATGCAGTTCATCGAAATTGCCCGGGAGATCGATAAATCCGGTATCCGGCTGCTGGTATTTGATGAGCCTACGGCGGTGCTGACTGAGAGCGAAGCGGAGCGGCTGCTGGATACCATGCGGGTCATCGCCGCTAAGGGTATTGCCATTATTTTTATCACCCACCGACTGGACGAGGTGGTGGCTGTTGCGGACAGCTTTACGGTGCTCCGGGACGGCGAATATATTGCCAGCAAGGCCATCCGTGACACCACGGTGGAGGAGATCGCGGAGCTGATGATCGGCCGCCGGGTGGAGAAACTGGTGGACGAGACGGAGGACAGCCGTGTCCTGGACGACAGCAAGATCGCGGTGCGCCTGCGCGATTACCAGGTGGATATGCCCGGCGAGCAGGTCCGGGGCGTGGATCTGGACATCCGCCAGGGAGAGATCTTCGGCATCGGCGGCCTGGCGGGCCAGGGTAAGCTGGGGATCCCCAACGGTATTATGGGCCTCTATGAGGCTGTGGGAGAGGTGGAAATTAACGGAAAGCCCCTGCATATGAACCGGTTGGGGGAGGCCCTGCGCAGCGACGTGGCCTTCGTCAGCGAGGACCGGCGGGGTGTGGGTCTGTTGCTGGAGGAGAGCATCCAGCAGAACATTGTTTTTTCTGCCATGCAGATCAACGGCGATTTCCTCACGCATATAGGCCCCATCCATCTGTACGATACCCACAAGGCCAGAGCCCATACCATGGACATGATCCAGCGGCTGGACATCCGCTGCACAGGGCCCCGGCAGGCGGCGGGCCGTCTCTCCGGCGGCAATCAGCAAAAGGTGTGCCTGGCCCGGGCTCTGACCCTGCGGCCCAAGATCCTGTTTGTGTCCGAGCCCACCCGAGGCATCGACATCGGCGCAAAGAAACTGGTGCTGGAGTACCTGGTGAAGCTCAACCGGGAGGAGGGCATGACGGTGATCGTGGTGTCCTCGGAGTTGGTGGAGCTGCGCAGTGTGTGTGACCGCATCGCCATCATTACGGACGGCAAGGTGGCGGATATCCTGTCCCCCGACGCCTCCAACGCCGACTTTGGCCTTGCCATGGCCGGTCATCACAAGAAAGGAGGGGTGACCCATGCGTGAGAATGTCCGCAGCCTTACCGCCAAAGTGGGGCTGCCCCGGATCATCATCGCGGGCTTTTTCCTGCTGCTGATTGTGGCGGCGGGCTGCTTCCAGATGGACCTTGTCCAGCTGCTCAGCGACTGCATCCGCCGCTGGGGTATGTACGGCGTGCTGGCTCTGGCCATGGTGCCTGCGGTCCAGTGCGGTATCGGACTGAACTTCGGTATCTCCATGGGCATTGTGGGCGGCCTTCTAGGCGGTGCCATCGTCATTGAGTTCAACCTCTCCCGCATTCCCGCTTTGATGGAGATCCATCCTCTGCTGGCCATGTGGGTGGGCATCCTCATCGCCATCCTGATCGGTGTGGTGCTGGCTGCCGGCATCGGCTGGCTCTACGGTCTGCTCCTCAACCGGGTAAAGGGCTCGGAGATGACAGTGACCACCTACGTGGGCTTCTCCATCATCGCCTTCATGAATATTATGTGGACCATTCTGCCCTTCCAGACCGGTGAGCTTATCTACCCCAACGCCGGACAGGGCCTGCGCAACACCATCTCCCTGGCGGACTCCTTCTCCGGGGTCATGAGTGATACCTTTGCCATCCGGCCCGGCGGACTGGAGATCCCCACCGGCATGCTGCTGTTCTTTTTCCTGATGTGCTTTCTGGTGTGGCTGTTCATGCGCTCCAAGACCGGACTCGCTATGAGCGCTGCCGGCGCCAATCCGTCCTTTGCAAAGGCCAACGGCATCAATGTCAATAAAATGCGCCTGGTGGGCACCACATTCTCCACCATTCTGGCGGCGGTGGGTATTCTGGTGTACGCCCAGGGCTTTGGCTTCATGCAGCTGTACAACGGCCCTATGTGGCTGGGCTTCAACTCCGTGGCGGCGGTACTGATCGGCGGCGCCTCTCCCCGCCGGGCGGCCATTTCCCACGTGCTGCTGGGTACGTTCCTGTTCCAGGGCATCCTGACGGTGAGCATGCCGGTAGCCAACCATTTTATCCCCGAGGGCAACCTCTCCGACGTAATGCGCCTCATTATCTCCAACGGTATCATTATCTATGCGCTGATGCAGGCAAGGGGGGCTGGCCGTGAATAAGAAAAAGATTCTGGAAAAGCTGTTTGAGCAGAAAGTGGTCATCATGTTTGTGATCCTCTGCATCTTTACCATTATCGCTTCCAAACAGTCTTTGACATTCGTGGGTACGGAGCTGTTCACCCGTATCGGACGAAATACCTTCCTGGTCCTGGCCCTCATTATCCCCGTGGTGGCGGGTATGGGCCTCAACTTCGGCATTGTGATCGGCGCCATGGCGGCCCAGATCGCGGTATTTCTCACTACCCTCTGGGGTTTGGTGGGCATCGGAGGCTTCTTTGCCACCGCGGCCCTGGCCACTCCAATGGCGGTGTTCTTCGGCTTCCTGGTGGGCAAGCTCTTCAATAAGATGAAGGGTTCAGAGATGATCGGCGGTTTGGTGCTGGGCTATTTTGCCGAGGGCTGGTATCTGCTGCTGTTCCTCTTCATCTTCGGCGGTGTGATCCCCATTGACAGCCCGGAGCTCATGATCCCCTCCACCGGTATCGGTGTAAAAAACACCATCGACTTGAAGGACACCATCAAGTACGCCCTGGATACGGTACCGATGCTGACCATCCTAGAAGTGGCCTTCTACGCGGTAATTGCGGTGACGGTCCTGTCCACAGTGGTTCGCCTGATCCGCCGTAAGGATGTAAACTGGAAACGCACACTGGTGGTGGTCGTTGCTTCTGTAGCCATTTATGCGGTTACCTTTATCCCTGCGGTGGAGGCATTTCTCTCTGCGGACCGCCTGCTGCTGCTGCGCGCAGTGGAGATGGGTGTGGCGGTTGCGATCCTGTGGCAGGTGATTTTGTTTGTTAAGGTACGGCTCATTGAGAAGAAGGTGTGGAACTGGAAACGGCCTGCGGCTATTGTCATTGCGGCTGTGGCGATTTACGCCATCACCTATATTCCCGCTGTATTTGAAGTGCTGGTGGCCATTGAACTGCCGGTTCTCACCTATCTCTGCATCGGAGGACTGTGTGTATTCAATCAACTGCTCATGCGTACCCGCCTGGGCCAGAATATGCGTACAGTGGGGCAGAGCAGGGTGGTAGCCAATGCTGCCGGTATTGATGTGGACCGGACGCGGATCATCGCCATGATCCTCTCTACAGTCCTGGCCAGCTGGGGGCAGCTAATCTTCCTGCAGAACGTGGGTACGTTCTCCACCTATGGTGCCCATACGCAGGTGGGTCAGTTTGCCATCGCGGCGCTGCTGGTGGGCGGTGCCTCCGTCCAGAAGGCCACCAACAAGCAGGCTATTCTGGGCGTGGTGTTGTTCCACACCCTGTTCATTACCGCTCCGTTGGCGGGCCGGGAGCTATTTGGCAACGCTATGATCGGTGAGTATTTCCGCGTGTTCGTTTCCTACGGCGTTATTGCCATGGCGCTTGCCATGCACGCCTGGAAGAAGGTGTCCAAGTCCCGCTTTGCTGTTCAGAAGGAAACAACAGCTGCTGTGGGACCGGGCAAGGTGTAAGGTCGCTTATAACGAAATTGGAGCGGCAGTTTTATGCATAACAGGGCCCCTGGAACCAAGTGCTCCAGGGGCCCTTGCTTTATATGAAAAGATTCCAACAGTTCGTTGAGCATCCAGCAGTAGGGGCGCTGGAAATGATCTGGTGTTCAAAAAGCTGAAATATCAGTGGATTTATGCTCCACCGCTGGAGGCTGCCTTTTATCAGACAGGTGTCTATTGCAATACCCAGTGAAATCGTATAATGTAAAGATATTACCGTGTTTGAGGAGGGGCGTACTTATGAAACGGAACCGGTTGAAACAAGGAATTTCCCTGCTGCTGGCGGCCTGTATGACCGCTCTGCTGCTCCCCCGCGTTTTGCCACAGGCAGAGGCGGCAGGGACAGACTATGGCACCACGGTTGTCTATGGAGGCGATACTAGAGGTGTTATCATGGGAAACGGGGATCTTTATCTCTGGGGGCGGAATGACTGCGGTCAAGTTGGAAACGGCGGACAGTACGACGGATTTATTCCGGGTTATGAATGGCCGTTGCAAACTACGCCGGTGAAGGTGCTTGAAAATGTGGCATCCGCCGAGCTGGATTATATTACTTCGGCTGCCGTTACGAAAGATGGTGACCTCTATACGTGGGGAAATGCTAACGGTGTCCATCAGCTGACGCCACAGAAGATCATGAGCGGCGTGAGCCGCGTGGTAGTTTCGGGTATATATGCTGCTATTACAAATTCCGGGGATCTCTATACCTGGGGTTCCAATCTCTTTGGTCAGGTGGGAAACGGCACAGGGCAAGTCCGCCAGTCTGGTAAGCTGCAAGCGCCGGAATCTGCGGAAGCTCCGGTAAAGATCATGGAGAATGTGACAGACGTCCAGATCTCCCCCTTTAGTACCGCGGCGCTCACCGCCGATGGGAGCCTCTACCTGTGGGGAGCGATTTTATATGGGGAAGAAAATTTCCATGTCCCTGAGGGGGCGGAGACATTTGTCACCCAGCAGGGAGACGGGACGCGGACAACCGTTATAACGAAGCCGGTAAAGATGATGGACAATGTGGCCTCCTTTGTGCTGACCACCTACTCCGTGGCAGCATTGACCAGAGACGGTGAGCTGTATCTCTGGGGCGGGGAGACAGCGGAGACCTACCAGCCGGAGCCCCGGAAGGTGATGAACGGAGTCAAGTCCCTTGAGTGGATCAATAAATTTTCAGAGTTTGGGGCCATTACTGAAGACGGATACTATCTCTGCAATGTGGACCCCGCCGTTCAGCCGCAGCGGATCTTCTCCTGCGGTGCGACCTTTATCAACAGTGATCAGCGTGCTAGTCTCTACCTTACTGATAACGGTGATGTATATTGTGTGAAAGACGGGGAACAGAAGGACAAGACCAAACTTCTGAGCAATGTGGTCACAGCCAGTTGGAATGCCGCGCTTACAGAGGATGGCCAGATGTACCTGCTGAACGGCGACACACATCTGGAATCCGTGTATACGAAGTCCCTCAGCGGCATAGCATGGCTTGGTTCTGGCTGCGCTATTGCTGCTGACGGTGACTTCTATTCCTGGGGCAACAATATGTGCGGAACCGTAGGAAATGGTTCTGCAGGAGGGGTTGTGTATGATCCCGTAAGGATCTTCAGCGGGGTAGACCTGCCAGCTGACGCATTGAAGCTGAAGGCAGAGGAGCCAGCAGCGGAGACGCAGAAGCCAGAAAACAAACCTCTATCCCCCGCTACGGTCCGGGATTTGCCTGCCAGCACATTTTTTACCAATGGACACAACTCGGCGGCCATCCTGGAAAATGGTGATCTGTACGTCTGGGGCCAGAATGATATGGGGCAGGTAGGAAACGGCGGACAGGCCGACAGTGTTTCTACCCCCTTGTCAGATGGTTCGAAGCTGCCGGTGCAGGCTACACCGGTGAAGGTCCTTAGCGACGTGGCATCGGTTACCCAGGGTGCTAACGTCACAGCGGCCATCCTGGAGAACGGCGACCTGTATGTCTGGGGAGCAAACTACGCTGGCCAGGTGGGGAATGGCGGCACAGGGGACAAGACGTTTACCAATATGAGCGGCGTTCAGTATATGCAGACCACTCCGGTGAAGGTACTGAGCAACGTGGCATATGTGGATGCGACTTATGATATGATCATAGCCATTACGGGGAACCGGGACCTCTATGCTTGGGGAGCTACCGGGAATTTCCGGGAAGAAGGGACCATAGATGTTCCGGTAAAGGTGCTGAGCAATGTAGCCTATGCAGATGTGATCTCCCGGACAGGTGCATTCGGTGCGGCGATCACCGTAAGCGGAGAACTCTATATCTGGGGCAGCATCACCGACCTTGTCTGGGACGATCTGCTGCCCGCCGATGCCCAGCACGCCTATTTTGTAAACGGTGATGGATGGGAATTTGACAGTCTGACTGCACCTGTGAAGATTATGGATAATGTGGCAGATATTTATTTGGCTTGGGATCGCATGGGCGTAATCTCCCGGGACGGAGTACTGAAAGAGCTGACTGCCGATGGTCAGCTGAAAGAGATTGCCCGGGACGTGGCAAAGGCGTGTTTGGGGCGTGACGGTGCACTGAGCCTTTATCTCACCACAGACGGCATTGTATATGCTCGCCCGCAGAGGAGTGAGGGCTGGACAAAGGTCATGAGTGATGCGGCCGATATCGGATCCGGCGGTGCCATCCTGGACAAAAAGGGAAATCTATACACCGTGGATGCGCAGTCTGCCTCTCCGCAGCGGATCTTTGAAAATGTAGCGGCCTTCCTTGACAACTATACTTCTGCGGTGCTTACCAATGATGGGGAGCTGCATCTTTGGGATGGGAGCAACCAATACGGCGTGGTAGGCAATGGTACCACGGAACCCCAGGAGAAGTTCTTCCTGGCCTTGGAAAATGTAGCACTCCCGGGGAGCACGTCCATTTCTCTTCCCAAAGCCTGGTATCAGGAGGCTATGGACTATGTCAACAGCAACAGCCTCACCAAGAACATCCCGGCGGATCAATTCAGCTATGACAGAAAGCTGTCCCGGGCCATGCTGGCCCAGATGCTCTATTGTCTGGAAGGGGAGCCGGTTGTTTCCGGAGGTGTGTTCAGCGACATTCCTGCCGGGGCCTGGTACGCCGACGGTGTGAACTGGGCAGCACGGGAGAATGTGGTCAACGGGATCGACGGGAATACTTATGGCCCCGAGAACCCCATTACTCGCCAGGACATGGCGGTTATCCTGTACCGCTACGCGCAGAACGAGGGCTATGATGTCGCAGCTAAAACGGATCTGTCTGTCTTCCCGGACAGAGATGCTGTCAGCGCCTATGCTGTAGAGGCTATGCAGTGGGCTGTGGCAGAAGGGTTGATCAAAGGGACTGCGGCCTCCAATGGTTCCACCATTCTTTCCCCCAAGGGGAATACCTCCTGCGCGGAGATGGCCACGATCTTGATGCGGTTCGTGGAAAGCAACCAGTAATTAATTTCCTTGTACCCCGTGGGGCAAGGCGCTGTTGACGGCCTGTGACCCTGTATGTCAGCTTGTGAACTTTTCCGTAGGGGGCATGTTCCGCTTTACAAAACCCTGAACGTCGTTAGAGCCGTGTGGGAGGGGAAATAAGACTGTGCTGCCAATAGAAAACGCTCTACCTGTCGCCAGAAGATAGGTAGAGCGTTTTTCTATGGCTTTTCTGTGGGGCAGACATGCAGCACGTCATCCATTTTGGTACTGGCAAACCGATAGCTTTTCGGAAGAGTATAGAGCTTAGAACCAAGGGCCAGCTTGCGGATCTTCTGGCCTTTTGAAGCAAAATAGGGGGCAGTTTTGGTATGCTGGGAAGATAAGCTCGCTGGTACAGAAAGACTTTTGTATAAATATAGCTTGTTTTCTACACTTTTGGATGCTATATCCGATATTTTTGCTATAGCATATGTCTTATGCTCGGTAAAGCGTATTAGCAATGTAATTACAAAGCAGAGGATAGGAAAATCTTTAGAGTTTTGGCCAAGGAATACGGTAAGCTGGCCGCTTCTGTAAAATAGAGGCAGGCGTCAGACAGCAATCTTAGAGGGAAAACAGCGTAATAGACGGGAGCAGGAGGTCAAAGCCCCTTTTGGCGGTTTGGAGAGAAAAAAGAAAAAACCCTGTAACCGTTGAAGTTACAGGGTTTCTTATGGTTGCGGCGGTAGGACTCGAACCTACGGCCTCCGGGTTATGAGACGCGGCTCCGTGGTGCTTTCCGCTCCGCAGGGCAGAATTTAGCCCTTTCTGCTCCGGATAAGTGGTGTGTTGCGCACCGTCTGCTCCATTGTTTCCGCCTGCTCCAAACCCCGCTCATAGTTGACACGGGTAATCTCTTCTATAAACGCCTTCTGTGTCGAAGTAGCCGTAGGCCAAGAAACACAGAACTTTTTACACATGGAGAAGAAGATCCCATACCACAGCCGGTCCTCTGCACTTTCATGGGTAAAATACCCCTTTGCGTTGTCTACGCCCGCCTTTTCTCCAGATAAAAACTCTGAACCTGGCCACATCGCTCACATCGTTTCTTGGGATCAGTATACCGCAGCAGTATCACTTTTACAACTTTCGTGAGTAATGAGGCCAGGAGATATAAACAGGCATATTAAAAATTGCTATGCTAAACAAAGAAAAAGGCAGTGTCAGCGATTTCCCAACTGTTTGCCCCTGGGGGCCGCTGTGCGAACTCTTTTAGGGGAGGGTAGGGTACCTGCACCACCAAGAGGTTTTAGGCAGGTTTGGCCCCGCTTTTACCGGTGATATCCGGCGGGGATTGGACGACGAAAAAAAGGCAGGCAGAAAGAGCCGACGCTTTATTGCGCCGGCTCGATCACTTCTGCCC
>OJPZ01000736.1_pt1 | contig 14001 bp, 13 predicted proteins | sample 1598611 | NCBI WGS metagenome assembly OJPZ01 (sample SAMN03922494, study PRJEB24848) | human gut metagenome | isolation source: stool sample | host: Homo sapiens | place: Germany | collected 2011-11
TGAAGCCGAAGGTCATCTGGGTCAGGTCGTTGGTGCCGAAGGAGAAGAAGTCCGCCTGCTTGGCGATCTCATCGGCGGTCAGCGCGGCCCGGGGGATCTCGATCATGGTGCCCACCAGGTACTTCATGTTGGAGCCGGCCTCCTTGATGATGGCATCGGCGGTCTCCACCACGACCTTCTTCACGTATGCCAGCTCCTTGACCTCGCCCACCAGGGGGATCATGATCTCAGGCACCATGGTCCACTCGGGATGCTTGGCCTGGACGTTCAGCGCAGCCTTGATAACGGCGCGGGTCTGCATGGCGGCGATCTCCGGATAGGTGACCGCCAGACGGCAGCCCCGGTGACCCATCATGGGGTTGAACTCGTGCAGGCCGGCGATGATGGCCTTGATCTCCGCAACGCTCTTGCCCATGTCCTTGGCCAGCAGCTCGATGTCGGCCTCCTCAGTGGGCACGAACTCGTGCAGCGGGGGATCCAGGAAACGGATGGTGACAGGCAGGCCCTCCATGGCCTCATAGATGCCCTCGAAGTCGGACTGCTGCATAGGCTCCAGAACAGCCAGAGCGGCCTCACGCTGCTCCACGGTGTCGGAGCAGATCATTCGGCGGATGGCGGGAATGCGGTCTGCGTCAAAGAACATGTGCTCGGTCCGGCACAGGCCGATGCCCTCAGCGCCGAACTTCCGGGCCTGGGCGGCGTCGTGGGGGGTGTCCGCATTGGTGCGGACCTTCAGGCGGCGGTACTGGTCGGCCCAGCCCATGACCCGGCCGAACTCGCCGCCGATAGAGGCGTCCACCGTGGGGATGGCGCCGTCGTAGATCTTGCCGGTGGAACCGTCGATGGACAGCCAGTCGCCTTCGTGGAAGGTCTTGCCGGAGAGCTCAAACTGCTTATTCTCCTCGTCCATCTTGATGGCGCCGCAGCCGGAGACGCAGCACTTGCCCATGCCGCGGGCCACCACGGCGGCGTGAGAGGTCATGCCGCCGCGGACAGTGAGGATGCCCTGGGCGGCCTTCATGCCCTCGATATCCTCGGGAGAGGTCTCCAGGCGGACCAGGACCACCTTCTCGCCCCGGGCGGCCCACTCCTTGGCGTCCTCAGCGGTGAAGACGATCTTGCCGCAGGCAGCGCCGGGAGATGCGGCCAGAGCGGAGCCGATGACGGGGGTCTTCTTCAGGACCTCGGCATCGAACTGGGGATGCAGCAGGGTGTCCAGAGAGCGGGGCTCGATCATGGCCACGGCCTGCTTTTCGTCGATCATCCCCTCGTCCACCAGGTCGCAGGCGATCTTGAGGGCAGCGGCAGGGGTGCGCTTGCCGTTGCGGGTCTGCAGCATGTAGAGCTTGCCGTTCTCCACGGTGAACTCCATATCCTGCATATCCCGATAGTGTTCCTCCAGGGTCTTGCAGACGCCCTCGAACTGGGCAAAGGCCTCGGGGAACTTCTCGGCCATCTCCGCGATGGGCATGGGGGTCCGGACACCGGCCACCACGTCCTCGCCCTGGGCGTTGGTCAGGAACTCACCGAACAGCTTCTTCTCGCCGGTGGCGGGGTTGCGGGTGAAGGCCACGCCGGTGCCGCAGTCGTCGCCCATGTTGCCGAAGGCCATGGACTGGACGTTGACGGCGGTACCCCAGGAGTAGGGGATGTCGTTGTCCCGGCGGTACACGTTGGCGCGGGGGTTGTCCCAGGAGCGGAACACGGCCTTGATGGCGCCCATCAGCTGCTCCTTGGGGTCGGTGGGGAAGTCTGCGCCGATCTTGGACTTGTACTCGGCCTTGAACTGGCCGGCCAGCTCCTTCAGGTCGTCGGCAGTCAGCTCCACGTCCTGGGTGACGCCGCGGGCCTCCTTCATCTGGTCGATGAGCTGCTCAAAGTACTTCTTGCCCACCTCCATCACCACGTCGGAGTACATCTGGATAAAGCGGCGGTAGCAGTCCCAGGCCCAGCGGGGGTTGCCGGACTTCTTGGCCAGCACGTCCACCACGTCCTCGTTCAGACCCAGATTCAGGATGGTGTCCATCATGCCGGGCATGGAGGCCCGGGCGCCGGAACGCACGGAGACCAGCAGGGGGTTCTCCAGATCGCCGAACTTCTTGCCGGTGATGCCCTCCAGCTTGGTGATATACTCCATGATCTCCGCCTGGATCCCGTCGTTGATCTTCTGGCCGTCCTCATAGTACTGGGTGCAGGCCTCGGTGGTGATGGTGAAGCCCTGGGGCACCGGCAGGCCAATGTTGGTCATTTCGGCCAGATTGGCACCCTTGCCGCCAAGCAGCTCCCGCATGTTGGCGTTGCCCTCGCTGAACAAATAGACATATTTTTTGCTCATGTAGTCCAAACCTCTCTTTCCTGCCGCAGTCGAAAGTCGGGTGGACTCCAATCTGCGGTTAAACGATTAGCCCATTTTGATAACGATAACATTATATTGGGAATTTTTTCGGAAAACAATACATAAAAATGCTAAGAAATTTGGGGATAGCTGGAGTATTTTCACAAATGTTTGTGCAATCCACACAATTAACAGTTGCGCAACAAAGAAAATATTTACGTTCTTTCCTTTTTCGGGGCCATGTGGTACAATGGCTCCAGTGTGCCCGCCGGAAGGCCGCCGGGCGCCCCAAACACCCGGCGCCGCCGGAAAATCTGCAGATCAGCCCGTGCTCACAGCGGGAAAAGGAGAGTACGCCATGTCCCTGTTCGGCCTGCGGCCGGAGGAGCCAGCCGCCATCCGCATCCGGGAGGCCGCCACTCGCGGCACCCTGTCCCACGCCCTGCTGCTCACCGGCAGCGGCGACCGGATGTCCGCCGCCTGCTTTGCCGCCGCCGCCCTGGAGTGCACGGGGGAGGAGAGCCGCCCCTGCGGCGTCTGCCCCGCCTGCCGGAAGGTGCTGGCGGGCATCCATCCGGACGTGATCACCGTCCGGGACCCAGACCATAAGAACATCGCCGTGGACGTGGTGCGCGCCATCCGGGCAGACGCCTACATCCGCCCCAACGAGGGGCGGCGGAAGGTCTATGTGTTTCCGGACTGCGCCCTGCTGACGGAACAGGACCAGAACGTGTTGCTGAAGGTGGTGGAGGAGGGGCCGCCCTATGCGGCCTTTCTCTTCTGTGCGGAAAATGCCGCTGTGGTGCTCCAGACCCTGCGCTCCCGGTGCGTGGAGCTGAAGCTGCACCCGGCTGCGGAAGGCGGCGGTGAAGAGGTCCAGGCGGCAGAGGCCCTGTGCCGCTGCCTGGCCGCCCGGAAGCGGGGAAAGGTGACGGAGCTGGCGGTGCGGCTGGAGAAAAAGCGCATCACCCGGGAGGACCTGGCCGCCCTGCTGGAGCGGGGCCGGGCCCTGTGCGCGGCGGCGCTGCTGCTGCAATACGGCGGAAAACCGGCGGAGGACTGCCGGGAGACTGCCCCGATCCTTGCGAAAAACTTGACAAAATCCCAAATCATGCGCACAATAGAGCTGTTACAGAAGTATCGCGGGGAGTGCACGTACAACGTGGGAACCGGCCATGTGCTGGGCGCCATCGCGGTGGAATTGGAGGGCATCCTTTGACAGAAGTTATCAGCGTCCGCTTTCGAGGCGGCTGTAAAAATTACTATTTCAATCCAAACGGCAACCAGGTGAAGATGGGAGACCAGGTGATCGTGGAGACCGCCCAGGGCCCGGAATTCGCCACCTGCACGGAGGGGAACCACGAGGTGGAGGACTCCGCCATTGTCAAGCCCCTGAGCCCTATGCTGCGGATGGCCACGGACAGCGACCGCCGCACCGTGGAGCAGAACAAGAAGCGGGAGAGCGAGGCCTTTGACATCTGTGAGAAGAAGATCGCCGCCCACGGGCTGGAGATGAAGCTGGTGAACGTGTCCGCCAGCTTTGACGGCAACAAGATCGTCTTCTACTTTACCGCCGACGGCCGGGTGGACTTCCGGGAGTTGGTGCGGGATCTGGCCGGGGTGTTCCGGGCCCGGATCGAGCTGCGGCAGATCGGCGTCCGGGACGAGGCCAAGATGATCGGCGGTCTGGGGATCTGCGGCAGACCCTTCTGCTGCTCCCAGTTTCTGGACGGGTTCCTGCCCGTGTCCATCAAAATGGCCAAGACCCAGAACCTTAGCCTGAATCCCACCAAAATCTCCGGCACCTGCGGGCGGCTGATGTGCTGCCTGAAATACGAGCAGAACGTCTATGAGGACGCAGCCAAGCGGATGCCCAAGGCAGAATCCTTTGTTCAGACGCCGGACGGCCCCGGCAATGTGAAGAGCGTGGACCTGCTGCGGGAGACCGTGAAGGTCAGCCTGGACAGTGCGCCGGAGCCTTTGAAGTGCTATCACAACTGTGAGGTGTGCGTTCTGCGCAACGGCAAGGGCAGCCGGGAGGGCATCGCCATTCCGGAGCGCCCCGCCCGCTATGTGGAGCCGAAGGAGGCGGAGGAGTTCCGGGAGGAGGCCCCGGCCCTGATGCCGCCCTTCTATATGGACACGCAGCTGGAAGAGGCGCCCATGCGGGAGAAGATCGGCGCACCCGGCAGCGGCGACGGCAAGCCACGCCGCCGGCATCGGGGCGGCCGCCGGAGAGGGGGAGCCAAAAGCGGAGAGGGGGTCGAGCAGCCCAAGGCCGAGGCCAGGGGGCCGGAGAAGAAGGAAGGGCGGCCCCGTCCCCCCAAACAGGAGAGCAGGCCTGCGCAGCCCAAGCCGACAGAAGCCAGACCTGGGGAGAACAGGGCGGCGGCCCCGGACGGTGAAGGCGAGGCCAAGCGCCGCCGCAGGCCCCACCACCGGGGGGGGCGCCGCCGGAACAAAAACGGCGGCGAGGGCGGCGGTTCCGCCCCCAAGAGTGAGTGAATCCGGCTGGACCGCCGCCCCTTTTTCGGGCGGCGGTCTTTTGAAATGCCGGGAGAGCAGGCAGATGGAGCGGATCTGCCTTTTCAGAGAGATAGGATGGAGGAGTTTTTATGGGAAAATTTGACGGTGTACTGCTGGCCAGCGATTTTGACAATACCCTGCTGAATACGGAGACGGCCCGGCGCACGGGCGCCGAGGTGCCGGAGGTGTCCCGCCGGAACTGGGAGGCGCTGGAGTATTTCATGGCCGGCGGCGGGAGATTTGCCATCGCCACCGGCCGGGCGCTGGCGGCCTTCATCAAATTCGCGGATCAGGTGCCCATGAACGCGCCGGGCATTGTGTGCAACGGCGCGGCCCTGTATGATTTTCAGAAGGGGGAGTATCTGGAGACCATTCTGCTGGACGAGAGCACCCGCCGGCGGGGACAGGAGACTCTGGACCGATTCCCCACGCTGGCGGTGGAGGCATACCACATCGACAACGTGATCCACGCCGTCCGGCCCAATCTCTATACCCGCCAGCATGAGCACGTCACTCATGTGAGCGTGGTGGAAAAGCCCTCCCTGCTGGATGTGCCCCTGCCGCTGGGAAAGATCATGTTTGAGGAGGACCACGCCGTTTTGGAGGAGGTCAAGGCGTTTCTGCAGTCCCAGCCCTGGGCGGGGGAGTATGAGATCTTCTTCTCTGACCGGACACTGCTGGAGGTCACCGCCAGAGGCGCCACCAAGGGTGGCATGGTGGCCCGGCTGGCGGAGCGGCTGGGCATCTCCCGCCAGCACGTCTACTGCGCCGGGGACGAGGCCAACGACCTGTCCATGCTGACCTGGGCGGCGGAGGGATTTGCCCCCGCCAACTGCGTACCCGCTGTCCGGGCCTGCGGGGCCACCATCGTGGCAGATGCGGACCACGACACTCTGGCGGACATCGTGTCCCGCCTGGACAAAATGTACGCCTGAGCGCCGGAAACACCGCTCCGCTACCTGTGGTAGCGGAAATTCCAGGTTTGGTTGCTGGCATGTCCCGGTATCGTCTGGTATCCTGAACGTGTGAAAACGGCAGGGGAGGGAAGCGCCATGACCTTTGGAGAGAAGCTGCAAAAGCTCCGGACCCGGGCGGGATTGAGCCAGGACCAGCTTGCCAAGCTGCTGGATGTGAGCCGCCAGGCGGTGAGCAAGTGGGAGCGGAACGAGGCTATGCCGGAGGTGGAGAAGCTCGTCCGCATCAGCCGCCAGTTCGGCGTGTCCACGGATTACTTATTGCTGGAAGAACTAGAGGAGCCGGAGACGGCCAATACCACGGCTCCTGCGGCGGGCCTGTGGGTCCGGGTCAAGCAATGGTACCGGAACAGGGGCTATCTGCTGGCCTGGGTTCTGGCGGCCTGGGGTGTCTGGAACCTGGTTGACCTGGCTGTTCTTGCGGCCAATACATACCAGCAGGCGCAGGACCTCGAGAATTTTGCCTGGGTGAAATACGTGCAGATGGTGTATATTCCCACAATGATTCCCCATGTGCTGCTGATTCTCGTGTCTGTGATTCTGGTATTCCGGGGCCGCCAATTGGCAGGGCGGCTTCGTTGGTATCATCTGGGCTGGCTCCTGGTGCTGATGGGTCTGCTGAACATGCGGCTCCCCCTTCCCGCGCCTCTGCGGTTTTTGCAGACGGGGCCGGTCTGGAGTATTTCCACTGCGTTGCTGGTGTATCTGGCGGAGTATGGGCCGGAGAATATGTGGGAATTTGTGGAGGTGACTTTTTGGGACGACCTGCCCTGTCTTCTGGTGACCATTTTGGGCTTCGCCATCCTCATCCTGGGCTGCCGGTATGATCAGAGAACCTCCCTCCGCAAAATCGAATAACCGATGAATCCCTTGCGCCGCAGCGATAAGCCGCTGCGGCGCTTTTGCCTCTCCAAAATTTTTTTCGAATCCACTTGACAAATCTGGAGAATGTGCTATTGTATTACTTGCTTAGTACAACAACACAAATGGGAGGTGCTTCTGTGAAGTGGCAGTTTTCCAATGACGCGCCGATCTATTCCCAGCTGATCGCGCAGATCAAGGTGGGCATTGTCTCCGGCGCGTTCCCGCCGGGGGAGCGGCTGCCTTCCGTGCGGGACCTGGCTACGGAGGCCGGGGTGAATCCCAACACCATGCAGCGGGCCCTGACGGAGCTGGAGCGGGACGGACTGGTATACAGCCAGCGAACCACGGGTAGATTTGTGACGGAGGATCAGGCCATGATTGCATCTGCAAAGAGAAGTTTGGCGGAGCGCCACATTCAGGCGTTCCTGGAGGCCATGACCCACCTGGGCTATGGCCGGGAGGAGATCCTGACGCTGCTGCGGCAGGAGGAGACCAAGGGAGGAGAAGACAATGGCAGTTCTGGAATGTAAAGATCTGAGCAAGCACTACGGCAACGCGCCGGCGCTGAACCATGTGAGCCTGGCGGTGGAACCGGGCCGGATCGTGGGATTGCTGGGCCCCAACGGCAGCGGCAAGACCACCCTCATCAAGCTGGCCAACGGCCTGCTGACCCCCAGCGAGGGAGAGGTGCTGGTATGCGATATGGCCCCTGGAAAGGAGAGCCACGCCAGCGTCAGCTACCTGCCGGAGCGGACCTGCATCCCCACTTGGATGTCCGTGAAGCAGCTGCTGGATTTCTATGGCGACTTCTACCGGGACTTCAATCGGAAGGCGGCGGAGGAGATGCTCACCCATCTGAACATCCGCCTGACCCAGCGGATCAAGCAGATGTCTAAGGGAACCCGGGAGAAGGTGCAGCTCATCATGGTGATGAGCCGGGCGGCAAAGCTGTATCTGCTGGATGAGCCCATCGGCGGCGTGGACCCCGCCACCCGGGACTACATCCTCTCCACCATCATCGGCAATTACAATCCCGAGGCGGCAGTGATTATCTCCACCCACCTGATCGCCGATGTGGAAAAGGTTCTGGACGAGGTCATTTTCATCAATCAGGGCCAGGTGGTGCTCCAGTCCTCTGTGGATGAGATCCGGGAGGAGAAGGGCATGAGCGTGGACGCCCTGTTCCGGGAGGTGTTCAAATGCTGACGAAACTCTTGAAGCACGAATTCCGTGCCACGGCCCGCATCATGGGGCCTTTGTACCTGGTTCTGCTGGCGGTGGCCCTGGGCTTCAATTTCTCCGCCAGGCTGATGGACTCAGGCAACTTTGTGCTGAATATGCTGGCCGCTTTGGTGGTCATGGCCTATGTGGTGGCCATTACCGCCGTGTTCATTGTGGCGTTCATTCTGATGCTCCAGCGGTTCTACAAAAATCTGCTGGGGGACGAGGGCTACATCATGTTCACTCTGCCCGCCTCGGTTCACCAGCATGTGTGGAGCAAGCTGATCGTCTCCGCCGTGTGGTTCATCGCCACCGGCGTGGTGGTGTTCCTGTCTGTTTTTGTGGCGGCCTTCAACGTGAGCTTCTTGACGGATTTGGCGAGTGTTTTCCCCAAGCTGTTCCAGCAGATGACCGCCTACTACGCCGTCAACGGCACCGTTTTCGCGCTGGAGCTTCTGGCGCTGATGCTGGCAGCCTGCATGAGTTTCTCCCTGCAGTTCTATGCCGCTCTGGCGGCGGGCCACAGCTTTGCCAACCATAAGATGGCCCTGTCCGTGGCGTTCTTCTTTGTGTTCCAGTTTGTGGTGCAGATGGCGGGGGCCATCGTTCTGGTCCTGCTGGACGAGGGGCCGTTGCACCAGTTCCTGCTGACGCTGGATTTCCAGCTCACCGGCGTGGCGGCGGTCCACTTCACGATGGTGGCTTTGCTCCTGCTGACAGTGCTCTACGGTGCGATTTTCTATATTGTAACCACAATTACCTTGAAAAAGCGCTTGAATCTGGAGTAAACTGGACCATACGCTTCCGGCGGGCCGTGGGAGTGATCCCACGGCCCCGGAAATCTTAAGGGAGGCCGCCATGCCCGTAGAGGAAAACCTGATGCAAGCGATCCTGCTGACCTTCGGCACCGCTATGGTGCCGGTGCTGGAGCTCCGGGGCGCCATTCCTGTGGGAGTGGCGGCGGGACTCTCCCCGGCCGCGGCCTGCCTGGTGTCCATCCTGGGCAATATGGTGCCGGTGCCTTTTATCCTGCTGCTGATCCGCCGGATCTTCGACTGGCTCCGGGGCACCCGCCTTTTCGGCCCCAGGATCGACTGGCTGGAGCGCCGGGCTCACCTGAAGGGCCGGATGGTGCGGAAGTACCGCCTGCCGGGACTCATCATTCTGGTAGCCATCCCCCTGCCGGGGACTGGGGCCTGGACGGGGGCTCTGGTGGCGGCCCTGCTGGACATCCGGATGCGCCACGCGCTGCCCGCCATCTTCCTGGGCGTGGTGATTGCCGGGGCCATCGTCACCACGCTGACCTACGGCGTGGTGCAGCTGTTTTGAATCTTATAAGGGGTTCGTTATCTATGAGGAAATTCCTTTTTGCATGTGGCATGATTTCCTTGATGCTGTTTACCCTGACCGCCTGCGGCAGTGAGGACCCGGCAGAGGAGATCTCCCGAGCGCTGCACATCGATGTGTCCGCCGGAGAGGAGATCTCCTCTTCTGACACCCACGGCGGCTTCCACGGCGACGGCATTTCCTGCGTTGCCCTGCAGTTTCCTGACAGCCAGGTAGCCGACGCCATTGCGGCGAACGCCGCCTGGACACCGCTTCCCCTGGACGAGACGGCCCAGGCACTGGCCTATGGCGTCACCCGAGAGGACGGCGGCGAAGTTTTCAGCGCGGGCCCTTATCTCACCGATGACAGCGGAGATCCCCTGCTGCCGGGGATCGCCAATGGCTTCTACCGCCTGATTGACCGCCACAGTGACGCCGGGGATGGACAAAACCTTCTGGAGCGGGCTTCGCTGAATGTCACCTTGGCCGTGTATGACGCGGACAGCGACACGCTGTATTTCTGCGAAATGGATACCTGACTGACATCCCGGTGGGCGAACGAGGGCAGAAGGAGATCCAACCCATCCGCAGGGGCCGATACCCTCATCGACCCGCAGCCCAGATGCCCCGTGACCGCCGGGGGAACGGCAGCGGGGAGAGCCCTCAACGAACCCCACCCACTGAAAAACACAGGAGGCAGCCATGAAAAGACATATAATCCCCTGTATCCTTTCCCTGACTCTGCTGCTGACCGCCTGCGGCGGGGAACAAGCTGCGGCCGACACCGCTGAGGAGGCAGTGAAGGACCACTACTACCAGATTCTGGACGCCGCCGGTAAAGAGCTGTACACCGTCACAGACAGCGGGGCCGTGGCAGAGATCGACGCCCTCATCAACAAGGCCGGCGGCGAGAACGCCGACCACGGGAATGCGGAGGGAGACCCTCTCTACACTTATGTCTACTGGCAGGAGACTACCCTCCACGCTGGGGAGGACCCGGATGCGGAGCGGGAATACCTGGAGGTCTTCCGGACCCAGGTGCGGCAGGGCAGCAACGCCGTCACCACGGAGGTCCTGTCCGATACCCTGGAGGGCGTTGGGAGCTTTGTAGGCGTGGAAGGACTGGGCGGTCTGCTGACGTTTACCGCTGAAGTGCCCCGGGAAACGGCGGACGCCCTGCGGGACCCGGCGCAGTTTGCCGGGGCGTGAGCAATACAAAATAGATGCGGCGCATCCGTTTCAGGGTGCGCCGCACGTTTGCTTTTAGGGGTGTGCCGGCCCATACCACTCCCCAGGGAGGCCTCCCTGACGGGAACAAAAAAGAGCGGGACACACAGCATCCCGCTCTTTGATCAACCCTCTGCGGAGAATACCTTCCGTCCCTCACTCCAGACCGCCCGGATGGCGCCGCCCTGACGCAGATACACCGCCCGCTCCAGCCGCTCCTGGGGCGTCATGGGATGGGGCTGGGGAAGATCATCGTCCGCCAGGACCAGGGCGTGGAGATGATTGCCTGGGGCAAAGCCCGGCTGCTCGGCGAAGTATGCCGCACCGGCGGAGGTGGCCAGGTACCAGCCCTCCGGCACCGTGAGGAAATCCGTCTCCCAGTTGTCCAGCACCCGCCGGGCCTTGGAGGCCCGGATGGAGGCGGCCACCACATCGAACATGTGCAGGTGGTCCCCGCCGGCAATGTCGCTGCCCAGGGCCACCTTCACGCCCTCATTCAGCATGGCCCGCACCGGCGCCACGCCGGAGCAGATGTTCTGGTTGGAGTCGGCGCAGTGGACCACCGTGACCCCGGCCTCCTTCATGGCCTGCCGCTCCCGGGCGTCGGACCAGACGCAGTGGGCCATGACGGTGCGGCTGGTCCACAGGCCGTATTTGGCATAGGTCTCCCAGTACTGCTGGCAGCCCGGGTGGAGCTGGCGCACCCAGGCCATCTCTGCCTGGTTCTCCGACAGGTGGGACTGGACGGGGAGATCCCGCTCCGCCGCCAGTTTGCCCAGAAACGCCATCAGCTCGTCAGTGCAGGAGGGGGTGAACCGGGGCGTCAGTATGGGCTTCACCAGGCGGAAGTCCTGACAGGCATCCAGCCAGCGGAGCGTCTCACGCCTGGACTCCTCTGTGGTCTCCTCCAACAGGCCGGGGGCAGCGTTCCGGTCCATGTTCACCTTGCCCACGTAGCCGGTGACGCCGGCCTTCTCCAGTTCCTCCATCAGGATCAGCGTGGCGTCCGTGTGGAGAGAGGAGAACATGCACACCCGCGTGGTGCCGTTTGCAATAAGCTCCCGGGCCAGGCGGCTGTAAATCTCCCGGGCGTAGCCTGTGTCCGCGAACCGGGCCTCTGTGGGAAAGGCGTATGCGTTCAGCCAGTCCAGCAGGGGCAGGTCCATGCCCATCCCCAGCATGGGGTACTGGGGCGCATGGAGGTGCAGATCCGCAAAGGACTGGAGGATCAGCGCGTCTCCCCAGTCCTCCACTGGGGCACCGGCGTACTGCTCGGGCAAAGACCCGTACACACCCCGGATGAGGCCGTCCTCGGCCACCAGATATCCGCCCGGCAGGGCATCCAGCTGTCCCAGGGTGGGAGCGGACAGAATAGTTCCCTTGATGATCGTCAGTGACATGGCAAATCTCCTTTTGTTTCCGTTCCGGATTTTTCAGACAGAAAAGAAGCGCCTGCCGGCAGGGGATGGCCCCTTCCAACAGACACTCATAGAAGAGCCTTCGGCGGCTCCGTAGAGACGTTCGCGCCATGACAGCGAACTTATATGAGCTTTTCCTGCTGCCTATACCATATCACACATCGTCCCCGGATGCAAGCCCTGTCACGCCGGGAAGTCCTGCCGCTTATACTGGCATACGGGCGGTGTTCCGCCTGAATCAGAGAAAAGGCGTTGGTGCTATGCTGCAGTCTCTTGGCTGGGCGGCCCTGGGTACGGGCTTCACATTTTTGATGACCGCTCTGGGCGCGGCCATGGTGTTTTTTTTCGCCGGGGAACCCCGGCCCCACTTTCAAAAGACCCTGCTGGGCTTTGCTGCTGGAGTCATGACGGCGGCCTCCGTGTGGAGCCTGCTGCTGCCGGCCATCGACCGGGCCGCAGAGGGGGCGCTGCCGGACTGGCTGCCCGCCGCGGGCGGAATGCTGTTGGGCGTGGTCTTCCTGTCCGCTCTGGATGCCTTGCTGCCCCATCTGCGGCGGGACCGGACCTGGCAGGATGCCTCTTGGCGGCAGACCACTCTGCTGATGACAGCCATCACCCTACATAACGTCCCGGAGGGGATGGCGGTGGGGCTGGCCTTTGCCCTGGTGTCCGGAGGGGAGGGCTTTGCCGGGGCGGCGGCCCTGGCCATGGGCATCGGCATCCAGAATTTTCCGGAGGGAGCCGCCGTGGCTCTGCCCCTGCGGCAGGACGGCTGGTCCCGTCCCAGGGCCTTTGTGGGGGGAATGCTCTCCGGCGCCGTGGAGCCGGTGTTCGGCGTGCTGGCGGCACTGGCCGCGGCCGGCGTGGACCCGCTGATGCCCTGGTTGCTGAGTTTTGCTGCCGGAGCGATGCTGTACGTGGTGGTGGAGGAGTTGATTCCCCAGGCCCACAGCCGGGCGGGGACCTGCGGTTTTGTGATGGGGTTCCTGGTGATGATGGTGCTGGACGTGGCACTGGGCGGCTGAGACCGCCCTCTGGACTCCGGCAGAAAAGGGCCGGGAGGCCGCCTGCAGGCGGTCTCCCGGTCTTGCGCAGCTCAGGCCTCTCTGCTGGGCTGCAGAGCCAGAATCACCAGAGTGGCTTCGCCGTCCCGAACGGTAACGCTGCTGTTGCTGTTCAGGGAAAAACGGGTAGCCTCCTCCACGGAGATGATGAAAGAGGCAGAGCCGGATACACTGGTATTGTCGATACCGGTCCGATTGTAGACGCCGTACTCCAGATGACCGCGTCCTCCGTAGCCCGGTGTGATTTGAAGATATCCGGCGGTCAGAAGGTTGGCGGCAAAGTGGTAGGCGATGAGATATACTCCCGGTTGCAGGAGGAGCTGAGTGGTAGATTCCTGCACAATGTGGCCGGTCACATCCGTTGCTGCCGCACTCAAAGAGATTGAGCTGCCGTTGAAAAACTCCTGCTGGTAGGTGACAAAAGACGCATAGGCCGGAATACCCGACGGACCCTGAGGTCCTTGGGGACCCTGGAGTCCTTGTGGGCCCTGGAATCCTTGTGGGCCCTGAGGTCCTTCCGGCCCCTGAGGCCCTTGCGGCCCCTGGGGTCCTTCCGGCCCCTGAGGCCCTTCCGGTCCCTGAGGCCCTTGCGGCCCCTGAGGTCCCTCCGGCCCCTGGGGTCCTTCCGGCCCCTGAGGTCCTTCCGGTCCCTGGGGTCCTTCCGGCCCCTGAGGCCCTTCCGGTCCCTGGCAGCCGATTGGCCCCCGGGGTCCAGCCGGGCCCGGATTACCCCTTGGAATGGCAAAGTCCAGCTCCACACCGCAGGGCGTCGGCGAGGCGGTCACTCTGGCCCGGGTACCGGGCGGTGTGGTGATGGTGCTGCCTACTGTTACAGTGGGAATTGGACAGCACGGAGGACAGCATGGGTCCCCCTTGAAATGATGCATATACAAAAGCCTCCTCTCTCAAAGGCTAGGCCAGTATATGCGCCACAGGCCGCCTCAGGTGCGCCCCCGTTCGATAGGCAGACCGGTGAGATACCGACGGACCACATCCAGGGCATGGTTTGCGGCCAGATCCTGGATCCGGTCCCGCCTGCGGCGGCC
>OJPZ01000737.1_pt1 | contig 13980 bp, 9 predicted proteins | sample 1598611 | NCBI WGS metagenome assembly OJPZ01 (sample SAMN03922494, study PRJEB24848) | human gut metagenome | isolation source: stool sample | host: Homo sapiens | place: Germany | collected 2011-11
GTAACCCTAAATAATAAGTTATGGCAGATGAAATGATAGTCAAGGAGTTGGACCAAGTGGTGGTCCGTTTCTCAGGCGACTCAGGCGATGGTATGCAGCTGGCCGGAAATATCTTTTCTAATATTTCGGCTACAGTGGGAAATGATATCAGTACATTCCCCGATTACCCGGCGGATATACGTGCCCCGCAAGGTTCGTTGACCGGTGTGTCAGGTTTCCAGGTGCATATCGGTGCGGGTAAAGTTTTTACCCCTGGTGACAAATGCGACGTGCTGGTCGCAATGAATGCCGCTGCATTGAAAACACAATACAAATTTGCGAAGTCCACAGCTTGTATCATTATTGATACAGATTGTTTTCAGAAATCAGATCTGGACAAGGCGGCTTTCAAAACAGACAATCCGATTGAAGAAATGGGTATTAAGCAGGATGTAATTGCTGCTCCTATTTCGCAGATGGTGAAAGATTGTCTGGCAGATACAGGCATGGACAACAAGTCAATGTTGAAATGTCGTAATATGTTTGCTTTGGGATTGGTCTGCTGGTTGTTTAATCGTGACCTGGCGGTTGCTGAAAATTTCTTGCGCGAGAAATTTGCAAAGAAGCCGCAAATAGCTGAAGCGAATATTAAAGTGATACACGCCGGATATGATTATGGTCACAATACGCATGCGTCTGTGGATCATACTTATAAGGTGGAAACTAAGTCTAAAGTACCTGGAAAGTACATGGATATCAGCGGAAACAAGGCTACGGCTTATGGCTTAATTGCTGCTGCCGAGAAAGCAGGTCTGCGTTTGTTCCTGGGATCTTATCCCATTACTCCGGCAACAGATATCTTGCATGAACTTTCTAAACATAAATCATTGGGAGTGACTACGGTTCAATGTGAAGATGAAATTTCAGGTTGCGCTACGGCTATCGGTGCCTCGTTTGCAGGTGCGTTGGCAGCTACTTCTACTTCGGGACCGGGTGTTTGTCTGAAATCAGAGGCTATGAATCTGGCTGTTATTACAGAATTACCATTGGTGGTTATTAATGTACAGCGCGGCGGTCCTTCTACTGGTTTGCCTACTAAGTCTGAGCAAACAGATTTATTGCAGGCTTTGTTTGGCCGTAACGGTGAATCTCCTATGCCGGTCATTGCCGCAGCTTCTCCAACTCATTGTTTTGATGCTGCTTATGATGCTTGTAAGATTGCCTTGGAACACATGACCCCGGTGGTGTTGCTGACCGATGGTTTTGTAGCAAATGGTTCCGGTGCATGGAAGTTGCCTGATCTGGCGAACTATCCGGCTATTAACCCACCCTATGTTACTCCGGAAATGAAGGATAATTATACTCCTTACAAGCGTAACGCCGAAACAGGTGTCCGTTATTGGGCATTGCCGGGACAGGAAGGTTATATGCATATTTTGGGAGGCTTGGAAAAAGACAGTGATACAGGTGCTATTTCTACCGAGCCTGAAAACCATAATTTGATGTGCCGTTTGCGTGCCGAGAAGGTTGCTAAAATTCCAGTGCCTGATGTTAAGGTGCAAGGCTGCGTAGAGGATGCAGATTTGCTGATAGTAGGTTTCGGTGGAACTTACGGTCATTTATATTCAGCAATGGAGGAAATGAACCATGCGGGCAAGAAGGTTGCTTTGGCACATTTTGTTCATTTGAACCCGCTGCCTCACAATACGGCAGAAGTGCTGAAGAAATATAAGAAGGTAGTCGTGGCTGAGCAGAATCTTGGTCAGTTTGCCGGATATCTCCGTATGAAAGTGGACGGATTTGTTCCTTATCAGTTTAATGAGGTAAAAGGCCAGCCGTTCGTAGTCAGCGAGTTAGTTGATGCTTTCACTGAGATTTTAAATAAATAATAACCGTAAAGAAAGTAAAGACTATGAACGAATATACAGCAAAAGATTTCAAAAAGGGACAACCTCGCTGGTGTCCGGGTTGCGGTGACCATTTTTTCTTGGCTTCGCTGCACAAAGCGATGGCTGAATTGGGAGTGGCTCCTCATGATACTGCCGTTATTTCGGGTATCGGATGTTCCAGCCGTCTGCCTTATTACATGAATACATATGCCATGCAGACTGTGCACGGTCGTGCGGCTGCTATTTCTACAGGCTGCAAGGTGGCTAATCCGAAGATTACTGTCTGGCAGATTTCAGGGGATGGTGATGGGCTGGCTATTGGTGGAAATCATTTTATACACGCCGTTCGTCGTAATATCGACTTGAATATGATTTTGTTGAACAACCGTATATATGGTTTGACCAAAGGACAGTATTCTCCGACCTCTCCCCGTGGATTTGTTAGCAAATCATCTCCTTACGGCACTGTGGAAGATCCGTTTCATCCGGCTGAATTATGTTTTGGTGCGCGTGGGCGTTTCTTTGCCCGTGCGGTAGCTACGGATGGTCCTGGTACAGTGGAGATTCTGAAAGCTGCTGCCAATCATAAAGGTGCGGCTGTATGTGAAATTCTTCAGAACTGCGTCATTTTTAATGATGGAACACACGAATCAGTATATACGAAAGAAGGTCGTTCAAAGAATGCCATTTATTTGGAACACGGTAAACCGATGTTGTTTGGGGTAGATAAAGAATACGGGCTGATGCAAGAAGGTTTCGGGCTGAAAGTGGTAAAGCTTGGCGAGAATGGTGTGACGGAAAAAGACATTTTAGTGCACGATGCTCATTGTATGGATAATACTTTGCAGTTGAAACTGGCATTGATGGAAGGACCGGATTTTCCGGTTGCGTTAGGGGTGATCCGTGATGTGGAAGCGCCTACTTATGATGACGCCGTTAATGCACAGATTGAAGAAGTGGCCGCAAAGAAAAAATATCATAATTTCCAGGAATTACTGATGACAAATGATATTTGGGAAGTGAAATAATATTTTTCATCTTCCCTGTAGGAACCGGATCTACAGAGTTGTTCTAAAAATTAAATGGTTAGTAATAGGCAGTGAATAATTGCCGGTTACTAACCATTTAATTTAGAATTTTAGTGTGTAAGAGAACACACCTGAAACTGTCCTTATAGTTTGAGCTTTAGAGTTTCTCGCCGAATGATAAATCACCGGCATCCCCTAACCCCGGAACAATGTATTTGTGCTCGTCCAAGACAGGGTCTATGGCGGCACACCATAATGTGACATCATCGCCGGGAAAAAGTTCTGCCATATGCGCTACCCCTTGTTGGCTGGCAATGACACAGGCCATCTGCAATTTAGCTGGTTTGCCTTTGGTAAGGAACGCTTTCCAGGCAAGTTCCATGCTTTCACCGGTGGCAAGCATGGGATCAACGAGAAGCAAGGTTCTGTCATTCAATGAAGGAGCGGCGATGTATTCAATGTGTACATCTACAATACGGTGTTCATCATCTTTGTAAAAACGGAATGCGGAAACGAAAGCGTTGTCGGCATGGTCGAACATGTTCAGAAAACCGGTGTGCAGCGGCAGTCCGGCACGGAATACCGTTGCGATCACTATTTTGTCATCGTGTGTGCTGGCCGTGGCAGTTCCCAAGGGTGTCTGTACTTGCTTTACGGAATAGGTTAGTGCTTTACTCATCTCGTATGCCATGATTTCTCCTATTCTTTCAATATTTCTGCGGAAACGCATACGATCATTTTGAACATGTACATCGCGCAATTCCGCTACATATTGGTTTAGGAGAGAATTGCCTTCACTGAGATTGATGATTTTCATATCTATGCTTTTGTTATATTGTTGACTTTGACCTGCAAAGAAACAAATAATTTCTAGATTTGTAAAGTACGAATTGCATTTTTGTTACACAAATATAAATATTTGATTATTACGGAAATTTTTCTCTAATAACTTCTTTTTTTTAAAATAAAGCACTAATTTTGTAGCGCCTTAGACAAGGGGGTGTTGAAAAACATCTTCTTCCGAAATAGAGAGTAAAAACAACATTATACAATTAACCAATTTAAATCATTTAAAAATGGCAAATTTAGATTTAAGCAAGTACGGTATTACCGACGTGAAGGAAGTTCTCCACAATCCTTCTTATGATGTACTTTTCGCTGAAGAAACCAAACCCGGATTGGAAGGTTTCGAAAAAGGACAGGTAACTGAACTGGGCGCTGTAAACGTAATGACCGGTGTTTATACAGGTCGTTCTCCTAAAGATAAATTCTTCGTTAAGAATGAAGCTTCTGAAAACTCAGTATGGTGGACTTCTGACGAATATAAAAACGATAACAAACCTTGTACTGAAGAAGCTTGGGCTGACCTGAAGTCTAAAGCAGTAAAACAATTGAGCGGCAAGCGTTTGTTCGTTGTTGATACATTCTGCGGTGCTAATGCTGCAACTCGTATGAAAGTACGTTTCATCATGGAAGTAGCTTGGCAGGCTCACTTCGTAACTAACATGTTCATCCGCCCGACTGCTGAAGAACTGGAAGCTTACGGAGAACCTGATTTTGTATGTTTCAACGCATCTAAAGCAAAAGTTGACAACTACAAAGAACTGGGCTTGAACTCTGAAACTGCTACAGTTTTCAACTTGAAGACCAAAGAACAAGTTATCCTGAACACTTGGTACGGTGGTGAAATGAAGAAAGGTATGTTCTCTATCATGAACTACATGAACCCGCTTCGTGGTATCGCTTCTATGCACTGCTCTGCCAACACTAACATGGAAGGAACCAGCTCTGCTATCTTCTTCGGTTTGTCTGGTACAGGTAAGACTACATTGTCTACTGACCCGAAACGTAAGTTGATCGGTGATGACGAACACGGATGGGATGACGAAGGTGTATTCAACTATGAAGGTGGTTGCTACGCTAAGGTTATCAACTTGGATAAAGAAAGCGAACCCGATATCTACGCTGCTATCAAACGTGACGCTCTGCTTGAAAACGTTACTGTTGATGCTGACGGTAAGATTGATTTCGCTGATAAGAGCACAACTGAAAACACTCGTGTTTCTTATCCTATCTACCATATCGAAAACATCGTTAAACCTATTTCTAAAGGTCCTCACGCTCAACAAGTTATTTTCTTGTCAGCTGATGCATTCGGTGTATTGCCTCCGGTGTCTATCCTGAATCCTGAACAGGCTCAGTACTACTTCTTGTCTGGATTTACAGCTAAATTGGCTGGTACAGAACGTGGTATCACTGAACCGACTCCGACATTCTCAGCTTGCTTCGGTGCTGCTTTCTTGTCATTGCACCCGACTAAATATGCTGAAGAATTGGTTAAGAAGATGGAAAAGACCGGTGCTAAAGCATACTTGGTTAACACTGGTTGGAACGGTACTGGTAAACGTATCTCTATCCGCGATACTCGTGGTATCATCGATGCTATTTTGGATGGCTCTATTGATAAGGCTCCTACTAAGGTTATTCCTTACTTCGATTTCGTTGTTCCTACAGAATTGCCGGGTGTTGATCCGAAGATCCTTGATCCTCGTGACACTTACGCTGACGCTGCTCAGTGGGATGAAAAAGCAAAAGACTTGGCTGGTCGTTTCATCAAGAACTTCGCTAAGTTCACTGGTAACGAAGCAGGTAAGAAATTGGTTGCTGCCGGTCCGAAATTGTAATCTGAATTTTACAGATTTAACATATAAAAAGTGGTTTCTGAATAAGGAACCACTTTTTTTTATGCTTGAAAATGACTAGATTTGTTGCAAATCAAAAATATAAAAGCAAATGAAATCACTAAGTATTTTCTTATTAGGTGCCGGCTTGTTTACTTTGGCATTGTGTGGATGTACATCGCAGCCTTCACAGAAAGAGACCGGAATGTCCGATAGCATTGTTAAAGTGCAAGATAATCCTGTCATTGAAACTATTATGGCACGCTGCAGTATTCGGAAGTACAAACCGGAGGCTGTAGAACGGGATAAAATGGAAACTATTCTGAACTGTGGTATTCATGCTCCCAATGGGATGAATAAACAATCATGGGAAGTGCGTGTGGTAGATAATCAGGATTTTATTAATGAGCTGACTGAGATTTTCAAGAAAGAAAATCCAAAGGCTGCTGAACGTGCCGGATTTAAGAATATGTTCAATAATGCTCCTACCGTTGCTTTTATTGCCTATGATCCCCGGTATGATATGTCTCAAATAGATTGTGGGCTTTTAGGGGCGAATATGATTCTTACAGCTCAGTCCATGGGTATAGGAAGTTGTTGTTTAGGTGGTCCTGTCCGCTTTATGAAATCTCCTGCGGCTGCCGGTTATTTGAAGAAGTTGGATTTTTCGGATGGGTATGAATTATTGTACGCTATTGCTTTTGGTTATCCCGATGAGGCTCCGGCAGCTAAGCCCCGTGATACTTCGAAAGTGAAATTTATTGATTGATTTTTCCTCTTTCCGCTTTCTATATTCGAGTAATATGTTTCTGCTCGAATATAGAAGGCAGCTCGTTTTGTATTCCTTTATCTCTATAAACTAAAATTGTACTTTTAGAATCTATTTTTGGTGTTTTCTAATAAATTCCCTACATTTACACCCGTTTCATTTGAATTAATCTTAATAAATGATTGTAGAACCGGAAGTTGTAGGAGAATTTGCCTCTGGCAGCCATGAAGCCTTTCATAAGATATTCAAGCTGTTTTATCCTAAGGTATATGCTTTTATACGGGGATTTATAAAAGATTTGGATGATTCTGAGGATTTGACTCAAATTGTCTTTATAAAACTATGGAATAAGAGAGCAATTTTTCACAAGGTACATCATTTTGATTCTTATTTGTTCATGCTTACCAAATATACCGTTTTTAATTATATCACAACTAAAAAAGTCTCCCGGTTTACAAGCGAAGATAATGTTCCCGAGATTTCTGATGAATATACTCCTTATGATAAATTGATAGCGAAAGATTTGCAATTATTAATTGATATGGTAGTGAATGAGATGCCTCCTAAAAGGAAAATGATATATAAGTTGAGTCGGATAGAAGGACTTTCTAACGAACAAATAGCAGAGAAACTGGGGATACAGAAAAAAACGGTGGAGAATCATTTGAATATCGCTTTAAATGAACTGAGAGATGCTTTGGCTCTTTCTATTTTAGTTTATTTAATACTGCCGGTTTAGGTGTATCATAAGATAGAACTGTCTTTTTATATAAAATGTGAAAATGAATAATTATATACATAAGATAATAGACTTTTTCTTTCATCATGAAGTTTCTGATGAGATAACGGAACGTGTTTATAATCGTATGGTTTTTCCTGTGGAAGATAAGGCAAGAGAAGAAGCTGTTTCACAAATTTGGGATAAACTGGACGATGCTTCTTGCTCTGACGAAAAAATAGAGAAGGCTTTTTATAATTTGGAGACCTCTTTAGGATTAAAAAAAGAAGAACAGACTGTCGAATTAGTACATCGGGAACATATAAGAAATACGAAAAGAATAAATTGGGGGAGAGTAGCTGCTATTTGGACTATTCCTTTCATTATGGTGTGTGTTTCGGCTTACCATTATTATTCTGCAAAGGATTATGTGAAGGAGACGTTGTCCGAAGTGACTTATATGCAGCGTTATGCAGCTATGGGTACACGTGAAGAAGTGGTTCTTCCTGATGGGAGTAAGGTTTGGCTTAATGCCGGTACTTTGTTGGTATATCCCTCCAGTTTCATATCTGAATCTCGCAATGTTTATATTGCGGGAGAAGGTTTCTTTGAAGTTTCAAAAGATAAAGAGCATCCTTTTATTGTCACTACCAACCATTTAGAGTTGGAAGTGCTTGGTACGACATTCAATATTTCGGCGTATCCGGACAATAATCAGATAATGGCTACATTGGAAACCGGCAGGTTACAGGTAAGGGTAAATAAACAACCGGAGAAATATTTTCTGGAACCCAATGACCAGTTGATATATACTCCTTCCACAGGGATAGTACAGCAGCATAAAGTGAATGCTGTTTCCTACTCCGATTGGCGTATGGGAGGGTTGTTCTTTGGCAATGTGCCGTTTAATGATGTTCTTCATACTTTGGAACGTGTGTATGGTGTGAAATTCCATGTGCGTACATCTATTTACCAGAATCAAAGTTTGAGAGTTCATTTTAATAGAAATGAATCGTTGGAGCAAGTACTTCAAATTATTAAAATATTGGTTCCCGGTATAGAATATGAAATTGTTGGCAAGGATATCTATTTAAGGTAGTAGTTTAGTATTTATTAACAGAAAGCCATTGGGTGTAGTATTTATTTGAATTGTCTTTATTCGTGTACGTACACATTATGTTGTTAATAAATCTAATATGAAATGAACAAGAAATTTATTCGAGTGTTGGGGCTTGGTGTTGGCTTATTTCTGGCCGGTAGCCTCTCTGTTAATGCACAGAAAGTTTCCTTCAATGGGGAACGTCTTTCTTTAAAACAAGCGTTTGAGAAAATTGAATCTGTTTCGAAGTATAAGATTGCTTATAACACTTCACAACTGGATGTCAATAAGCAAGTTGTCTTGAATCAAAAGAATCAGGATGTATTGCAAATTCTGTCGGATTTGCTAAAAGGAACTAATTGTGTCTATCAAGTGAATGACAATTATATTGTTATCACTCTGAAAGATGATGAGAAGGTTAAGAAAATTAAGGGTACTATAAAAGATTCGGCCGGGGAACCTATTATTGGTGCCAATGTAACTTTAAAAGGAGATGCCACTGTAGGAAGTATTACAGATATAGATGGTAACTTTGATTTGTCCGTTCCAAGCAATGCTACTTTGCAAGTTTCTTATATTGGTTATAATACTCAAGATATTCCGGTAGGAAATAAATCTTTCCTTAATATTACTCTGAAAGAAGATACGGAAACGCTGGATGAAGTAGTTGTAGTTGGTTTTGGTACTCAGAAAAAGGTAAATTTAACTGGTGCTGTAGCTTCTGTTTCCAGTGAAGCTCTTGCAAATAAACCAGTTGCAAATATTGGTCAGGCTTTGCAAGGCGTACTTCCTAATTTGAACGTTTCAGCAACAAGCGCTTCCCCTGGGGCTGTTCCTTCTTTTAATGTTCGTGGGGGTACTTCAATGAGCCAGGATTCAAATGGCAAATGGCAGGTTGATGAAGGTAGCCCTTTGATTTTGGTTGATGGTATACAAATGGATGCTACTTATCTTAACATGTTGAATCCTAATGATATTGAGAGCATTTCTTTATTGAAGGATGCAGCTTCAGCTGCCATTTATGGTGCTCGCGCTACATATGGTGTAATGTTGGTTACCACTAAGTCAGGTCAAAAAGAACAAAGACCTACAGTTACTTATAATTTTAGTATGCAGTGGAATACTCCATCACATCGTCCTGATATTATGGATGCTTATACATTGCAATTGGCCGAGAATGAACGTACAGAATGGACTGGTAACTCTGTCTCGGATTGGAGTATGCAGCTGTTGGAAGCCAAGAAAAAATGGATGGAAAATCCTACAGCAGAAAATGCTTGGATTTATCAGCAGGGAAGTACATCAAAATTCTCATGGGTCTCAAGCATGAATCCGTTTGAAGAAGTTGTAAGAGACTGGACACCATTGCAAAAACATACAGCTAGCATTAGTGGCGGAACAGCAAAAAGCCGCTATTATTTGTCTTTGGGATATCAGCATCAAGAGGGAATGTATAAAATAAATACAGATAAGCAAAATCGTTTTAATGGATTGATGAGTATTGATTCAGAAATCACCAAGTGGTTTAAAGTCAATGCCAAGATTAGTTATAATGTCTCTAATTTGGATGAACCATACATAAACCCACAAAAAGGGTCCTTATGGTCTGCTATGATGGGAGAACCGGAACGTAATGTGTGTGCACCGGTAAAAACTGCCGCAACAGACCCGCTAGGAGAGATGTGGACTGATAATATTATAGGTTGGTTAGCTTATGGAGCTACGAAAGAAACCAAACGTACTAATGCGGTGTTCAGCATCAATCCTACTATAACTTTGATGGATGGTTTGAGCTTGAAGGGTGAGTTCTCTTATCGTCCGAATGAATACTATTACAAAGAAGTGGTTCCAACTCGTGAGTATGTAGTAGATAATTGGACATCTACAGTGAAGACTCATACCGATCCTTCTAGTATTTTAGAACAAGTAACCCATTCTGATTATTATACTATCAATGCTTATGCTAATTTTGATAAAACATTTGGAAAACATTATGTGGGTGCTGTAGCAGGTTTTAATCAGGAGTGGTATACTTATCGTTACACAGGAGCGAAAGCTCAGGGTATTTTGACTCCTAATATCCCAGTGATAAATGCTACTACTGGCAATCAATATGCTTATGATAGTGCAGAACATTGGGCTATTCGTGGAGCTTTTGCTCGTGTTAACTATATTTTTAATGATCGTTATCTGTTTGAGTTCAATGGTCGTTATGATGGTACCTCACGTTTCCGCAAAGAAGACCGTTTTAAATTTTTCCCTTCCTTCTCCGCAGGTTGGAGAGTTTCTGAAGAATCATTTATAAAAAATAATCTTACTTGGCTGGATAATTTGAAGTTAAGAGCTTCATGGGGATCTTTGGGTAATCAGAATGTTTCTAATTATGCATATATTCCCGAGTATGGTAGTGTAGGTTTTGTAAATTGGGATATGGGGGGAAGCCGTCCAATGGGAATTTCTCCTTCGGGACTGATTTCTCCAAATTTGACTTGGGAAACAGCGACTACTATTGACTTCGGTATTGATGTGGCTTTATTGGGGAATCGTTTAGATTTTACTTTTGATTGGTATTCTCGTCGAACCAAAGATATTTTAATGGCAGGTGATAAATATCCTAGTGTCTTAGGAGCATCGGCACCTAAAAAGAATTCAGGTATATTGCGTACGAATGGATGGGAATTGAGCCTGAAATGGAAGGACCGTTTGGCTAATGGGATAAATTATGATGTAAGTTTTGTATTGTCTGACTATATAACAAAGGTAGTTCGCTTTGATGGTAATCCTAATAAATTACTTTCTTCTTTATATGCAGGTAAAACAATGGGTGAGATTTGGGGATATAACAGTTTAGGTATTTTGCAAGAAGATGATTTTATAACAGATGAAAATGGAAAACAAATATTACAAGGTGCTTCACAGTCAGATCTAGGTTCTACATGGTATCCGGGAGATCTTCGTTTTGAAGATTATGGTGGAAAAGAAGGTGATGATGAACACAGAAGTAGTGTAGGTGCAGATGGTAAAGTTTCTACAGGACAGAATACTATTTATAATCCAGGTGACCGTAAAGTTATTGGTAACAGTACTCCGCGTTTCCGTTTTGGCTTAAATGGTAATGTTTCATGGAAAAATATATCTCTTGGTATTTTCTTTCAGGGAGTTGCTAAGCGTGATGTTTGTATAACAGATCGTGCTTTATGGGGAGGAAATAATACTTCCGGAAACCGTGACACTTATAATAATTCATGGCGTCCTGACCGTACCAATGCGAAATATCATATGTATGGTAGAACTCAGAATTCAAGCATTGCACATACAGGAAATTTGTACAATGCTGCATATATTCGTTTAAAAACTTTGTCTTTGGGCTATAGCTTACCTAAGTCATGGGTTACTAAAGTAGGAATGAATAGTGTTACTTTGAATCTTTCTGGTTATAATTTATTTGAGATTTCAGGTGTGCCTGATGTTTTTGATCCGGAATCGATTTCTTCATCTTACCCGATGATGCGTTCTGTATCAGTGGGTGCACAGATTAATTTCTAATTTAAAAAATAAAAGATTATGAAAATGAAAAAATATATATTGGCGTTGGGATTAGTCTCCATGCTTATAGGATGTAATGATGATTTTATGGAACGTTATCCTTTGGATAATGTAACAGATGAAAATTTCTGGAAGACAGAAAGCGATTTGAAACTTTATTTAAATAAACTCTATCCTGCTTATATAAAAGGGCATGGTGATGGATGGTCACAAGATAAATATATTACTCCGCTTCCGGTTACAGGAAGTCCCTTGGCTTATGGTGATTTTTATTCAGATAACTGTGTACGTACAGGTAGTGAACCAAAAGAATTGGCAGGACTAAATAAAATTCCTACAGGAGCAGGAAGTGGTGGATGGAGTTGGACAAATTTACGAACGATTAATTTCTTTTTACAACGTTATCAACGTAGTGAACTTCCTGCCTACAAATTGGAACAATATGCAGGTGAGGCTTACTTTTTTAAAGCTCTTGATTATTATAAAAAAGTATTATTTTTCGGTGATGTGCCTTGGTTGACACGCGACTTAAATGTAGATTCAGAAGAATTGTATGCTCCACGTAATTCACGTGCAGAGGTTATGGATTCTTTGTTAATGTGTATTAATAAGTCTGTTGCTGGTTTGCCTCAAAAAGGGAAAGAAGAAAGTGGTCGTTTAAATAAAGATATGGCTAATTTCTTGAAAGCTCGTATTTGTTTGTTTGAAGGTACTTATCGTAAATATCATAAAGAACTGAATTTGGATGGAACTAAGTTCTTACAGGAATGTGTGACAGCTTGTAAGGAACTGCTGGGCAAATATTCTTTATATACAGATAATTCAGGAGAATCTTATTGGAAGATGTTTACAGCCTATGATTTTTCAAATAATAAAGAAGTTATTTTAGGCCGTACTTATATTGAAAATGAATTTGGACATGCTTTTCAGCGTTATTATGATCAAAATAATAGTAATCGTCAATCAATGGGAGCAACTAGAGGATTTATTGATGAATATTTGTGTATTGATGGAAGACCTATTTATGTAGGTGGTTCTGAAGGTAATTATGAGGAAAATCCAAATTTTGAAGGTTATGGTATGTGGAGAGAGTTGGAAAATCGTGACCCTCGTTTGACGCAAACTATTTGTCGTCCTGGAGAACATGTTACTATTTATGAAGGTGGTATTGTTTCTTTGGACGAAAATGGTATTAATTATCCGAAGATTAATTATAACACAAATGGTTCTACTGTAACTGGATATCGTGTTATTAAACATTGGATGGGTGACATGGAAGAGCAAGACCGTACTACCAATGGTATCCAGGCTGCTATTGAGTTCCGTTATGGTGAGTTGCTATTAATGTATGCTGAGGCTAAATATGAACTGGAAGGAACTTTGTCACAAGCAGATGTTGATATGACAATTAATGCTTTACGTGAACGAGCCGGGTTTGATTTTGTAAAATATCCAACCTCAAAATTGGTGGTAGGACAAGAACCGGCAGACCCACGTTTGGATAAAATCTATGCAGAGAAATTGGACTATCCGGTTAGTCCGCTGCTGCGCGAAATCCGTCGTGAACGTCGTGTGGAATTGGCTATGGAAAATCATCGTTATGAAGACCTGATGCGTTGGAAGGCAGGTAAGCTTCTGACCGTGCCTTTGCGTGGTATGCGGATGACTGATGAAATGCTGGAATTATATAGTGGAAAATATGAGCAGAAGGATCCAAGTAAGCCGGGAGCTGAACGTTTTAGTGCAACTAAAGCCACTGTAGATAAAGATATATTTTTAGATGAAGATGGATTTATTATCTGTTATCCGAAGAGTCCTTATAAATATACAATAAAAGGAACCCTGCCATGGGAAGACTATCGTTATTTATGGCCTATTCCTCGAGAAGAAATAACCATGAATCCACAGCTTGAGCAAAATCCGGGTTGGGAAGAGGCAGAGAATGATAAATAAATTCATTAAACTTTTTATCGTAAAAAGATGCCTTGTACCTCTTACAGGGCATCTTTTTTAATCATTTTTCTTTTTAAGGACAATATGTGTAGGTAATGGCAACAAAAATAGTAAGTCATATTCGTTTGCCTTTGTCACTTTTGCATAGTCTTCATAGACAATCTTAATTATAATTCCTTTATTATTTAAATATGAAAAACAAATTCTTAAAGACTTTCATCTTATTCTCATTATTGGCAGCAGGAGCATCTGCTCAGCACAGCCATAAATTATTACCTGCCGAACAGGAAATTCCTTTGAACTATGGTGCCGATCGTT
>OJPZ01000742.1_pt1 | contig 13909 bp, 7 predicted proteins | sample 1598611 | NCBI WGS metagenome assembly OJPZ01 (sample SAMN03922494, study PRJEB24848) | human gut metagenome | isolation source: stool sample | host: Homo sapiens | place: Germany | collected 2011-11
GCAGCGTCAGATGTGTATAAGAGACAGACCCTAACCTTGGCAAGGTTATGCTCTACCAACTGAGCTATTTCCGCAACTTCCGCTTTCGGCTTCTGATATTCATCAGCTGTTTCCCGATTGCGGATGCAAAGGTAGTGCTTTTTTCTAAACCTCCAAAACTTTTCCGTACTTTTTATAATACATTTATTACATTATTTCACCAAATTCCTCATTATCAATACAAATTGGAATTAAGTTTTTCTTATATATCACGACATACGGTCTCTATAATCTTCATATCCGAAACTCTTATATACCTCTAAGGTATCGTTTGTATGCCAAATGGCAATAGAAGGATGATGAATTCCATTGAACATATTCGTCTTCACCATGGTATAATGAATCATATCTTCCAACACGATTCGTTCGCCTATCTGTAAGGGATGGTCAAAGCGCCAACTACCCATATAATCACCACTCAAACAACTGTTTCCACCTAAACGATAGATATAGTCTTCCGGCCGGGCTGTCTTTACAGCTTCGGCAGGCAGTGTTTCGGCTCCGCGCACTGTCGGCTGATAAGGCATTTCGAGACAATCGGGCATGTGGCAGGTAAAGCTGACGTCAAGGACAGCGGTCTTAATGCCACGGCTTTCAACAATATCAACCACCGAGGCCACAAGAGGACCGGTTTGCCAGGTGAAAGCAGAACCCGGCTCCAAAATAATCTCCAGATGAGGATAGCGCGCTTTCAATTCCTTTAAAAGAGCCACGAGATGATCTGTGTCATAATCCTTACGCGTCATCAGGTGACCTCCACCCAAATTCAACCATTTTATCTGGGAAAACCAGCGAGAAAACTTTGCTTCAATATGCTTCAGTGTATGCTCCAGCTCATAAGAACCGGATTCGCAATGGCAATGGCAATGAAATCCCTCAATACCGGCAGGCAGTGTATCGGGCAACAAATCGGCAGTAACTCCGAAGCGGGTACCGGGAGCACAAGGGTTATAAAGTTCCACTTCTACTTCCGAGTATTCGGGATTGATGCGGATACCACAGGAAATCTTTTCCTCATTTGCTTCAATCTCCGGATAAAAATGCCGGAACTGATTAAAAGAATTAAATGTAATATGGCTGCTGCACTTCATGATAACAGGAAAATCGGTTTCGGTATATGCAGGAGAATAAGTATGTGCTTTGCTCCCAAACTCCTCATAAGCCAAACGCGCTTCATAAACCGAACTGGCAGTTGTATATCTGATATACTCTCTGAAAATGGGAAATGACTTCCACATAGCAAAGGATTTAAAAGCAAGGATAATCTCTACCCCCGCCTTATCAGCAACACTCTTTATCAAACTCAGATTCTTTCTGAGTAATTTTTCATCCATCACATAACATGGAGACGGTACTTTATCTATATCTATCATATGATTAAATCTTTTTATGTCAAAACTATTATTCCACCACCTTAAATCGCGCAAACTTTAACAACAGTTGTTTTTCCCCTGCATTACGGAAACGTACGGTTGCCTTACTGTTTTCTCCGGTCCCTTCTATTTTTATCACATCGCCGATACCAAAACGTTCATGTTCTATCACCTGACCGGCCTGCACATTTATAGGCAATGTGGCAGATGTCGGCGACTTCCCACCCATTGCTGTTCCTATCTTTGTCAAATTACGTGGTACCGTAGGACGAATCATCTCCACTTTCGGTTTTCCGCCCAATTGCGGACGCTCATTTTGTTCGCGGCGGAAACGACCGGCTCCCTCGTCTATCCTTCTTGCCAATTGCTCCTCTTGCGGCAACTGCAAGAAATGCGCATCAATATCTTTCAAGAAACGGCTCGGACTGCTGAACTCCATCTTTCCGTATTTAAAACGGCTTTTGGCAAAAGAAAGATAACAATGTTCTTCGGCGCGGGTTATCGCCACATAGAACAAGCGACGTTCTTCTTCCAGCTCTTTATAAGAATTGAGCGACAATGCACTGGGAAATAAGTTCTCTTCCAGCCCCACAACAAACACATTTTTAAATTCCAATCCTTTGGCAGAATGAATGGTCATCAACGTTATTTTCTCACTATCTCCTTCTTTATCATTATCCTGATCTGTCAGCAAAGATACTTCAGATAAGAAGTCCGTTAAACGGATATTTGCGCTGCCTTCTTCCTCACGTGTGGCACAAAAGTCGTGCATACCATTTATCAATTCCTCTATATTTTCCTGCCGGCTCAAATTCTCAGGATCATTGCTCTGATAAATTTCATTCATAATACCCGACTGACGCACAATCAGCGTACCTACTTCATACGCGCTTTTCTTTGCCGCCTCTTTTATAAAGTTTTCTATCACTTCACGGAAGCCCTGCAACTTGGCATGCGTACCTTTATTGATAGATACTCCATAAGCCAACGGGTCTTCCAATACTTTCCAGAGGCTGACATGATTCAGCGTAGCAGCATCTATAATCTTGTTCAACGTAGTGTCGCCTATTCCCCGCGCCGGATAATTCACCACCCGTTTGAAAGCCTCTTCATCATTCGGATTGACAGCCAGACGAAAATAAGAAATAATATCCTTTATTTCCTTGCGTTGATAAAACGATAATCCTCCATAGATTTTATAGGGCAAGCTACGCTTACGCAAAGCCTCTTCAAAAATACGGCTCTGAGCATTGGTACGATATAGAATAGCAAAATCATTGTATGAATAATGTTCGCGTGAGCGAAGCTTCACTATCTGATTGGCAACAATCTCACCCTCTTCCACATCACTATATGCACTAAACACTCCGATAGGCTCCCCTTTCGCCTTTTCGGAAAACACTTCTTTGCGAATTTGCTCGCTATTTTTTTCTATCAGACTGTTGGCTGCACAAACTATGGTTTGAGTAGAACGGTAATTCTGCTCAAGCTTAAAGAGTCTGGCACCTTTATAGAGTTGCGTAAACTTCAGTATATTGTCAATATTCGCACCTCGGAAAGAGTAAATGCTTTGTGCATCATCACCCACCACGCACACATGCTGATGTTCTTTAGTAAGTTGGAGCACAATGCTATGCTGTGCAAAATTCGTATCCTGATACTCGTCTACCAATACATATCGGAATTGTCCGGCATATTTTTGACGAATCTCAGGATGGTCTCGGAACAACAAATAAGTATAGACCAACAAATCATCAAAATCCATGGCATCACTCTGCCTGCAACGCTCCCAATAACGACGATAGATATCGCGTGTGGCCGGCACTTTGGCATTCACATCATTCTGATAAAGTTCTGCATTTGATGCATACGCATCCGGTAACACCAAATGATTCTTTGCGTTACTGATACGTGACTGAATCATTCCCGGTTTGTATGTCTTATCATCCAAATGCATTTCTTTCACTATAGACTTGATCAGACTCTTTGAGTCCGAAGAATCATAAATAGTGAAACTGGAGGTAAAGCCGATGACTTGTGCCTCCGCCCGCAGAATACGCGAAAAGATGGAATGAAAAGTTCCCATCCATAAGTAGCGGGCCTCCTCACCCACCCGGCGGGCAATACGCTCCTTCATCTCGCGTGCAGCCTTGTTGGTAAATGTCAATGCCAGAATAGACCACGGCTTATATCCTTGTTCTAACAAATAAGCTATTTTATAAGTCAGCACACGCGTTTTCCCCGACCCTGCTCCGGCAATTACCAGAGAGGGACCGTCATTATAAAGCACTGCATTGCGCTGGCTCTCATTAAGTTCTTCCAAATAATTAGTCATACGTTTCATCTTTCGTCCGCAAAGATAGAGAAAGTTTGAGTTTATCTGAACATTTCGCATGGCAATAATGTTATTATAATAGAAGTTTAATTCAAAACTCGACTTAAAATGAATATAATATTAACAACTTTAATTTCTCTAGTTATGACTTACGAAATGCCCAAACTCCCGTATGCAAACAACGGGCTCGAACCTGTAATCAGCCAGGCCACTATAGATTACCATTATGGTAAGCACTTGCAAACTTATGTAAACAACCTTAACGCACTTGTGCCGGGTACTGAATTCGAAGGCAAGAGCGTGGAAGAAATTGTCGCCACTGCTCCCGATGGAGGTATCTTTAACAATGCCGGACAAGTATTGAATCATACACTATATTTCCTTCAGTTTACTCCGCAGCCCAACAAGCACGAACCGTCAGGCAAACTGGCCGAAGCTATCAAACGTGACTTTGGGAGCTTTGACAACTTCAAGAAAGAAATGAATAACGCTTCCACTACCCTGTTCGGTTCAGGATGGACATGGCTTTCAGTTGATAAAGACGGGAAACTGCATATCACTAAAGAAGCTAATGGCAGCAACCCGTGGCGTCATGGATTGAAACCGCTACTAGGCTTCGATGTCTGGGAACACGCTTATTATCTGGATTACCAGAACCGCCGTGCCGACCACATAAACAAGCTGTGGGAAATCATCGATTGGGACATTGTAGAAAAACGAATGTAATAGTCCGAACGCCACACTAAGCACCTAATCATATTCAGAGGGTGTGCCAAAACGTTGATAATGCTATCATTTTAACAAAGAGATAGACCATTTCAGTTTTGACACATCCTCTTTTTTGTACTTTCGGTTTCCACCCGAAGTTTTGCACACCGGCAAAAACAGGGGGAGGTAAGCGAATCAAATCTTGATGCAGGATATGACGGAGCCTGACACGATACATATATATGTATAGGCCAATGCGTACGTCCGTGTTGCTCAATGCGTACGTACGTGTTGACCAATGCGTACGTACGTGTTGACCAATGCGTACGTACGTGTGACCCAATGCGAATATTCACGTTGCCAATATGAATATTCGCGTTGCCAATGTGAATATACACGCTAGCCATGCAGCCCACACCGGATGTTGCCAAAAGACCTTGAGGTTTTAAAAAAAGCTCGGCATCTTTTTTAAAGACCTCGCCACCTTTTTTTTAAAGCTCGGCATCTTTTTGCTTTCCTTTTGCTCTCCTTTTGTCCTGTCATTCTGAGCTGCGCGAAGAATCTGTAAACGTAAAGTGAATGCATTCGGATTCTTCACTTTGTTCAGAATAACAAAAATGAGAACACTTCACTTTGTTGACAAAAACGATAAGGCTGCACTAGTGAATGACAAGAATGATAATACGAACGGAGTTCTCGGACAGAATCTCCCCCACCAAGTCAGTTATTCCCGTTTCCCATTCATCCTTACATTTTAATCAAAACACACAGACAATCAATCGGTTAAAACTGACAGAGCACCCTTTCATCCTCCTTTCAGCCACGTTCCCCATGTCCTTTCAAATCTGCCTTCAGTATTTGTATCTGCTTACAAAAGTGTTACGAATGAAAGGAGGCTGAGACGATAATGTAGGGAGGTTCATTCACAACCGGCCCCCCATCAACAGGGCGTTTCAACGGATAATGAAAGGAGAAAAGAAGAAACCGACTTCCGACTGTAGAACGGAAAGACACAGTTGCTTTTTATGGATAAAAACTACGCATTTGTATAATTTAGTGAAAGCCGGGGCGAATACAGCCAAGCCGGATTATATCAATGAGGCTGTGTCAAAACTAAAACGACCAATGACGAAATTGTGTCTTGTCATTCTGAGCTTCGCGAAGAATCTGAATACATCCACTTTATGCTTCCAGATTCTTCATTTCATTCAGAATGACAATAACACCAGACTGCTGAAAAGCTTCCCCGTCATTATCGATTCGGTCCACTGATGTAAGTGGTGCGCACTCAGAATGACAGAGCTAAATGATAGCATTATAAACGTTTAGACACAGCCTCTGTCATTTCATTATAAGTATGCTTCTTCGTGCACTCCCTTCACGGCCCGTCCGCTTGGTTCGTTCATGTTCTTGAAGGCGGCATCCCATGCAAGGGCTTCGGCGGTAGAACATGCCACACTGGGCACACTTGGCACGCTGCGGGCTGCGCTTTCACTGGGAAAGTGCTCCTGGAAGATGCTGCGATAGTAATATTCTTCCTTGTTTTGCGGCGTATTGATAGGAAACCGTTCGGCTGCGTGCGCCATTTGCTCGTCACTGACGGCTTCGGCGGTAAGGGCTTTCAGTGTATCAATCCAACTATAGCCCACGCCGTCGCTGAATTGCTCTTTCTGTCGCCATGCTACACTGTCGGGCAACATGTCCGCAAAGGCTTCTCGGACTATTTTCTTTTCAATGGTGCTTCCGGGACACATCTTTGCTTCGGGATTGAGTCGCATGGCTATGTCCAGAAATTCTTTGTCCAGGAAAGGCACTCGGCCTTCCACTCCCCATGCTGCGAGGGATTTATTGGCACGGAGGCAGTCATAGAGGTGGAGCTTGCCTAGTTTGCGCACGGTCTCTTCGTGAAAGGCTTGGGCCGTAGGAGCTTTGTGGAAATAGAGATAGCCGCCGAACACTTCATCAGCCCCTTCGCCACTCAGCACCATTTTGATTCCCATGCTTTTAATGACGCGTGCCAGCAAATACATCGGGGTAGAGGCGCGAACGGTGGTGACATCGTAAGTCTCGATGTAGTAAATGACGTCGCGGATAGCGTCCAATCCTTCTTGGATGGTATAATGGATTTCATGATGCACGGTTCCGATAAAGCGGGCTACTTCGCGTGCTTTTATCAGGTCGGGCGCACCTTCCAGACCGATGGCAAAGGAATAGAGCTGAGGCCACCAGGCATCTTTTTTATTGTCGGTTTCTACCCGTTTGCCTGCATATTTCTTGGCAATGGCAGAGATGACGGAACTGTCCAGACCGCCGGAAAGAAGTACGCCGTAGGGCACATCACTCATCAGTTGGCGCTTAACGGCCTCTTCCAGTCCGTCGTGTATGTCCTGGGAATAGGCATTGTTGTTTTTCACGGCTTCGTATTCAAACCAGTCGCGGACGTACCAGCGGGTCATCTTGCCTTCTTTTCCCCAATAGTAATGGCCGGGAAGGAAGGGTTCGTATTCATCACAGAACCCTTCGAGGGCTTTCAACTCGCTGGCGCAGTATATTTTGCCGTCCTTATCCCTGCCTATATATAAAGGTATGACTCCGATGGGGTCGCGGGCAATGAGGAAATCGTCTTTCTCCTCATCATAGAGGGCGAAGGCGAAGATGCCGTTCAGGTCTTCGAGGAAGTGAATACCTTTGTCACGGTAAAGGGCAAGGATGACTTCGCAGTCGCTTCCGGTCTGGAAATCATACTTTCCGGTGTACTTTGCACGGATATCCCGATGGTTGTAGATTTCTCCGTTCACGGCAAGGATTTGTTTCCGGTCGGGACTGTATAGGGGCTGCCCTCCGCTTTGAGGGTCTACGATGGAGAGGCGTTCATGGGCCAGGATGGCAGAGCCGCCTACGTAGATGCCGTTCCAGTCCGGCCCGCGGTGGCGGAGCTTTTGTGACATTTTCAATGCCTTCTGTCGCAACTCTTGCGTTTGTTGCTTTATCTTGAATATTCCTACGATTCCACACATAATTGTATTTGTTGATTTATTTATTGAGATAACTGTCTATGTCCGTTGCCGCTTTCCGTCCGCTGGCAATGGCTAGTACCACCAGGCTGGCTCCGCTTGCCGCATCGCCGGCTACGAATACGTTCTCGGCGAATTGGGGATGTTCGGGCTTTAGGAAGCCCATTGCCAGAAGAACCAGGTCGGCTTCAATCACTTCCACCTTTCCGGTGGGTTTCATGGCAGGGCGGCCGCTGTCGGGACCGGGAGTCCATTCCACCTGTTCCACTTCCACACCGCAAACCTTACCGTTTTTGCCTAAAAACTTACGGGTGGCGAGAGACCATAGGCGGCTGCACCCTTCTTCGTGGGAAGAGGTGGTTTTCAGTACGATGGGGAATTGGGGCCATGGAGTGGCAGGATTCTGTCCTACGGGCGGCTGGGGCATGATTTCTATTTGGGTGACGCTTACGGCGCCTTGCCGGTTGCTGGTCCCTATGCAGTCACTGCCGGTATCCCCTCCGCCGATGACCAGTACCTTCTTCCCTTTGGCAGTAACCAGTTGCTCTTTCGGGAACGTCATGCCGGCAAGGATACGGTTTTGTTGCGCCAGCATGTCCAGTGCCGGGTGGATGCCTTTCAGTTCGCGTCCGGGGACAGGGAGGTCACGGGCGGTCGGAGCTCCGGTGCAGATGCAGTAGGCGTCAAAACCTTCGGGGAGTTGCCGCACATCCATGTCGCTGTTCATTTTGAAGTGGATGCCTTCTTCTTCCATCACCCGGATACGACGGTCGATGATGGGCTTGTGCAATTTAAAGTTGGGGATGCCGTAACGCAGCAGGCCGCCGGGAGCCTCATTCTTGTCGAAGACGGTCACAGTGTAACCTTTTCCGTTGAGCTGGTTGGCGGCGGCCAGTCCGGCAGGCCCGGCACCGATGACGGCTACTTTCCGTCCGTTGCGTTCAATGTTCCGGGGCTTGATGTAACCTTCACGGAAGGCTGCCTCGGCAATGGCCGCTTCGTTCTCGCGGATGGTGACGGGAGAGTCCATGCTCAGTTTCAGCACGCAACTCTTTTCGCAGAGGGCGGGGCAGATGCGGCCGGTGAACTCAGGAAAATCGTTGGTTTCGTTCAATATCTTGTAGGCTTCCTCCCATTTGCCCTTGTAGAGGGCATCTTGAAATTCGGGCTGCTTGTTGCCCAGCGGACAAGCCCAGTGGCAGAAGGGAACGCCGCAGTCCATGCAGCGTGAGGCTTGAAGTTTCCGGTCACGGCTGTTCAGAGTCTGTTCTACCTCGCTATAATCTGATATCCGGTCGTGGATGGGACGGTAGCCCGCTTCCTGACGCGGTATAGTTAAAAATGCTTTTGGATTTCCCATATCTTTGTTGTATTTCTTTGTTGATAATTTGTGTGATGTATTAATAATCTCTTTGTACATCAGCTATTTTTTGTTGCAGCTTGCGCATTTGTTCTTCTTGCAATACTCGTTTATATTCGATAGGTACTACCTGGATAAATTCGTCCACATAGCGATTCCAGTCATCCAGCATCGTCCGTGCCAGTTTGGAGCCGGTATAGAGGTAATGCTGGCGGATCAGTTCATGCAGTTCCTTCCGGTAAGATGCCTCCTCGATAAGCGAGAGCTCCACCATCTCCATGTTGCAGAAATAATCGAAGTTGTGGTTCTTGTCCCACACGTAAGCCACGCCGCCACTCATTCCGGCAGCGAAATTACGTCCGGTTTCTCCCAGTACCACGACCCGTCCTCCGGTCATGTATTCGCAACAGTGGTCGCCTACACCCTCTACCACGGCCGTCACACCGGAATTGCGGACGGCGAAGCGTTCGCCCACCCGTCCGTTGATATATACCTCGCCGTCAGTAGCGCCATACAGCAGGGTGTTTCCGGCGATGGTATTCTTTTCCGCATCGAAATTGCTGCGCACGGGGGGCAGTACCGCAATGCGTCCGCCGCTCAGTCCTTTTCCCAGGTAGTCATTCGCTTCGCCTTCCAGCTTGAAACTGATGCCGTGGGTCAGGAACGCACCGAAACTTTGGCCTGCCGAACCTTTGAATTTGATGTGGATGGTCTGTTCCGGAAGTCCTGCCTGCCCGTATTTCTTGGCAACCGCCCCTGCCAGCATGGCGCCTACCGAACGGTCCGTATTGGCGATGGTGTATTCCAGGGAAATCTCTTTTCCGTTTTCTATGGCATCCCTGGCGGCGGCCAGTATGGTTACATCCTTTACATGGGCGATGTCGTGCTTCTGTTCCATGACATGGTGTATGGCAGCTCCGTTGTCCACCCGGTGTAGCAGTCTGCTGAAATCCAGCAGCGAGGATTTCTTCTCACTTGGCGCTTGCTGTATTTCAATCAGGTCTGTCCGTCCGATGATATCCTCCAACCGGGTGAATCCCATTTCGGCCAGATATTCGCGTACTTCCTGTGCCAGGAAAGTAAAATAATTCACTACATATTCATAGTGTCCGCGGAAATGTTTGCGGAGTTCGGGGTCTTGGGTGGCCACGCCTACGGGACAGGTGTTGGTGTGGCACTTGCGCATCATGACGCATCCCAGTACAATCAATGCGGTGGTACCGAAACCGAATTCTTCCGCACCCAGCAAGGCCATGTTGATAATGTCCCGTCCGGTTTTCAACTGTCCGTCCACTTGCAGTTTCACTTGTCCGCGGAGTCCGTTCAACACCAAGGTCTGTTGCGTCTCGCTCAGTCCTATTTCGGGCGAGATACCTGCATACCGCATACTCGATGCAGGCGACGCGCCGGTTCCTCCTTCCGCTCCCGAGATGACAATCAGGTCGGCTTTCGCTTTGGCCACTCCGGCGGCAATGGTTCCCACACCACTTTCGGCTACCAGTTTTACACTGATTCGTGCCTGTGGGTTTACGTTTTTCAGGTCGAAAATCAACTGGGCCAAATCTTCGATGGAATAAATGTCATGATGGGGTGGAGGGGAAATGAGCGAGATGCCCGGAATGGAGTGGCGGGTTTTGGCAATCACCTCGTCGACCTTGAATCCCGGCAGTTGTCCTCCTTCTCCCGGCTTGGCGCCTTGGGCCACCTTTATCTGGATCTCTTCGGCATGGACCAGGTATTCGGCGGTGACTCCGAAGCGTCCCGATGCTATCTGCTTGGTCTTGCTGCAAAGTGAGATACCCTGGTAAGTGCCGGTAATGCGGTCGCTGTCCTCACCTCCTTCACCCGTATTGCTGCGTGCGCCCAGTTTGTTCATGGCCAGTGCCAGCGCCTCATGTGCCTCCTTGCTGATAGCGCCGAAGGACATGGCTCCTGTCACGAAATGTTTCACGATGTTTTCTACCGGCTCCACCTTTTCCATATCAATGGGGTTTCGTTTGTGTCCGAAGAAGTCGCGCAGGAAGAGGGGTGACTCTTTTCCATCTACCATGGAGGTGAATTCCTTGAACTTCTTGTAGCTGCCCAGCCGGGTGGCCAGTTGCAGGGTGGAGATGGTTTCCGGATTCCAGGCGTGCCGTTCTCCGTCTTTGCGGAAAGAGAACAGTCCGTTGTGCGGTAAAATGTCGCTCACTTCTTTTGCGGCGAATCCGGTATCGTGCAGGGCGATGGCGTCTCTGGCGACTTCTTCCAGACGGATGCCTCCGATGCTGGATGTCTGTGTGCCGAAATAGCTTCTCAGCAATTCCTCGCTGACCCCTACGGCTTCAAAAATCTTTGCGCCCCGGTAGGAACGGATGGTGGAAATGCCCATCTTGCTCATGATCTTGAACAAGCCCTTGCGGATGGCCTTGATGTAGTTCTTTTCGGCCGTTTCGTAATTCATCTGCACATCACCTTTCCTCACCAGTTCATCCAGTACGGCGAAGGCCATGTAGGGATTGATGGCACTGGCGCCATATCCCAGCAACAGGGCGGCGTGCATCACCTCGCGAATCTCGCCGCTTTCTACAATCAATGCGGTTTGTACGCGTTTCTGAACGGAGATGAGGTGATGATGGACAGCGCTAACCGCCAGCAGTGACGGGATGGCGGCATGGGTGTCGTCCACAAAACGGTCGCTCAGAATGATATAGTTCACTCCGTCCGTAACGGATTGCTCGGCTTGTTTGCACAGGTCGTTCAGGGCCTCTTGCAATCCGGCTTTTCCCTTGCTCACCTCGAATACGATAGGGAGTTTCACGGTATTGAATCCTTTATACCGGATGTTGCAGAGGATGTCCAGTTGGGTGTTGTTCAGCACGGGATGGGGCAGGCGTACCATTTTGCAATGGCTTTCGCTGGGCATCAGGATATTCATTCCCACGGCCCCGATGTACTCGGTAAGCGACATGACTAACTCTTCACGGATAGGGTCGATGGCGGGATTGGTCACTTGGGCAAACTGTTGCCGGAAATAGTTGAACAGCAACTGCGGCCTGTCCGAAAGGACGGCCAGCGGCGTGTCGTTACCCATAGAGGCGATGGGTTCGGCCCCTGTGTTGCACATCGGCATGAGGGTGCGTTCTATATCCTCGCGCGAGAAGCCGAAGGTACGCAGCATACGGTCATAGCCGTCTATCCGGTTGTCTATCTTGCGTCCGCTTTTCAAGGTATCGAGCTCGATGCGGTTGGCAGACAGCCATGCGCGATAGGGGCGTGCCGATGCCAGTTGTTCTTTCAGTTTACCGTCATAATATATTTTACCCTGTTCGGTATCAATCATCAGTATTTTTCCCGGTTGCAGACGCCCTTTCTCTTTAATCTCTCCCGGTTCGAAATCCATCACGCCTACTTCACTGGCCACTACCATCATGTCATTATTGGTAATGAGGTAACGGGCAGGGCGCAGGCCGTTGCGGTCCAGCATCCCTCCGGCAAAGCGTCCGTCACTGAACAGCAGCGCGGCAGGGCCGTCCCAGGGTTCCATCAGGATGGAATAGTATTCGTAAAACGCTTTCAACTCTTCACTGATGGGGTTTTTGTCGTTGAACGATTCGGGTACCAGCATTGCCATGGCATGGGGCAGGCTCAGTCCCGACATCACAAAAAATTCCAGCACATTGTCCAGTGAGGCGCTGTCGCTCATGCCCGGCTGGATAATGGGACGGATGTCTTTGATATCCCCCAATGCCGGAGAGGAAAGGACACTTTCGCGCGCCTCCATCCAACCCCGGTTACCGCGGATGGTATTGATTTCGCCGTTGTGCGCTAACAAACGGAACGGTTGGGCGAGGCTCCATGTAGGAAATGTGTTGGTGCTGAAACGGGAGTGTACCAATGCCAATCCGCTGGTAAAGTAGGGTTGCGTCAGGTCCGGGAAGTACTCACGCACTTGCATGGACGAGAGCATACCTTTATATATAATGTTTTTTGCAGAAAGCGAAACGATGTAGAAGTCCGAGTGCCGCACGCGCTTTTCTATCTTCTTGCGGATGATGTAGAGGGTGCGTTCCAGGCTGTCCGCATCTGTCACTCCGGTGATGAATACCTGTTTGATGTCCGGTTCGGTGGCCCGTGCGTCCTTGCCCAGGCAGGCGGGGTTGGTGGGCACATTGCGCAGGTGCATCAAGGTAAGTCCTTCGCGTTCTATTTCTTCAATCATAATGCTCAGGATGCCGGCCTGCTCTTTTTCGTCTTTGGGCAGAAATACGAGTCCGGTTCCGTATTTTCCTTTTTCGGGTACGGGTATGCCTTGCAGGAGGATGAATTCGTGGGGAATCTGTAGCATGATTCCGGCTCCGTCGCCGGTTTTGTTATCGGCTCCTTCTGCGCCTCGGTGGCGCATGTTTTCCAATACCTTCAATGCGGAGTCTACCAGTTCATGCGATTTGTTGCCATGAATGTTGACTACCATGCCTACGCCGCAAGCGTCATGTTCGTTGGTTGCGTCATAAAGACCTGTTTGCTCTATTTTTACCATTATTGCTATCTTTAGTTTATAATAATGTTGGTTTGTATTTCATATTGTTCTGCAAAAGTAGGGAATTTATTTCTTTTTGATGCAGAAGTAATATTTTCTTTTGATAAAAAGATGTAGTCTTGTGTCTCTGTCTTGCACTTTGTCGGATATATAGCGAATCTATTTAATAATTGAAAGCCAGATTGTGAAAAATACTTTTAAATTGTAAGTTCGAGCATTTCTTTTATTCAGATAGATTGTATTTAGGACGGCATCCCCCCTTTATAGTCAATCAACCGGGATATAATAATAGGAATATTACATCCCTCAACCATATAACGACCTATTGACTTACAATTCAAAACTATCTTCCCATGTTTTGATGCAATTTGAAAGATAAAGCAAATATTTCTGTTTCTATCTGTTATTAGAATGAAAATAAATAAGAAAATAGAAACAATTATATCAGATAGAATATCAAAAAGATATATATTTGCACAGAATTAAAAGCAAAAGGAAGCTATAACAAATAAGTATTAATCAAAATGGCAACAACTATCAAGTTTACCAAGATGCAAGGAA
>OJPZ01000746.1_pt1 | contig 13886 bp, 16 predicted proteins | sample 1598611 | NCBI WGS metagenome assembly OJPZ01 (sample SAMN03922494, study PRJEB24848) | human gut metagenome | isolation source: stool sample | host: Homo sapiens | place: Germany | collected 2011-11
GGGCGGCCCTGGGGCCGCCCGGCCGCCAAACGCCGCCGCCCCCCCCGCCGCCGGGATTTTTCGCCAAGGCAAAGCCGCCCCCGTCCCCAAGCGGGCGCTGGCGGGGCGCGCCCCTTTTTTAGGACGCTAGAGCAGGGAGAGGCTGGTTTTCCCCCTTGCGCCACAACATATACGGGGCAGTGAAAGGCGCCGCCACAAGACGTCAAAAAAAGCCCTGGATATAGAGAAAATATGGGCATTTTTCTGATTGACAGGCAGGTATTTATGTGGTAGATTAGTACAGGTATCCCCCTCGAGGGGGTTTATTTAGGTATGTGAATACCGCCGGCCGGGCGGTGATCCGCCGGATCAGCGGCCGGGCGTTATGCTTACATGCTCAGGAGGAAGGAAAAAATGCGCGTTAAAGTCACGTTGGCCTGCACCGAGTGCAAGCAGAGGAATTACAACACCTTTAAGAACAAGAAGAACGACCCCGATCGCATCGAGTTCCAGAAATACTGCCGCTTCTGCCGCAAGCATACCCTGCATCGGGAAGCCAAATAAGCGGGGGCAATACCATGGCAGACAACAAAGTAAAAAAGCCCAAGAAGGAACGCAAGAGCGGCCGGATCAAGCAGTTTTTCAAGGAAGTCATGGGGGAGCTGAAGAAGCTGTCCTGGCCTTCCAAGAAGGACCTGGTATCCTATACCCTGACCGTGATCGCTTTCATCGCCGTAATGGCCATTGTGATCTATGTATTGGATCTGGCCTTCAGCGAAGGGATCAGCCTGCTGGCCAAGCTGTAAGGGAGCGCCCCCATGGAAGAGGCCAAGTGGTATGTTGTCCATACCTATTCAGGTTATGAGAACAAGGTAAAGGAAGACCTTATCAAGGCCGTGGAGAACCGGAACCTACAGGATATGATCCTGGAGGTCAAGTATCCCACCGAGGAAGTGGTGGAGATCAAGGACGGCAAGCGCAAGGTATACCAGCGCAAGGTATTTCCGGGCTATGTCATGGTCAAGATGATCATGAACGATAAGACCTGGTATGTGGTACGCAACACCCGGGGCGTAACGGGCTTTGTGGGTCCGGGGTCCAAGCCCATCCCCCTTTCGGATGAAGAGGTCACGGCCATGGGCGTGGAGCGGATCCCCATCGAGCTGGATATCGAGGTGGGCGAAAGCGTCCGGGTGGTATCCGGGCCCTTGGAAAACTTCATCGGCACGGTGGAGGCCCTGGATCCCGAGGCCCAGAAGGTCAAGCTCACGGTTTCCATGTTCGGCCGGGACACCCCGGTGGAGCTGGATTACATCGAGGTGCAGAAGATCTAAGGCTTCTGCGCCCTGCAAATGCAGAATTATGTTGCGAAGGGTTTTTACCCGGCGCTGCATATATGTGGGAGGCCGGTCTCCGGCCGCTCGCACCACTTTATAAAAGGAGAAACCAAAACCAATGGCAAAGAAGATCACAGGCTACATCAAGCTGCAGATCCCTGCCGGCAAGGCAACGCCGGCGCCGCCCGTAGGTCCTGCCCTGGGCCAGCACGGCGTCAACATCATGGGCTTCTGCAAAGAGTTCAACGAGCGCACCGCCAAGCAGGCGGGCCTGGTCATTCCGGTGGTCATCACCGTGTACCAGGATCGTACCTTCACCTTTATCACCAAGACGCCGCCCGCCCCTGTGCTGATTAAGAAGGCTTGCGGCATCGAGACCGCCAGCGGCCGGCCCAACACCCAGAAGGTGGCCAGCATCACCCAGGCCCAGGTCCGGGAGATCGCCGAGCTGAAGATGCCGGATCTGAACGCGGCCAGCGTGGAAGCTGCCATGCGCATGATCGCCGGTACCGCCCGTTCCATGGGCATCACGGTGGTAGACTAAGAAGGAGGGCTATTCAGAATGAAACACGGCAAGAAATATCAGGATAGCGTAAAATCCTTCGAGAAGCAAAAGCTGTATGATCCCCGGGAAGGCCTGGAAGTGGTGCTGTCCACCGCCAAGGCCAAGTTCGACGAGACCGTAGAGGTTTCCGCCCGCCTGGGCGTTGACCCCCGGCACGCGGACCAGCAGGTGCGCGGCGCGGTGGTGCTGCCCCACGGCACCGGTAAAAAGGTCCGGGTGTTGGTCTTCGCCAAGGGCGAAAAGGCCACCGAGGCCAAGGAAGCCGGCGCGGATTTCGTAGGCGATGAGGATCTGATCAAGAAGATCCAGACCGAAAACTGGTTTGGCTTCGACGTGGCGGTGGCCACCCCCGATATGATGGGCCTGGTGGGCCGTATCGCCCGGGTATTGGGCCCCAAGGGCCTCATGCCCAACCCCAAGAGCGGCACCGTGACCATGGACGTTTCCAAGGCCATCGCGGACATCAAAGCCGGTAAGGTGGAGTACCGCGTGGACAAGACCTCCATCGTGCACGTACCCGTGGGCAAGGTTTCCTTTGGCGTGGATAAGCTGGAGGAGAACCTCAACACCCTGATGGACGCCATCATCAAGGCCAAGCCCGCCGCCGCCAAGGGCACCTACATCAAGTCCCTGGTGGTTTCCACCACCATGGGCCCCGGCGTGAAGTTCAACGCCCTGAAGTTCTAAAAATTGCCCATTGACATCCGGGGGTAGGTTTGTTACACTATCCCCCGGAACCAAACTTGTGCCAAAGACAGCCGGTTGCCCCCTGGGGCGTAATTCCTGCCGAGGTACGGTGTGTACATCCTTCCTCTGGATCGCATCCGGCCCTTTGTCTTTGCACAAAGGGCTGTTTATTTTTCGCAAGGAGGTGAAACAACCAATATGGCAAACATCAAGAACATCGAGATGAAGGCCGAACAGGTTGCGCAAGTTCAGGAAAAACTCCAGAAAGCCCAATCCGTTGTGGTCTTTGACTACCGCGGCCTCACCGTGGAGGAAGTCACGGCCCTGCGCGTGGAAATGCGCAAGGCGGGCGTGGAGTATGTGGTCCTAAAGAACGCCATCGTGGAGCGCGCTGCCCAGGGCGCGGGTCTGGACGCCCAGATCTTCGATTACCTGAAGGGCCCCTCCGCCTTCGCGTTCGGCTATGAGGATGCCGTGGCCCCCGCCAAGATCCTCAAGGACGCCATCAAGAAGTATAAGAAGTGCGAGATCAAGGGCGGCGTCATCAACGGCGTAGTTTCCGACGCTGACGCGATGAATACCCTGGCCGACCTGCCCCCGCGGGATGTGCTCATCGCCCGGCTGCTGGGCAGCATGATGTCCCCCATCTCCGGCCTGGCTATCGTGCTGGACCAGATCGCCAAGAAGAACGGCGAAGCCCCCGAGGCTGCCGCCGAAGCGTAAACACTTACCAAAATTCCATAGGAGGATATGACAATGGCTATCAATAAAGAGCAATTCATCGAAGATATCAAGAACATGACCGTTCTGGAGCTGGCCGAGCTGGTCAAGGCCGTTGAGGAAGAGTTCGGCGTATCCGCCGCCGCTACCGCCGTGGCCGTGGCTGCCCCCGCCGCTGGTGGCGCCGCTGAGGCTGCCGAGGAGAAGACCGAGTTCGACGTCATCCTCAAGAACGTCGGTTCCGAGAAGATCAAGGTCATCAAGACCGTCCGCGAGCTCACCGGCCTGGGCCTCAAGGAGGCCAAGGAGCTGGTGGATAACGCCCCCAAGCCCGTCAAGGAAGGCGTCTCCAAGGAAGAAGCCGACAAGATCGTTGCCGCGTTCAAGGAAGTCGGCGCCGAGATGGAAGTCAAATAACTTCCCCTTCTATCGCTTATCCTTTGCCCTGCGTATGCAGGGCTTTTTCGTTTCCCAGCGGGGTGCGGCGAGTTTAACCCTATTTTGAAAATTTAGTCGATCGTGCTTGCCCGGCTTTGCCCGCTAGGATTATACTATCCCTAACAGGCGAGGCTGTTCCTTGGACGCGGGAATGGAGGCGCGGGCCATGGAACAGCGGCTATACGTATGGACATGCGGCAACAAGCCTCTATTGGGAAGCGCAGGCAGGATAGGCCCTTTGCCCCAAATCACCAAAATCCCATGGAGGGCGCGGCGCAATTTCATAATATCCCGCGCCCTTCATCATGCCAAATCGTAGGAGGGTTTCGCAATGAAACAAAGAGCAGCTTTGGCGGCCGTTTTGGCTGTAGGCATTCTTGCGGGCTATGGCATATTGGCAAATCTACCCGAGCCCCTGGATGGCCAGATCACCGGAACCTATTCTTGCGATGCTGCTGTCTATACCAAGGTCATCGCCATGGATTCCAGAGATGGAAATGCCTTCTACTATGCGGACAGTCAAAATAACCTTTATATAAAAGGCGCTTTTGAGAAAAAAGGCGAAAACGTCTATGCTGTCTCATGCGACAGCGCGGCAGGCAAAGCGGCCATTCCGGATCAAAGCATCGTTTACAGCCACCGCTCGTTTCTGCTGACCGTCAGCGGCCAGCAGCTTCTTTCCCTTTGAAACCTGCTCCTCCCTCTGTACGTAAATCGTCCTCATCATAGATATAAGCTCATGATAATTATCGCTCTTTAAAACAGAAATAAACTGATTTTTCCTCTGATTTCTATCCTCGCACCATTGCGCCTCGGCATTCGGCATTTCTTCAATCAAAGCGTATATTTCTTCCTTGGAAAGCAATCTTCTTATCTTTTCCTCATAATCGTCAGACGGTATATAATATGTCGAGCCTTTGGAATAAACAGGAATCAGCTTATAATACTCCCTTGGAGTTGTGCCGTCAAAGCAGCGCTTTACCTTTTCCTCGATCCTGCATATTTCATAACCGCCATAAACTACGTAATCACCTATATTAAAACTCATATCAGTCACTTTCCTCCGATCTGAACGGATTTTGATTTATACTACAATATAATTATAACATACTTTTATAAAAATTACAAAGGGATTTTTGCATAAATAAGTTATTAACGCATAAATTTTCTGCATTTATTATGCACAATATGACATTAACCTGAAAAATTCTTGACATTGATTGTAACATATTATAAAATATCATTATAATATAATTTTTCGGAGGAATTTTATGAATTATAGAAAAAAATCAATAATTTCCGTTCTCTCATCTATGGCAATGGCGTTTTTATGCATTTTTCACGTAAGCTCTGTTGAAACTGAAGCCGCTGTAAGAGTCATGCCTCTGGGCGATTCCATAACCGACGGATTCTCAACGGTCGGCGGATACCGCGAGCCGCTGGCTAATAAGCTTGAACAAAACGGCTTATCAGGAAAAATCGATTTTGTAGGCCCTAACTGGGGCGGAAACTGCTATGATCCGCAACATGCCGGTTACAGCGGATATTCCATAGATAATATTCCGCAGGAAAATTCAATTTCAGGAGCAAGAACAGGACTTTCCAGCTTTATAGACTGGCTTATGGAAACGTACCCCGCTGATGTTGTAATGCTCCAGATCGGCACAAACGACATACTAAGCTATTATGACCTTGAAAATATCGGTACCCGTCTTGAAGGTCTTGTAGACTCCGTTCTCAAATACATTCCTGAGGACGGTATGCTTTACCTTGCCACAATACCCTGTATGGACGCAAATAATACTCTTTATATAAACCCCTATTATTTCACGCCTGATTCCATGGACGAATGCGTTGATAAATACAATGAAGAGATAAAAAGAATTGCGGCAGACAAACAGTCTCAGGGAAAAAATATCAGACTTGCAGATATTAACGGCGTTCTTACGAAAGAAGATCTTTATGACGGAGTACATCCCACAGCGGACGGCTATAAGAAAATGAGCGAATATTGGTATGATACCTTGAATCAATATTTAAACGGAGAAGATACGGAACCGACTCTTCCCACCGAGCCGACAGATCAAACCGAGCCGGTTACTACCGCTCCGCCTGTAACGTCTGTTACTACATTCACTTCCGTAACTGTTGTAACAGAACAGACTGTAACTACAACGATTGAGACTACGGCCATACCGGAATCGACTACTGCTCCGCAAACCGTAACTCAGCCGAATGTAACCACATCTTATGCTTATAAAAAGGGGGACGTAGACTGCGACGGACAGATAAATACCGCCGATGTAGAAGTATTGAGCCGTATTCTGGTTTCAGATATAAAATTAACCGATCATTCCGGTTACACTGCGGATATGAATAACGACGGAGTAATAAATGTATTTGATATGATACTTCTAAGGCGAATAATCCTTGACAATTAAATATTATCGGAGATTTAATTATGAAAAAAATATTATCAGTAATAACAGCGTGTATAATAAGCTCGGCAGGATTCGCCGGATGCGTAGAAAAGAATAAAGAAACCGCTGAAAAAGAAAAAGTATACTCTTCTCCTCAATTTGAAAAATATGTTTCCAATACGTTTATTTCCACTTCTAATAATAAAAAAATATCCAATGCGGATAACGTCACCTACAGGGCGTATATCCCTCTTGAGGAATACGGAGAATTTGAATATTGCTTTTATTTTTCCAATACGGTTGATTCCACATGGGGCGACGGGAGAAGTATTTACGCGGGACTTCAGGGCGGTGAATATGAGATTACCAGCGCCTCAGTCGGCGACGGCGGCTCCGGCTTTGAGGACGAACCTGTGAACATGGTTTCAGTTACCTTTAACGAAGCTGCCGGTAAAACGGTGTCTCCCGGAGAAACATTCTGGAGCGATCCGGTGAACGTTAATATACCCGACGGTAATTTTCTTGTATGGGAATGGACTCTGACAGGCGAAAACATACCATGTATAAATATGTCCGACCTTACCCCCTGCTATGCGGACGGCGTATATACAAATGAAATTCCTCTTCCGGCAATGTTCGGCTGTAACCGTGAAGTAAAAAAAACTATTGCCGCACTTGGAGATTCTATTACTCAAGGCTGTCAGACAACATCTCATTCATATAAATTCTGGGCGGCGGATATTGCGTTAGATCTGGGAAGCGATTACAGCCTGTGGAATCTTGGCCTCGGCTATTCTCGGGCAAGCGATATAGCGCAGAAGGGAGACTGGCTGAACCGAGCCAAAAATGCCGATATTGTTTTAGTTGCCTACGGAACAAACGATATAGTAAGCGGCAAGAATATTGATTCAGGTCCAAGCTCCGCAGAACAGATTGAAGAGTGGGTAAGAACTACAGTTAAAGAACTCAAAGACGCCGGATGCGAGGTCATTCTGTTCAACGCTCCCCCGTTCGATTATGATCCGGTCTCTGAAGAAATCAGAACGGCATTTAATGAAAAGGCTCCGCTGATTGCTGATGAATACGGAGCAGAACTATTTGATTTTGCTTCATATCTATCAGATCCGTCAAACCCATCTGCTGCAAAATACGGCGGTCATCCCAATGACGAGGGCTGTAAAATAGTAGCCGACGCTTTTCTTGAAAAATACGCAAATCTAATAGAAAATTAGTTTTACACATAAACAAAAATGGAACGTATTAAATACGTTCCATTTTTCTATTACATTATCAAACGGTAAAAAGAAGATCCGTATATGTAGGAAACGGCCAGTATTTTTCCGGTACGCACATTTCAAGCTCATCAGCTACCGCACGAAGGCTCTGCATAGCCGCAAAAATTTCATCTCTGTAATATCTTGCGGTTTTAAGAACATCGTCTTCATAATCCTTTGACGCAATTCTTTTAGAATCAAGCGTTTCAATAGCATTGCTCAGAGAAACGGTAAGAGCCGAAAGCTTATTGGCCATAGAAACCTCAAGCGAAGCGTCCACACCGACAGCTTTCATTGACGCCACAGTATCGCACATTTCCTTTGTATATTCAATAGCGACCGGCAGAATAGATTTTTTAGCCATATCGAGCATTGTCAGAGCCTCAATATTAATCACCTTGCTATAATTTTCCAGAAGTATATCCATTCGCGAAGCGATTTCAGCCCTTGTATATACCTTGAATTTTTCAAACATAGAAACATATTTATCATCAATGTAGTGTGGAAGTGCGTCTACTGTTGATACCAGGTTGGGCAGACCTCTTTTTGCAGCCTCTTCAATCCATTCGTCTGAATAACCGTTTCCGTTGAAAATAACCCGTTTATGCTCTCTTATCGTTTTAACGAGAAGCTTTTTCAAAGCCTCTTTAAAATCATCGGCCTTTTCAAGCTCATCTGCAAATTCGCTGAGTATCTGCGCAAAGATCGTATTCATCATTACGTTTGTACATGAAATTGAATCCGCAGAGCCAAGCATTCTGAATTCAAATTTATTTCCTGTAAAAGCATAAGGAGACGTTCTGTTTCTGTCGGTAGTATCCTTAGGGAAATTAGGAAGCGCGTCAACTCCTATTTCAAAAGTCTTATCAGAGTTAGGCTCCACTGACGTTCCGTTTTCAATAGCGTCAAGGACGCGCTGAAGCTCGTCGCCGACAAATACTGAAATAATAGCAGGAGGAGCCTCATTAGCGCCGAGCCTATGGTCATTGCCGGCAGACGCGGCTGAAATTCTCAGAAGAGGAGCATATTCGTCAACACCCCTTATAATAGCGCAGAGAAACGTCAAAAACTGCATGTTTTCCATTGGGGTGTCGCCCGGATCAAGAAGATTCTGACCGTCGTTAGACGAAATAGACCAGTTATTATGTTTTCCTGAGCCGTTTACTCCTGCAAAGGGCTTTTCATGGAGCAAGCAAACCAGACCGTGCTTTAACGCTACCTTCTTCATAATCTCCATTGTAAGCTGATTATGATCCGCCGCAATATTCGAAGTTGTAAATATCGGCGCAAGCTCGTGCTGTGCAGGCGCTACCTCGTTATGCTTGGTTTTTGCATATATACCAAGCTTCCAAAGCTCACAGTCAAGATCCTTCATAAAATCCGATACGCGCTGTTTTATATTGCCGAAATAATGATCCTCAAGTTCCTGTCCCTTTGGAGCCATTGCTCCGAACAGAGTTCTGCCCGTTAGCATAAGATCCTTTCGCTGATCATAATACTTTTTATCAACAAGAAAATATTCCTGTTCAGGACCTACAGTTGTAGTAACTCTTGTTGCGGTAGTATTACCGAATAATCTTAGGATTCTAAGAGCCTGTTCGTTGATGACTTCCATAGAACGCAGAAGAGGAGTTTTCTTGTCAAGAATTTCTCCGGTATAGGAGCAGAAAGCGGTAGGAATATATAACGTATTATCCTTTACAAACGCGTTGGACGTAGGATCCCAAGCCGTATATCCTCTCGCCTCAAAAGTCGCTCTGAGCCCTCCGGAAGGGAACGAAGAAGCGTCAGGCTCACCCTTTACAAGCTCCTTGCCCGAAAATTCAAGGATAACGTTTCCGTCTTCAGTAGGCGTTATGAACGCGTCGTGCTTTTCGGCAGTTATACCTGTCATAGGCTGAAACCAATGAGTATAATGAGTCGCACCCTTTTCAACAGCCCAGTCCTTCATTGCATTCGCAACAATGTTTGCCACGTCGTCGTCAAGAGGAACTCCCATCTTTTTAGTCTGCATAACCGATTTATATGCATTTTTAGGAAGTCTTGCTCTCATCACCGAATCGCTGAACACATTACAGCCGAAATAATCTGCTACTGTCTGAACTTCTGACATAAAAATCCTCCTTAAAAATAAAAGCGCTTCAACAGCGGAAAAATTTGTATTCCCGCCATTGAAACGCCATTGTTTCAATTGATTTCTGAATAATTTATATTTATATGATACACCCTTTTTTAAAAATTGTCAATAGCCATATTTTAAATTAGTTGTATTCAACAATTTTAATTGACAGAAAAAGCTTCATTTATACAAAATTATTTAAAATGCCTTCTATAAATAACTATTTATACATATTTCTGTTTACATTCAGATAAAAATGTGTTATTATAAATGGTATGAAGTTTATTATTGAAAGGAAAGATAACAATATAATGAGCTATAAAAAAAGAAGACGTTCAAGAGTAAGATATGACAGAATAGCAGGGGTTGCAGCAGTTTTTGTTGTTCTGATCATTCTTTTAGTTTCCTGCTGCAAATCCTGCGGCAAGGACAGTCAAAGCAAAGACGACGTTAGTTCCTCTATTGTTCCGACTTCATCCAAGGAGGAAAAAAGCGAAGATAAAAGCAGCGAAAGCACAGCCGGCAGCAATGAAGAATCGTCTCCTGACGATACTGACTCCGCATATACGACTGTAAGCGCGATGCCGAACGAAATTTACACAGGAGACCTTATTCTTGTCAACAAACAGCATGAGTACTCTTTTCCTGCTTCAGAAGAGGACGCCGGAATAACTCCGATATATACAATGATTTCAGATAGCTATCAGTGTAAGGATTACGAAATAAGCCTTGCGTCAAAAACAATTACCGCTTTGAATTCGATGATGGACGCTTTTTACAGCAAAACAAACAATACAGATATAATGGTAATTTCCGGATACCGTAATAAGGAATATCAGGACGGTCTTAACGATCCCGATATAAAAGGCGGATTTTCCGAATATCATACAGGCCTGAGCTTTGATCTCGGCGTATTCCCCGATTCCGAAAGCTCTTATTATTATACGGCGGACGGAGATTACGCATGGATTGCTGAAAACTGTGCAAATTACGGCTTTATATTAAGATACCCGGAGGATAAGGAAGACAAGACCGAAATGGATTCTAAGACCTACCAGTTTAGATATGTAGGCGTGCCTCATGCTATTTATATGAAAGAAAATAACCTATGCCTTGAAGAATATATAGATGAGCTGAAAAATCACACAAGCGACGGAGAACACATCAAGGTAACCGGCGGAGAAAAGAAATATGAGATATATTATGTTCCCGCTGATCCTTCGGCAAATACTGATATACCTGTTCCGAAAGACAAATCCTACTCCACTTCGGGAAATAATGTTGATGGATTCATAGTCACCGTTGAAATATAGTCATAAAACGCAGGAACGCCTTTAGCGCTCCTGCTGTTTTTATTTTAATCATGAACATATAAGCTCCTTTTATAATATAATGTTATGTAGAAGTTTTTATTAACCGTAAAACGGTGAAAGGAGATCAATATGCCCAAAATCTTTTTAAGTCCGTCGACTCAGGAATGGAATCAATACGTAACCGGCGGAAACGAAGAAGAATATATGAATCTGCTTGCTGACAGAATGGAGCCTTATCTTCGATCAAGCGGAATAACCTATGTAAGAAATGATCCGTCGAGGAATGTTGTAGGAGCAATTTCCGATTCAAATGCAGGAAATTTCGATGTACATCTGGCTCTTCATTCCAATGCGGCGCCGGAAAGACTTGCCGGAAAGCTAAGAGGTATCGACATCTACTTTTCCCCTTCAAGCTATGACAGCGAACGTCTCGCTACAATAATCGCAAACAATCTTAAAAGCATTTATCCTCTGCCGGACAAAACAAGAGCCGTGCCGACTACGAGCCTTGGAGAAGTGACGCAGACAAGAGCTGTTGCCGTTTTATGCGAGCTTGGCTATCATGATAATGTCGAGGACGTAACATGGTTGAAAAACAATCTAGAAGCCATCGCCGCCAACCTCGTTCAGTCGCTTTGCGATTATTTCGGAATACCGTTTGTCAAAGCAGGTCCGGTTTTCAACGGAATTGTTGCGGCGGGCGGCTCAAACCTTAATATACGCGATTACCCGTCGACCGGCGGACAAATCATCGGCTCCATTCCGGACGGGGCAAGACTTACCATATACGGAGATGTCGGCAACGGCTGGTACGTTGTACATTATAACGGCGTTACTGGATATGCAAGCAGTCAGTTTATAGTAGTCGGTTAATTTTTTATAAAAGGAAAAATAAAATGGAATTTAAATATAGCGACGATAATAAGCGCTATCACACTTTATCGTATTATAATAAGCATAAATTCGGGAGAAAAATATTAAAGGCCGTTATCGACGCCGGATTTACATGTCCGAATAAGGACGGCGTTAAGGGAAACGGCGGCTGTATTTTCTGCCGGGACGGAAGCGGATATTTTACCGGAGCTCCGGAAATTTCCGTTTCCCTCCAGCTTGATTCTGAAATAAAAAGGATACGGAAAAAATTTCCCGATTCCGGTATAATAGCTTACTTTCAGGCGAACACAAACACCTATGCCAATATTGAAAAACTGAAACAGATTTATCTTCCTATCTGCCAAAACACAGAAATTACAGGAATTTCCATAGGTACCAGAGCAGACTGCCTTTCCGACGAAGTAATGGAGCTGCTTTCATACATAGACCGTCATACGTCGCTTACCGTAGAACTTGGAATGCAAACTGTTCACAATAAAACCTTAAAGCTTATTAACACAAATTATTCCCATGAAGAATTTATAGACGGATATAAAAAATTAAAAAAACAAGGTATCAGGACATGTCTGCATATAATAAACGGTCTGCCGGGAGAATCGGAGAACATGATGCTTAAAACCGCCGAAGAGCTTGCCGTTTTAAACCCGGACGCCGTTAAAATACAGCTTCTGCACATATTAAAGGACACGCCTTTAGAAAAAATGTATTTAAACGGCGATATAAAAGTTATGTCTAAAAGCGAATATATCTCAACGGTCATAAGCCAGCTTGAACTTCTTCCTGCGGAAACAGTTGTAGAGCGCATTACAGGAGACGGAGATAAAAAATATCTTATAGCTCCGCTCTGGAGCAGGGATAAAATTTCCGTCATAGGTGGCATAGACAAGGAAATGGTCCGCAGAAATACCTTTCAAGGAAAAAAGTATAATATAAACCCTTGATTTTTTTTTCTTGTTATGATATAATAATAAACGTTAGTGAATTATCAATAGCACTACTGTCTAAGGTAACTGATGGGCTGCTGTGTTAATCATAATTGGTTAAACGAAAGAGGTGACAATCATGAAAGAGGGAATCCATCCTAAGTTTGAAAAAACTACTATTACCTGCCATTGCGGAAATGTTATAGAAACACGTTCCACCAAGCAGGATATCAAGGTTGAAATCTGCTCTAAGTGCCATCCGTTCTATACAGGCAAACAGAAGCTTGTTGACACAGGCGGACGCGTTGACAGATTTAAAAAGCGTTTCAATATGGACAAGTAATAAAATTGGACGGCCTTAAGTCGTCCTTTTTTTATATAAAATTCAATGGAGTTTCAAATGAAATATATAACTGTGAAATCACCTGCCGAAAGCTCGTATACCGAAAAGAGGTCTGAATTTATAGGTCACATATCACCGGCGGAAACTAATGAAGACGCAATAAATTTCATTAATCATATAAAAGAGAACAACAGAAAAGCAAGACATAACGTTTATGCTTATATCCTTCGCGACGGAAACATCTCAAGATATTCTGACGACGGAGAACCTCAGGGAACAGCGGGAATACCTGTTTTGGAAGTTTTGCGCAAAAACAATCTGACAGACGTATGCTGCGTTGTAACAAGATATTTCGGAGGAATTCTTCTTGGCGGCGGAGGTCTGGTCAGGGCGTATTCCCACAGTACAGCTCTTGCAATAGAAGCGGCCGAAGTATTGAAAATGTATAAGTGCTCAGAACTGATACTTTCCCTATCCTATGATCTCTACGGAAAAATTACGTATATTTTTTCTGATTACGAAATCAAACAAATAAATTCGGATTTTTCAGACGGCGTTAAAATTACGGCAAGAGTAAAGTCCGAGCTTGAAAAACCTTTCTGCAATAAACTGACTGACATAACCTTCGGTAAAATAAAAATAAATAAAACTGCTGAAATCTATGACGATTTCCCAAAATAGCTTACAAGTATCAGGTAAATAATATTACTTATATTGTCGAAATTTGCGAAAACAGTGCGGATATTTTGTCGAATTATATGCTATAATGTACTCATGATTACAAAGGAGGTAATTATGAAAATGTTATATGAAATTATAAAAACAGCCAAAAGCTCCGATAATTTAATTTGCTATTTTCTTTATAAGCAAAATA
>OJPZ01000749.1_pt1 | contig 13854 bp, 14 predicted proteins | sample 1598611 | NCBI WGS metagenome assembly OJPZ01 (sample SAMN03922494, study PRJEB24848) | human gut metagenome | isolation source: stool sample | host: Homo sapiens | place: Germany | collected 2011-11
TCTACACACTGCATATCGTCGGCAGCGTCAGATGTGTATAAGAGACAGTTTCTGGTCTGTGTACTCGATTTTAAAAACGCTTCCGCATAGCTCGGATTGATCGTTGTCCGCACCAGAAGTAAATGTTTCTGCAATCACTTCAATCAGCTTTTCAGTTCCGATATTGTTCTTTGCACTCCCATGATAAATAGGAAACAGGGAACCGTTTTGCATTCTTCTGCATTTCTCCCTCTGTAAATCTTGTATTTTCAAAGGTTCCCCCGCAATATATTTTTCCAAAAGTTCATCATTTCCAGCAATAATAGAATCCCATTTTTCTATATCCTCAATGTCTGTCAGAGACACTTCCGGAGTGAGCGAAACATCTTGCATAACCATGACATCATCAGAAAGTTTTTCTCTGATATTTTGATAAACGCTCTGTAAGTCAATGCCCTCCTGGTCTATCTTATTTACAAAAATAATCGTTGGGATTTTCATTTTCTGGAGCGCATGGAACAGTACCCGTGTTTGTGCCTGCACGCCGTCCTTTGCGGAAACTACTAAAATTGCTCCGTCAAGAACAGCAAGTGAGCGATATACTTCCGCCAAAAAGTCCATATGGCCGGGGGTATCGACAATATTGATCTTATAATTCTTCCAGCCGAAAGAAGTGACGGCCGTTTGAATGGTAATCCCACGCTGGCGTTCCAACAGCATGGTGTCTGTCCGCGTTGTTCCCTTATCTACACTCCCTAATTCCGGAACGGCTCCGCTGGTATAGAGCAGGCTTTCTGTCAAAGTCGTTTTTCCTGCGTCTACATGAGCAAGAATGCCGATATTGATTATTTTCATGTGTTTGTCCTCCATTCAGCCCCCAAAGGGCATAAAAATCCCCAGCAGCAAAATACTTTTACCGCTGGGGATATAGCGAATAGACATACACATACATACAACGCACTGCAAGCAGCGGTCGCTCTTTTGATATGTCAAATATATAAGGCAAAAGTATTCTTAAAAAGGGTACAAAAAACTAAGCCCCTTGCAAGGGACGGTTACAATTCTTTGTTCCCACTATTTGATTATAGTTAATTAAGAATACCTTGCCGCATATTTTTAACTCCTTACTTGGAATAGAAATATTATAGCATATCGGCATTGAAAAAGAAAGTCCTGAAACAAAATTTACGGAATAGTAGGCTGCTGTCTATCAATCTCTTGTGTGTTTCTTTATGACACATGAGCATTACTGGCAGGGTTGTCCTGCCCGTAACCTTCCAGGAGGTTGATGCCGCCCCACACGCACAGGCCGCCGCCCAGCGCGATCACCAGAGTCTGCAATACGTCGATAGCGTTAGTGAAAAAATCCATAAATCATATTTCCTTTCTTCGTTGTAGAATTGTTATTGAAGGTCCGTTGCTGTCAATTCGTACATCTCGAAAGGCTCATCCGGCTTTACGATGGCCGGTTTGCGTTTCATGTACCGTTCCATATCAAAGAGGTACTTCTTGTCGGCGTCGGCGGTGTATTTGTAGTTCGGATGCTTCGTCAGGTCGTACTTGTCCGAGAGGAACGGGCGCACGCCCCGCAGCATGAAGATACACTTGCCTCCGTCCATCACTGCCAATTCGTCTTGTGTCATCAGCTCCTTTCCCAATTTTTGATAGGTGAGGCCGTGGGAAACCTGGCTGCCGCGGTTCTCCGATTGATTGAAACTGTCAATCGTTTCTTTCCCCAGCAGCTCCGAGATTTCTTTCAGGGTGGATTTCTCCTTGCCTCCCAAAAACAAGGTGCTGTCGCAGTTACCCACGATGGTATCCGCCGCGTCCTTGTAGATGGTCTTTAACTGGCTTTGCGACTGCAAAATAATAGAAGCCGATATTTCACGGCTTCGGATGGTGGCGATCAGCTTATCAAAGTTTGGTATCTGACCGATGTTGGCGAACTCGTCCAGGAGGCACCGCACATGGACCGGCAGGCGGCCGCCGTAGAAGTCGTCCGCCTTGTCGCAAAGGAGGTTAAAAAGCTGGGAGTACATATGCTTTGGCGCATTTTCAGAAGCTGCTACGCAAGATCGGCAAGTTGCTCCATTGCCTGTTTTGGCTCGGTTGAAGCAGCATCTCTCTTCTGTCCCTTTTCGCTCTGAAAAATGCTTTTTCAAATATTATTGTATTATGGCCCCATCGGCATGAAGCATATGCGCGTAAACGTTGGAAGCCTTTTTTGGCTCTACCGTCCTCTATCCACTTGGATGGATTTCCTATTACCGCCCTTGCGCTTTAACTTATCAACCGCACTGGACGCCGCTGGCTATGGCAAGAGGGTTCCTTACAAACCAGCCTTTCAGTCAGCGGAAAAAGTCCGATCCTCCACCGGCCTGCCATCCGGCGGCGACTTGACGATACGCCAATCGCCCTTTGCATTTCCCGGCATTTTCTTCATCTCTTCCTGCGTCTCTTCCGCCCTGCTCGCTATGGTTTTGGGCAGGCATACTACGCAGAGCCGCCTCCCCGTTTTCGGCTGTGTTTTGGCAACTGCTGCGGCGACCAGTTGCCGCATGTTTGTCGTCCAGTTTTTAGGCGGGTTTTAAATGCTTGCTGAAACTATCTAGCTATACAGACAATCTGATCAAATCTTTATATTTTTTAGAAATTGGTATGTTTTTTGTGCGGACTATTGACAGGAATTCTTGAAACGGGTAAAATAATTGTGAATATTAGTGGGAAAGGCTTGACAAAATGGTTTTTGTTCCTTATAATCAGAACGAACGAACGAACGAACGAACGAACGAACGAACGAACGAACGAACGAACGAACGGGATAGTCTAGCCCTTTCTCAGAAAGGGTTAATTTTTATGCCGCCTTGTATCCTAGGATACAGGGCGGCTTTTTGCGTATAGCGGAAGAAACCAAGCCTGGAACATAAAATGAAGGGGGATTATCAGCAATGAGAAACAGTGTGAAACGATGGATCGGCGCCCTGCTGGCAGCCTGCCTGGTGATGGCGCTGCTGCCGACGGCTGCCCTTGCCGTGGATACCGGCAAGGCGATCCAGCTCGTGACGAACGACGGCGCCGGCAACATCGGCGGCGGACAGGCGGACAACATCTATTTCGGAACCTATTACCAGAGCAACGACAGCACGAAAGAACCCGTCAAGTGGCGGGTGCTGTCCAGCGGCAATCAGCAACTGTTCCTGCTTTCCGACCAGAACCTTGAAGTGTTTCAGTATCACACGGAAGAGGAAGACGTAACCTGGAAAACCAGCACCATGCGTTCCTGGCTCAACGGCTACGATGCATCCGCAAATACGGGCGGGAGCGATTATACCAACGACAATTTCTTAAATACCGCCTTTTCTGACAAAGAGCAAACCGCTATTGCGCAGACAACGGTCGTCAATGACGATAACACGGACTACGGCACAGACGGCGGCGATAACACCACCGACCGCATCTTCCTTTTGTCGATTGCGGAGGTATACGATCGCAGTTATTTCCCAGACTACCTCTGTTTTTCTACCAACACGGCCTATGTGGCAGGCAAAGGTATGAATGGCGTCGGCGAAAACGACTGGTGGTGGCTGCGTTCCCCCGGCTTTGATAACACAAGGGCAGCGTTTATCGAGTGGGCGGACGGCTCCCCCGTTACCGACGGCAACCCAGTGGTCAATAAGAACACCGCAGTGCGCCCCGCTTTCAACCTGGATCTGTCCTCCGTGCTCTTCACCTCCGCCGCTACCCGCGGTAAACCTGACGGCGGATTGACGGCGGTGGACGCCTACACCGGCAACGAGTGGAAGCTGACGCTGCTGGACAGCAGCCGTAACTTTACAGTTTCCGGCGAGAGTTGGGACGGAAACACGCTCACCTTCTCCTACTCCGGCGCGCAGACCGGAACAAACGAATATATTTCCGCTATCATTGAGGAGAACGACGCGATTACCTACTACGGACGCATTTTGCCGCTGAGCGATACGACCACTGGCCCAAGCGGAACGGCGAGCCTTTCGCTCCCCGACGGCGTGCCGTTGAGCGAAACCACCAAGCTGTATGTGTTCAACGAACAGTGCAACGGCGATTATAAGACCGACTATGCAAGCGAGTTGAAGAACATTTCCCTTGCACCGGCACAGGCGCCCTCCATTACCACAACCAGCCTGTCGGACGGCAAGGTAGGCGAGGCATACAGCCAGACCCTTGCGGCAACGGGTACTACGCCTATCACCTGGGCACTCGGAAGCGGCAGCAGCCTGCCCGCCGGCTTGACCCTCTCTGACGGTACCATCTCGGGAACGCCGACAACCGCAGGGACGTTCACCTTCACCGTAAAGGCAACCAACAGCGCTGGCGACGATACGAAGGGACTCACCATTGTCATTCAGGCGGCGTCCGTGGGTCCTAACCCCGACCCTAACCCCAACCCCAATCCTAACCCCAATTATAACCAGCGGCCCGTCATCATCATCCCCACAACGGATCAGAATGTCTCTGCATCCGTGGGCAACACCGTGACGATGCGCATCACGGCAAATTATGCGCAATCGTACCAGTGGTATGTAGACACAGGGAGCGGCTTCAAAGCCATCCCCGGCGCGACGGGCGCAGCCTATACCACCTCGCAAGTCGCGCTGGGAAATAACGGATACCGGTATTACTGCGTTGCGAGAAACGCCTACGGCACGGCGGTCAGCCCCGTCTTTACGCTGAATGTGCTGGAATACATGGGCATTCCCGCTACTGGCGACAGCGCCCAGGCGGGCTTGTGGATCGGGTTTGCTATGGTGAGCTTTGCAGGGCTTGCGGCATATGCGGCGCTGTGGCGGCGGAAACGGACAAACTGAAGCATGAAGCACCCAAAGGGCGGCGGATAAAGCCGCCCTTCTTTTTTGAGCGCCCGTTTGAACAATCCAGAGCCGGCGGGGGTTATAGGCCGAAGCGCGGCCGCTACCGAGAATGGCTGGGATGTCATGCACAATGCATGTTTTGCTTTGGGGCGTTCCTTTTGGTTGGTGCTCATAAAATGATCCTCCTTTGCGAATGGCATTTTGAAATGGCCTCTGCCACAAGGGGGTTGTGCAAATACCTTTCTATTAAAAGCGGAAGGCCGTGGGTTCGAATCCCGCCGGGGACGCCAAAACCGCCGATTCCCTTTCGGGTTTTCGGCGGTTTTCTTTTTGTCGTCATTCTATTATGGCGGCTGTGGCTATCGCCATTTCCGCAACATTGCGGTACCTTTTCCCACGGGCCAAGGGCGGTATTCGGCTGCTTTTCCCAGCTGCCTTGCCCACCTTAAGGTAGCTGTTCCGGGAAGAGGGCCTGATCCATATGATGCAGGATGCTGTCCATCAGATATTGCAAGGCAAGCTGTTTGCCCTCCTCCGTAAGCCCTGGCGCCGGACGGGGCATAGCCGCGTGAAGGATGGAGGTATCCGGGCTTTGCTCCGTCACCGCAAAGGCGTATCCGCTGGTTTTCCCCAGGACTTTCACCTTGGCCTGGATGTCCCCCACCATGGACCGGGCATATTCTGCGCCCATGGTGTCCAATACGTCGAATACCGCGTAGACCGCCAAGCGGCGCGGACAATTGAGGTTCATTTTAAGCCCCGGCATGATGCTGCTCCTTTCTTCCGGAAACGGGGCGCCCTTTCCGCTTCTTTCAGGCGGACGGGCCAGGATGGTCCGTCCTGTCCCCGCTATCCCTCCCAGGGCCGGACGCTGGCAAGGGCCTGCTGATATAAGGCCAATACCGCAGTCTCCGTGGAATCGTCATACATACAGCCCACCACATAGCACGCCCCGTCTATCATGGCGGAGGCATAGGAGAAGGTGTAATCCTGCACCACGTAGTCCTGGCACAGCCATTCCAGCCCGCCTAGCTCCAGGGTGTATCGGTCGCTGGCTTCACAATCCAGCAGCTGGGCCAGCGAAAGGGTGAAATCCAGCATCTCCTCCGGCGTTTCTGCCCCATAATGGGCGGCCGCGCCGATCTCCACGTTGCCCGCGCCCTCCACGCTGAGATTGCCCGAGCCCGCTTTTTCCGCTTCGTCGGAGGGATACAGATACAGCGCGTAGACGTTGCCGATATCCAGCTCCATGGACATGTCGTATACCCGGCCCTGGGTGATGGCATCGTCCACGATCACCTTGACGCCGCTGTCCTCCCCGTACCACATGGCATAGGTGGTTTCCGCAGGGCCGTTGCACCGGAAGGAATCCATGATGTTACCCACTTCCTCGGCGCCCGCCTCGTCATCCGCCCGCCAAGCGCCCAGCAGCAGATAGCAGCCATAGCCAAGCTGGCCGTCGGTGGCCACCACGCTAACGTTCAGGGCCGTCCCGCTGGCGTCCGTGGCTTCAAACACCAGCAAAAAGGCGTCCTGTCCGTTGACCTGGGTGGTGGTGGTACCCAGCACCTCGTAGTTTTGGATATTACCCATCTGCTGGATGATCTGCTCCACCAGCAAGGTCTGATTGGCCTCCACGTCCGCCAGGGTGTAGATGGGCACCCCGATGTTCCACATAAAGCTGCATTCCACAGCCCGGTTGTTCTGCTGATCCACAAAGCTAAAGCCGTCCGCGCTGGGGGTATAGGTATCCGGCAGGGTCAGGGTGGCGTTCAATGCGCCCAGGTCCCGCTGGACATAATTTGCCGCCGCAGTCTCCGCCTCCGGGATCGAAGGGGCTATGGTGGGCTGTACGGCGGGGGACTCCGCCGCCGGCTGCAGGGTGGCCCCGTCGATGGACAGGCCGCCGCTGCTCACCGTTCCATAGTCCCGATCCCGGCCGGAAAGGGCCAGGGGCAGGATGATACAAAGGGCGACCACCAAAACCAGGCAGCCCCCGGACACCCAGGCAACCACCGGATTGGCCTTCAGGTAGGCCCAGAGCCTGGCAATGCCGCCGGGCATGGCGGGAGATGGCCGGCCGCCTCCCGGATATACGGTCTGGCTTCGGGCCGCTTGGGTGCGCTCGCTCACCCCTGCCGCCACCCGTTCCTGCACGCTGGGGCGGCCGCTAAGGGCTTGTATAAAGGCTTCCATATTGGCGAACCGGTCCGCCGCGTGGACGGCCAAGGCCTTTCCCAAGGCCTGCTCCACATATTTGGGCACATGGACGCCCAGCTCGCTGGGCAGCTTCAAGGTATCCTGCCGCAGCCGCTCCACGGAATCCGGCGGCATCGTCCCGGTGATGCAGCGATATAGGGTGGCGCCCATGGCGTATACGTCCGTCCAGGGGCCCTGGTTGCCGTGGGTGGAATACTGCTCCTCCGGGGCGTAACCGTGCTTGAGGATCACCGAAACGCTTTTTTCATCCCCCAGGGCAAAGCGGGCTGCGCCGAAATCCAGCAGCCGGCTCTCCCCCCGGGTGGTGATGAAAATATTGTCCGGGCTAATGTCCCGGTGCAGCAGGTTCATGGCGTGCACCTGGGCAAGGGCTTCCATGATGGGCTGTAATATGGTAAGGGCTTGGGTATAGGGGATCTTGCCCCCCTGGGCTTCCAGATAGGCTTTCAAGCTCATACCGTCTACATATTCCATGACAAAGTAGGCGGTGTTGTTCTCCTTGAAATAATTTTGTACCGATACGATGTTGGGGGTATTCTGAAGCTTCGCCAGGATCCTGGCCTCGTCCAGAAACCGCTCCATGCCGTAGCGGTAATCCTGCTCCGACAGGCCGCTGAGGGTAACGCCGTACCGGTCCGCGTGACGGGTGGCAATGGAGGAAGGCATATATTCCTTGATGGCCACCCGGATCTGTAGCGTCAGGTCATAGCCCAGGTAGGTGATGCCGAAGCCACCCATACCCAGCACCTTGCCAGTCATATAGCGGCCGTTCAGTATGGTGCCCAGGGGCAGCGCCAAATAGGGCTGCGTGGCCTGGGCGTCAAACCCGCAATGGGGACAGATGGACCCCTCTCCCTTTTCCTGAAAGCAACCGTAACAGATTTTGTCCGGATTCATTGGGCCTCCTCCTTTATTTCCGCCAGCGCATATAGGCTGGGATCGATTTGCCGCATCCGCTCCACATGGCGCAGGACCAGCCCTTGCAGCCATTGCTTCCCATCGGCGGCCTTAATAAACTCCACCTGGATCTCCACAGGGGCGATGCAAAAATCCCCTGCATACACCAGCAGACCTTCCCCCTTTTGGAGCGGTGGGATATCCGGCATCCTGCGCCAACTTCCGTCTGGGGATAGATGGTATATGGCCGCCGGGACGATCCCTTCGGCCCTATCCAAAGCCGGCTGGAGCGTCCCATTCTTCAGACAATATCCCTCCATGGAGATCACTCCTTGGCCACCACGAACCGGTTGGCGTTGTCGCACAGGTAGAAGGTATCCCCTGGGAACAGCTTTTCCGTCACATTGGCCGTGAGCTTTTTGCCGTTGCCAAGATAGGTGCCATAGGAGGAGTCAAGGTCCGTAATGAGGAAACATTCCCCATTGGGATCGTAGGCCACCTGACAATGCCGCCCGCTTATGCCCGGCGTATTCTTTTCGAATACGATGTTGCAGCTTGTAGGATCGCGGCCGATGACCACCTTCCCTCCTGTCAGATCGAAGCTCTGGCCTGCATACTTGCCGGTGACGCCCCGAAGTACCGCCCGTCTGCCCATGGGGCCCTGGCCTTTGGCGGGTCTATGGCTTTGGCCGCCCCCCGCGTTCGCTGGGGCAAAGGCGCGGGTCTTTCCACCCAGGAGCAGGAATGCGCCGGCCGCCAGGGCCAGCGCCCCCAAGGGCAGGAACACATACCCCATCCACCGGGGGGCCCAGGCAAGGCCCGTATTGGCGACAGCGTATTCCAGCCGCTCGTTATCCAGTATGCGGATGAGCTCATTGGCGATGATGGCGTAGTTCACCCCTTCGGAGGTACCTTCGGCGCTCTGGATGCCGGCGGAGTTGATGCCCAGCAGGAAGCCGTTTTTATCCACCAGCGGGCCGCCGGAATTGCCGCTGTTGATGTATACGTCCATCTGGAAGGCTTCATAGCTGCTGCCGGTGGGCTTGTTGCGCTTGCTGATAATGCCCTGGGTCAGGGTGATGTCGTCCGGGCTGAAGGTGCTATACTGCTGATACATGGAGGATATCCCCGGATAGCCCAGGGCCCAAGCCGCCTCGCCGATGTCCACGGTTTCGGAAGGGCGCAGCTGCAAGGGGATACGCTTTTCCGTGGGGGTGGGCAGCCGCAAGATGGCGATATCCTTTTCCTGGGGAGCGGAATAATATACCACCTCCGGTATGACGAAATCGTTCTCCGCCGCGTTGAATACCACCTGGAGCTGCCCCTGGACATTGGTATAAAGCTGGGGATAGGTATACGCCTGCTCCACCACATGACCGTTGGTCACAATGTATTCCACCGGTTTGCCCGGCTTACCTATGGCCCAGCCGGTGCCCCAGCCCATGGAGGTGTTCCCCTGATCGTCCGCCACCGTGGCCGCAACCAGCACCACGCTATTTCGGGCGTCATAGGGCTGCATGGCGCCGCCCCCCAGCAGCCCCAGAACCCCCAGCACTAGGGCGATCAACCCCAGCGCCAGCAATAGGATCGCCACGATCCGTTTTGAAGATGTTTTTGTCGCTTCCATTTAGATCTCTTCTCCTTCCCCATGATATCGCAAAATGATGGCCGTATAATTATCCTGGCCGGCCAGGCCCGCCGCCAGGATCGCTTCCTCCAGCCTGTCGCACGCCTCTTGGGGCGGCAATGTCAAGGCCTCCCTTAGCTGCTTTCTGGTAAGGGTATCGCTCACCCCGTCGGAACATAGCAGCAGGGTATCCTCTGGTTCCAGCGCCAGGGGGATGCGGGTATACCGGCATGTTACCTCTGCCTTGCCGATATACTCCGTCAGGGCCCCGGCCTGGGGGTCCAGGAAGGCCGCCTCCAGGGAGGTCCCTCCTTCCAGCGCCTGCAGGGCCAGCTCGTATCTATATTCCTGGGGGATGTGCAGGGCGTAAAGCTCCCCCTGACGCAGCAGGAACAGGTCGCTGTCCCCGACGCACCAGAACCAGAGCCGTCCTCCCCGGAGCAGGGCCGCCACCAGGGTGGTCCCCCCCTGGCCTCGGAACCCGTCGTATATCCGGCGGCTTTGCTGCCCGATCCACTGGTATGTCTGCCCGTCATCCGTCCAGGGGAAAGCCCCCAGCAGCCCGGCCACGGTCTCCGCCGCAATGGCGCCCCCCGCCGCCATGCCCCCCATGCCGTCGCACAGAACGGCCAACAGGCCGTTTTCCTTATACCGATCCAACGGGGACATGCCGAAGGCGTCCTGCTGTTCGGCCCGCATCCCCATCCCCTGCAGGTTGGCAAGCTCCAGGGCCGGCTGCTTCTTCGGTTCCCGCGTAACAGGCTCCGGAGGCTTGTGCCGCCGCCTTGCCCGCCGTCCCAGAAACGCCCCGATCAGGATAGCGGCCAATAGTACCAACCCGGCGCCAAGGGCCATCCAAAGGCGAATGCCCCCTTCCGAAGACAACGGGTGGTTCAGCCAGGCAAGTATGCGCTCCATGGACTATTCCTCTGCCCATTCCGTCCACTGGAACCTCTCCCCGCACAGGGGCAGAAACACCAGCTTGCTCTTTCCCACCTCGATCACGTCATAGGCGCGCAAGGGCCGCGCCCCCTCCACCGGCTCGTCGTTGCAATAGGTGATACCCCGGCCTTGGCCGGGAGACACGGAAAAGTGGTTATGCTTGGCGTCGTAGGAGACCAGGGCGTGGCCCTCCCGGGAGACCGTATCGTCGTCCGCCAGGGATACGTCCATGGCCGCAGCCCTACCGATGAAGTTCCTGCCCGCCACCAGCTTGAAATCCGCGCCCCGATGGGGCCCGCTGACGCAGATGAGAAACCCCACCGCCGGGTCTATGCCGATCTTTTTCTGGATGATGCCCACGGTTTTGCCCCGATCCGCCTCTGGCACGCCACCCGGCATGGCGGCTACCGTCTTATCCACCGCCCCTGCGGCCACGGTCCTGCCCACGCCTGCCCCTTCCTGGCAATAGGGGCAGCTCTCGAATCGGTTTTCATCGTAAAAATGGCCGTTGTCACATTGCTTCATATCCTGTTCCTCCTTAAGAATCCTCACATGTTAAGACAGGCTGTTTCCTTTTCCCAGATATGCAGGCGCCGCGTCCAAGCGCGATCCCCTTCTATATGGTATACGCTACACCCAGGGGCCGCGTTTGTATATGCCGCACCAACGCCAACATAAAAAAACGGCCTGGCGCAGATGCGCCAAACCGTCAAATGGGGGTGGGAAAGGCTTTTCCCTCAAAAAAACAGGCGGCAGAACTCCATGGGAACAGCGGGTCAAGGCTTCCCCTGTTCTTCCACAAAGAGCTGATACAGCCCCATACGGGATCTGACCCCGATCTTTTCATAGATGGCTGTAATGTGCCGTTGGCAAGTGCGCCGGGAGATGTACAGGCCCTCCGCGATCTGCTGGATACTCTCCTCGGTGCTGATCAAGCGGGCAAATACCTCCTGTTCCCTGGGGGTAAGGCGATATTTCTCAGAAAAGGCGATTTGATGGGCTTCCCGGGAGGCAGGCTTATGGGCCTGACCTTCCGGCAGCGGCCGATGCTGGCTGCCGTCCGGCAAAGCCCAGACCACCGGAAGCAGCGCCGCCACCAGCAGGCAACTAAGGGCCGTCATCCCCAAGGACCCAAAGCGGGCAAACAGAAGGGGGATAGGCGTCACCACGATAGCGGTCGTCAAGCTACGCACTGCACGCCCCATGGAGGCCCACAGGGCCGGGTCCTTAGTATCCGGGGCAAAGGCCAGGAAGGAAACGGTAAAGAAGATCACATAAAACCCGCTGCAAAAATACATCAAGGCCATATTGCTATGATACAGGGCGTTCCCCAGGAGGGCGGGGAGCAGGATGGTGAACAGCTGCATGAACAGGGTGCTGATGGGCAAGAGCCTGCGCTGCTTCCTATCCGCCACGAAGCCTGCCAAGATCAGCCCCAGGCAATAAAACAGCCGCACAGGCCCAAAGAGCGCCACCTGGCCGCTGGCGTGCATACTGACCACGACGCCGTCGTTGAGGCTGAGCAGGATGGTGAGCAGCGCAGTCGCCACGATCAGGCAGGCGGCATGGCGGCGGTTGGTCTCAGGCCGGGAGGCGTTGGGGGTCCCAAGCTGCTCCATGGGCCGGTTGGGGAAAAACACCAGCAGGCCGATGCTCAGGCCGATGCTGACCATAAAGGGGACGGTCATATCCTGTGCCAGACTTTGCACCAGATATTGCAATAAAACCCCTGCTGCCGCGGAAATGCCCACTGCCCGGCCCATGGTGTCCCGGCCGGCAAAGGCCATACTCAGGGCATGATGCACGGCGCCGCCCATATAGCCGAAGGAAAGCAGCATAAGGAAGGAGGCGGCCAACAGCCAGCCGGGCTCATGCAGCAGCGCCACCCCCGCCCCGCAGGCCATAGCCGCGGCGCCTGCCGCCGCCAACCAAGCCTGCCTGGCAACAGGGGTATTCCACCGCTTTTGCACCAGGCCGAAGGACAGGCAACCCAAGCCTGTGCAGGCGATGCCACCAGCGTAGACCATATTCACCATCTGGGGCGTGAAAAATCGGGCGGCCTGATCGTTGACCATGGTCTCCCCCAGCATAAAGGCGAAAAAAAACACGCCGAACTGAACGGCTCCCATAAATCGTATATGCGATGGAGTATCCATATGGATATGTTCTATGTTTCTCACCCTTTTCCCTAGCCAGCATCAGCCCAGGCTCCACGTCCGCCGGAAAGAAGGCGCAACCCAGGTTTCTATTATTATACTATATTACAACCCTTTCAAAAAGTATTTCACACATTTTAAAGCCACCCATCCCTGGGCTAACGCGTCCCTTCTGCCAGGGAACATATAAGCCACTATAATAGGGCGGCTCCCCTGGAAGATCCGCCAACGCCGCGTCAGAATAGACGGGCCCATATTTCCTACCTCCTGCACCGTTTCGAGCACAGTAGCTGCTATAATTCTTTCTAGGGGCCTCCTTCGTCTGCAATATATAAAGCGAGCCTCATATTCCATGGAAGCTGAAAGCCTTCTTCCGCGCTGCTTACTTGCCTGCGCCCGAAATGGGCTACAGCAATGCCTTCAAAGCGGGAAACATTGCAGTTTGTAAAGAGAGGATCGCCAATCGGCGCCATGGAAATCGGAAGTAGTGCAAAGAGGAAAAGCTGTACTATAATCACCTGCTCCTGGATGCGCAGAGAAAATTTGCGTGAAAAGCGGCCTGATATCTGCGCAGGTCAAACGTCATCTGGAAGAAGTCGGGGCTTTCCTGGCACCAAAGAACGGCAACCCGTATACGGCGCTGCATACCACAAATCATAAGAGAGCAGTTCGGCTGCAATGCATCATCACCAAGCAGAAAGTGGGGATTGCCGGTTAAAAGGGGGATTGGGTAAAAGGAGCTGGTGTAAGCAAGAATTATATTACTGGTATGGGCAGATTATGGGAAAGGCAATGAAACCAAAACGAAGATTCGCCTTAACTGGAATCGAAGACCGCCTCGATCGTATGCTGCCTCATACAGCAGAGCAAACTCCTCAATACAAAGGCCGGGGCGCAGACAAACCTGCGCCCAGGCCTTTATACGGGTTTACGAGGTCATTCCGCCCGCTTTTGCAAGCTAATCTCATTTCGGCCGTCCTGGTACCGATAGGACACGGTATCCATGCTGCGCTGGATAAAAGCTAGGGCATCTTGCTGTACGCCGGTCTGTTCCAATAGGGGATTTGCCTGCGGGCCGGCGTATAGGATCGTCACCGTGACCTGCTGGCCGTCGGGGGTTTCATCCACCGCACAGCGAACCACGATCTCACCACGGCCGCCTGTGTTGCGCACCGCCATGGAGAAA
>OJPZ01000758.1_pt1 | contig 13706 bp, 9 predicted proteins | sample 1598611 | NCBI WGS metagenome assembly OJPZ01 (sample SAMN03922494, study PRJEB24848) | human gut metagenome | isolation source: stool sample | host: Homo sapiens | place: Germany | collected 2011-11
CAGAATATATCCATAAAGATTGTAAACGTTTGATTGATCATAAAAGTCATTCTGCACCATGGTGAACTCCGCCTCCTGAATATATTTCAATGCTGTATTATAGTCACTCTTCAAATAATACATATAAGCGGTATTGGTTGAACCACTATAAATCAGATAAGGATCTTTCCGTTCATGTCCCAGTTCATAACATTCAAGAGCATATTTCAATCCTGTGCTATCATTTTTCAAATAATAAATACCGGCAATATTAGAAAGCAAAATGGAATAGAGCCTGTCATAATGACAACGTCTTGCAGCTTCAACTCCTTTGAAGAAATAGGTAAGTGAACGATAATAGTCTTTTTGGACATTCGATGCATAAAGTCCCAGCCCATTATATACGGAACATAAGGCGGAATCATTTTTATTACTTTCACCTATCAGCCTGGCCTGCCCTAAATGACTATAAGCCTCCTTTACATTTCCCTTCATCATATGGGCCTGCCCCAGACAAATATGAGAATAAATTACAGCGCCATTGTAATCCCGTTCATTATAACCCAACTCAAACAATTGTCGACCATAAAAGATAGCCTGATCATAATCTGCTTTATTCAGATAGAGAAAACTAACTTTCCGAAGTGCTTCTTTGTCTTTAGGATACTTTTTCAGATACTCCAACTGTACATTAATGGCATTATTTATTTCTTCTTGCGCCTCTGAAACAACGGGCAAGAGTCCCAATAACATTACAACCATCCACAGTTTGAACATCTTCATTCCCGTCATCCTCCCTTTTCTTCTTTCCGCATACTGAACTCACAGCCACAATATTGCTGATTATAAAAATTATATTCCTTAATGATAGCAATGCGACGCTCACTCAATCCACCTTTACGCCAGTTCTGTTCCCAATAAGTGACATCCGGATAAGGAGCCGTAGCATATCGGCCCGCTTCCTCTATCTGTTCCAAACTTTTCCAACGGCTGGAAGCAAGCGTAGTAGTGATAACCGGGAATCCATGTTCGTGGGCATAACGTGCGGTTTCCTGCAGTCGCATCTTGAAACAACGCAAGCAACGGCCTCCTCTTTCAGGCTCTTGCTCCATTCCTGCCATTCGACAACGCCAGGCATCATGATCATAATCGGCATCTATAATTTCCAATCCCAAGGACTGGGCATACCGCGTACATTCGTCCTTGCGGATAATGTATTCCTCCAACGGATAAATATTGGGATTACAATAATAGATAACCGGAGTGACACCATGCTGCATCAAGCACTCTATGATGGCTGATGAACAAGGAGCACAACAAGTATGAAGCAACACTTTGTCGGCTCCTCCCGGAACTTCAAGCTGGAATTTCTTTTTCATACGGCAAATTTAATAGATATTTGCCATACTGACCAACGGTTCGTATAATTTTTCTATATCCTGCGCATCCATTTCTATCTCCACTTGATCACCGGGAACCAGGGTTTGCCCCTGAGGAAGTAAGTTTTTACGATTCCGGTGTATACTACGAATGATACAATGATTAGGTAAAGCCAATGTATCCACTTCCTTTCCGTCAAAATAAGACCCATCCATTATCTCGACAAAAAGATGATAGCGGGCACCAGCCCCTTCGGAAGACTTCGGATTATGGCTACGGAACATCCTGTCATACAGCAATACATTGTAAGGTTTTATCTGTAACAATTCGGTGAAATAATAAGTCAACCCACCTACCACGATGGAAGGATAGAACACCTCGAAATGACCGGTAATCTCCGTTATCAGAACAATGGCAGTCAAAGGGGTACGCACCACAGCCACCAAAAAAGCCACCATCCCGATCAGCATCATATAACTCACATTCTCATACCCTATCCATCCGCGCTGTACCAATACCAACCCGAAGATTTGTCCCAATAATCCTCCCGTAACCAAGGTAGGAATGAAACTTCCTCCCGGCAAACCCGAAGAAAGAGAAAACAGCGTAAAAACAAAATGAATAAGCATCATGATAGTAAGCCACCGGATATCATGAGTTCCATTCATTCCCTGCATCATCAAAAACTGCTCTCCGCCACCTGTCAGATTCGTCTCTGTTAACGATATGGCATAAGCTATGATCAATAAATACAACATCTTGACAGGAATGGAGAGTTTCATGGCAGGTATCCTTTCTTGAAAGAAAGGAACGATGAGCGAATAAAACTTTGCAATGACAGCCATAAGGGCGGCAAAGATAATATAAAGCTCTGCCTGACGGATAAAAGATAAACCGGGAACGACCGCACTAATCAGATGATAAGGAGTCGTGGGGAACATCCAACTAGCCACTCCTCCGGCTACCACGCCGGCCAACAAGGTAGTAATGGCGGTTTTAGGCGCATCAAAACGCTCGATGGATTCTATTACCAGCAAAGAAGAAGACAACGGAGCGGCAAAAGCGGCAGACAAGCCCGCACCGGCTCCGGCAGCCAGCAATTGTTTCCGTTCCCCTTTCAGGATATGTCCCCAACGGGAGATAAGTGTTCCTATATAAGACCCTATCTGAACAGACGGCCCCTCGCGTCCCAAAGACAGCCCCGCACTGAGAGCCAACACACCTCCGCAGAATTTGGCCACCAGTTCCTTAAAAGGATGCTCATAACGGATACGACCGTTATTGGCCGCACGTGTCTGAGGAATACCGCCTCCGGCTATCAATGGCATACGTTTTACCAAAGAAGCGACAAAGATCAGAATCCCCCATAAGATAAAAAACAACAATACATGCCAATACCACGGATAATGCGCCGTGAAAAAAGTTTTCCGCACATCAAAGAAATACCAGAGAAGATAGTGATAAGGCACAGCAACCAGTCCCGTAAGCAGCCCCACGAATATGCTCACGAAATACAGACGGGCATCAATCAGCTTCAGTTTCCATATTTGCCATTTGCGCAGATTGCTCCACTCCTTCCACTTGTTTTTCCATTTCTCCAGTTTCATATCCGGAATAAACAAATGGAAAAGAGAAGGGTTTATTTAAACAATGGCTTTAATAGTTCCGGTATTTCTATTTCATTTGCTTTCAGCGCTTCCAAACATTCACGCCCTTTATCGGATAAAGTAAAATGCATCTGCCGTTTATCCTTATCCCCCAAATTACGGACGATTAATTCTTTCTCTTCAATGGAACGGATGACTTTAGAGGTATGCGAAGCAGACAGGCCTGTGTTTTCCGATATCACACTGGCTGTCAGCGTATCTCCGCCAATGCAACAAAGTGCCATTGCCTCATTCAATGACACTCCATATTGTTCCATCAAGCGGGTTTCAAGTTCAGAGAGAGCCTTGAACAGCTCTCTCATGACACATATTGATTTTATTTTCTCCATGCAAATTTAAATAAACAAGTTTACATTCGCCTGTTCGGCACGGTTCATATAGGTTGCCACTCCGCCAATAGTCACATGATCCAGCAATTCCTCACGTTTCACACCCATTACATCCATTGACATCTGGCAAGCAATAAATTCCACTCCGTTCTGAATGGCTTGAGTACGCAGAGATTCCAGTGAGTCGATGTTTTTCTTATTCATGATATATCGCATCATCCTGGCTCCCATTCCACCCATATTCATTTTAGACAATCTCAGCTTTAAAGAACTGGAAGGCAGCATCATGCCGAACATCTTCCCCCAGATATCTTTCTTCACCGCAGGCTTGTCCAATCTTTTGATAGCATTCAGCCCCCAGAAAGTAAAGAAGATGGTCACCTTCTTTCCCGTAGCCGCCGCACCGTTTGCGAGTACAAAAGTAGCTAAAACTTTGTCCAGGTCGTCACTGAACAGAATAAAAGTTTTCCCTTTATCCTCCCGGCAAACCTCCGAGGAAGAAGATTGCGGAGTACTTTTCTCAACAATTACCTCATACTTTCCTGCTCCTGACTTTACTGAGACAAAACGGTTCCCGGTAGTCTGGCACCATGCTTCGGCATCGCGGGGGAAACCGGCATCCGTAGCGACAATCTCCAGACGTTCGCCGTCCGCCAGTTCTTCCATACTCTTCTTCAGCTTCATGATAGGACCGGGACAAGATATGCCACAAGCATCCACTTTTATTGCTTTCATAGAAGGAATGACGGAAGAGGCAATAGTATAAGCTTCAGCAGAATCTTTACTGTGTTCAGAATGATCAACTTTTGAAGAATCAGAACTTGAAGATCCGGAATTTGAGAACTCCTTCGGCTTGGGCAGAGGAGCCGTTACCGCTTTATACAGTTTCAAACCTCCTATTAAATTCCTTACTTCCCCAAAGCCATTCTGTAACAATATATTAGAAGCCAGATACCCTCTCAACCCCACTCCACAATACAAATAGACCGGCTTATCCTGAGGAATCTCTTTCATCCTTTCGCGCATATCATCCAAAGGAATATTGACAGCCCCCTTCAAAGCACCGAGTGCAAATTCATCGGGAGTACGGACATCAACCAACGTAACTTTACTCAAATCGGCAGCCTGCAACTCGCGCCAATAAAGAGGCTTCATCTTTCCGCTCAGTATATTTCCGGCTACATATCCGGCTACTGCTACAGGATCTTTAGCCGAAGAGAAAGGAGGAGCGTATGCCTGCTCCAAAGCCATCAAGTCATATACAGTTCCGTTATGCTTAATCACTTGCGAGAATTCGTCAATACGTTTGTCCACTCCGTTATACCCCACAATCTGCGCTCCAAGTAATTTCCCGTTCACAGGAGAGAAGGTTATTTTAATGGACATCTGTAAAGCATCGGGATAATATCCCGCATGGGAACCGGAATGGATGGTTGCCGACAAATAATCAATGCCTGCCTGTTTCAACCGCTTTGCCGGAAGGCCTGAAGCAGCGACAGTCATATCAAAAATTTTGGCAATGGAAGTACCGACAGCCCCTTCGTATGTAACCTTATTTCCAAAAACCATGTTATCTGCCACAATACGCGCCTGACGGTTGGCCGGACCAGCCAGATAATTCAACCACGGTCTATCAGTCAGCGGATGACGGAACTCGATAGCGTCGCCCACCGCATAAATATACTCGTCGGAAGTCTGCAAGTAATCGTTCACCTTAATGCCGCGCATCTCCCCTATCTCCAGTCCGGCCTCTGTCGCCAATGAGGTATTGGGACGTACCCCGATGGATAACAACACCATATCGGCAGGCAGCCTTTCGCCCGATTTAAAAATAACCTCCAGTCCGTTGACCGTGCGCTCGAAAGAAGCCACCGCCTTTTCCAGGTAGAGATGCACTCCTTTCTGCAACAAATGCTCGTGCACCAAAGAAGCCATAGAGAAATCAATAGGAGCCATGACTTGATTTGCCATCTCTACAACCGCCACTTCCGCACCGGCTTCCTGCAAATTCTCCGCCATCTCCAGCCCGATGAAGCCTGCACCGATGATTACCGCGCGCTTCACCTCATGCCTCTGCAAATAGTTCTTGATGGCATCCGTGTCATTCACATTGCGAAGCGTGAAGATTCCTTCATTGTCAATGCCCGGCAAGGGAGGACGGACAGGCGACGCACCCGGAGAAAGCAATAATTTGTCATAACTCTCCGTATAAGTTTTCCCGTCGGAAGTACGAATATCCACTGTCTTATCGGCAGAATGGATGGCTATTACCTCGGACCGGGTACGCACATCTATGTTAAAACGTTTCCCGAAAGCCTCCGGAGTCTGTACAAACAATTTTTCCCGCTCCGCAATCACACCTCCTATATAATAAGGCAGACCACAATTGGCATACGAAATGTATTCTCCCTTCTCGAACAAAATGATTTCCGCCTGTTCCGTGTTTCTTCTGATACGTGCGGCAGCAGTTGCACCTCCTGCTACGCCTCCTATTACTATATACTTCATAATCGAACTATTTTATTTGATTTAATATTTTCCAATGGAAACTTTATGCAAACATACATGATATTTCTTATAATAAAAAGTTTCCTATGGAAAATATTATCAAGTTAACTCTTTTTAAGGAGAAAGAACATTCCGGGTATTAAATAGACAATCTCTATTGTTGTTTGATATTTTATTCCCTACCTTCGCAATAAATTTCAAAATAAATAAGAAATTGAATCGAACAGACGCACATCATGTTATCTAAAATAGACTTGACGCAGGGAGACATCACCGGCACTCTGCTACGTTTTACCTTACCTATGATTATAGGCTCACTGCTACAACAGTGTTACAACATAGCCGACACGCTGATTGTAGGACAATGTATAGGTTCCGGCGCATTGGCCGCCGTCGGTTCCGCCTACACGCTGATGGTTTTCCTTATTTCCATCCTGCTGGGATTGTCCATGGGAAGCGGAACCGTTTTTTCCTTGCAATATGGAGCCGGACGAACGGATTCCCTACGCCGTAGCATCTATGTATCCGTCCTGCTGATCGGCACAGTAACATTGATTCTAAATATAGCGGTTTTCGTCTGGATTCATCCCATCCTCAGGATATTGCAGATTCCCAAAGATATTTATGGCATGATGTATGATTACTTGTGGATTATCTTTTGGGGAATCGGCTTTACCTTTATCTATAATTTCTATGCGGCATTGCTGCGTGCCATAGGAGATGCCGTCACTCCTCTTTGGTTTCTGGCGGTTTCCGTTGTACTGAACATCGGGCTGGATTTGTTCTTTATCTTGCAGTTGGATTGGGGAATCAAGGGAGCAGCCATCGCCACGGTAGCCGCACAGGGAGTATCCGCTTTGGGAATTATGGGATATGCCTACGTGAAATACCCCGAACTGAGATTACACCGCAACGACCTGCATTTCGACCGTCACTGCCTGAAAGAGATCACTTCGTTCTCCGCACTGACCTGTGTACAACAATCGGTAATGAATCTGGGCATTCTCATGGTACAAGGATTGGTCAACAGTTTTGGCACTGTAGTCATGGCCGCCTTTGCGGCAGCAATAAAAATAGACTCGTTTGCCTATATGCCGGTACAGGAATTCGGAAATGCCTTTTCCACCTTTATTGCCCAAAACTTCGGAGCGAGAAAAGAGGAACGGATCCGCAAAGGAGTGAAAAGTGCCTTGATTACCACCGTTCTCTTCTCTCTGGTCATTTCCATTCTGGTCTTTTTATTCGCCAAACCATTGATGCTGATTTTTGTCCGTCCCCACGAAACGGAAATTCTGAACATCGGTATCAGTTATTTACGCATCGAGGGAGCGTTTTATTGCGGAATCGGGATTTTGTTCCTGTTATACGGATATTATCGTGCCATCCGTATGCCGGGAATGTCCGTAGTGCTCACAGTGGTATCGTTGGGAACCCGTGTAGCCCTTTCCTATTGGCTTGCCGGCATTCCTGCCATCGGGGTCATCGGAATCTGGTGGTCTATTCCTATCGGATGGTTTATAGCGGACGTCATCGGCATCATATATTATAAACAACTTAAAAAGGAAACAGCAAAGGAAGTACCAGCACCATGACAATGCCCATAATAATCTGCAACGGCAGCCCTACCTTTACATAATCCATAAAGGTATATTGTCCGGCGGGCATCACCAACGCATTGGGCGGAGTGGAGAATGGAGAAGCGAAACACATACTTGCCCCCAGTGTCACCGCAAAGAGAAAAGGTACGGGACTTACCCCTATCTGCGTTGCACTTTGCATCGCGATAGGAGCCAGAAGCACTGCGGTAGCCGTGTTGCTGATAAACATCGTCATCAGGGAAGTAGTGAAATAAATACCCGCCATCAGCGCCAACGGTCCGTATGTTCCCAGTTCACTGACCAGACTGTTCGAAATGTATTCGGAAGCCCCTGTCTTTTCCAATGCCAGCGACATAGGCAGCATGGCCGCAATGAGTACGATGCTTTCCCAGTTAATGGTTTTGTAAGCCGCCTCCACATTGCGGAAACATCCTGTCAGTACCATCAGGATACCCGCAATCATCACTGCCGTCACCGGAGCTACCGGAATGAAGTCGAACACCATCATTGCCACCATCAGCACCATGATAACGGCAGCTACCGGTGCTTTGTAATCCAGCGTGACCTTTGCAGCCTCGGCCAGCGGTTGTCCCAGTACCACCCAGTCGGCATCCTCCTTGCTCAGCCGGGCGATATTGTTCCATGTACCCTGCACCAGCAACACATCCCCGCTATGAATCCGCTCATTGCCCAAGTCCTGCAACAAATATTCCTTCTTCCGGCGGATACCCAGTACATTCACATTAAACTTGTCACGAAAGCCCGCCCCCTTTATCGTCTGGTTTATCAGATTGGAGGAAGGCATCAAAACGATTTCAGCAATACCTATGTCATAAAAATCCAATGAATTGGCTGAGTTTTTCGCTTCTTCGGTAGTATGCTCGTCCAGCATCTCCAGCAGATAATCTTCGGCAAACAACTTTATTTTCTCAAAATCCCCCGTCACATACAGAATATCCTCTTTCTGAAGAACCGTACCGGGATCGGCCAGCTTCTGAGTAATTGTTTTCAGGAAGCGGTGTTGTGACATATCCCCACGACGCACCTCCAGTATATTCAATCCATACTTACGCCGGATATCCAACTCTATAATCGTCTTTCCATGCAGCCGGGAGTCACCCACCACCCTCAACCGGAACAAATTACTGGATAGCCCGTATTCCTTCACCAACTGTTTCAGGGATTTGCCCGAATGAACATTGTCTTCCCCGTTTTTCCCCCGTTTCGAAAGAAACCATTTACTGAGCGGAAGCAACACCAAAGTACCCACTGCCACACAAATAATCCCTACCGGAAAAAAAGAGAAGAACGAAAGCGGAGGAAAACCGGCCGAAGTCAACGCATTTTGAATAACAAGGTTGGGCGGCGTACCAATCAGTGTCATCATACCTCCCATACTGCTGGCAAACGCCAACGGCATAAGCAGACGACTGGGATTCATGTTGGCACTGACTGCCAGACTGACCACGATAGGCAACATCAGAGCCACCGTACCTGTATTGCTCACAAAAGCCCCGATGGCAGAAGTCACTAACATTACAAGCAAGAATAATTTCAATTCACTCTTACCCGCTAATTTCAGAATGTGTGAACTGATCATTTTGGCAAGTCCTGTCTGGAAAATCGCTCCGCCAACCACAAACAGCCCCACCATCATAATGACGACCGAATTGGAGAATCCGGACAAAGCCTCGTCAGGAGTCAATATCTGAAAAATCAACAAAGCCACTAAAGCACAAAGAGCCACAAGATCCGACCGTATCTTGCCATTTACAAAAAATACTGCGGACAGTACAAGGATAATAATCGTAATGAGCATAAGTATTAAATTATTGTTTTATTCATTCGTTGTTGCATTTGTACAAGTTCTTTTTGCAAAATAAAAAATATATTCCGATAATAGAAACAAACCCCGAATGTTTTTGTTCTTAAAAGAACAACATGAACGACATTTTCATCTAAAATTTATGTATTTTTGTAGCCCTATAGAAAAGAACAGACATACAAATGATGGAAGAAACAACCTGCAAACCTGATTATTCGAATTCGATGGCGGAACATCTGGGTATCCGGTTTCTACCCTCCACCGAGGATGCGGTACATGCCGAAATGCCTGTAGACCATCGTACTTCACAACCCTTTGGTATGTTGAACGGCGGCGCGTCACTGGCTCTGGCCGAGATTGTGGCAGGGCATGGCTCCATGTCGCTATGCCGGGAAGGCGAATATGCCTGCGGAGTACAAGTAAGTGGAAATCATCTGTCGGCCGTGCCCGTCGGAGGCAAAGTATTCGCCACCGGCAAACTGATTCACCGCGGCAGATCCTCGCATATATGGAATATAGATATCACCACTCCACAAGGACAACTGGTTTCTACTGTTCGTGTCGTTAATTTCATACTGAAAAAGAAATGAATCTACCAGATATACATACGCAAAAATTATTGGATTGCCTGACACACAGCCGCCTCGGTTTCGCCCTCTACCGGTTACCTTGGACAGACGAATGCTACCTGGTATTGCAAACCTCGGGCGATGTGGAACAATTAGCGGACATTCAGGAACTGAATGGAAAGAAAGGATTTGTCATGGCTCCTTTCCGGATATCGGAGGAACATCCCTTGGTACTTATCCGTCCGGATGTCACCGCATACGACTGGAGCGAAATCAGCGAAGCACTGTCTTCACTGGAATGTGCGGATGCCCTGCTCACCTGCAAAAGCCGGCAAAGTGAACTCTCCCCTTTTGTTTCCGAAGAAACGGATAAAGAACAATATACCCGCGCATTCGGGCGTTTCATCACTCCCTTACAAGAGAAGCGGTTCCAGAAACTGGTTCTGTCACGTTCTTCCGCCAGACATATCGGAGATGATTTTTCACCACTCGGCGCTTTTGTCCGGGCCTGCAACAACTATCCGCGCATGATGATTTACCTATGCCACACCCCTGCTTCCGGAACCTGGCTGGGCAGCACACCGGAAATCTTATTAAGCGGACACGGCAAAGAATGGCACACCGTGGCCCTGGCCGGTACCATGCCGATGCAGAACGAAGTGATGCCGACAGACTGGGACAAGAAGAACCGGGAAGAGCAGGGCTATGTGGCTGATTACATCCGCCGGATCGCCAAAAGATTCGGCAACAAGATGACGGAAAAAGGTCCTTATACCGCCCGTGCCGGACAATTGGTACACCTCAAGACCGACTTTTATTTCTTGTTGAAAAATACAGACCATATAGGCGATTTATTGCAAGAACTCCATCCCACTCCCGCCGTCTGCGGCCTGCCCAAAGAGGAGGCTTTCCGGTTTATTCCGGACAATGAAGGGTACGACCGCAGTTATTATTCCGGATTCACCGGCTGGCTGGACACAGAGGGGCATACCGATATCTACGTCAATCTGCGCTGCATGGAAATAAAGCCGGGTGAAGCCATCCTGTATGCAGGAGGAGGAATACTGGCTTCCTCGGAAGTAGAATCGGAATGGATGGAAACGGGAGACAAGATGAATACGATGCGGAGCATCCTTCATCCTGACTTTATAAATAAATAAATGGAAACAATTAAAGTAGAAGAATAATGTATTCAGACAAAAAGAACATACTTCAGTTGGTGGCACTTCTCAAAGCGCACGGTGTGCGGAAAATAGTGCTTTGTCCCGGCAGCCGTAATGCTGCCATCGTACATACTCTGGCCAATATAGAGGACTTCACTTGTTATTCTGTAACCGATGAACGCAGTGCCGGTTTTTTTGCCATCGGCCTATCTTTACAAGGGGGAGGCCCTGCCGCAGTATGCTGCACTTCCGGTTCGGCCCTGCTGAACCTGCACCCTGCCGTAGCCGAAGCCTTTTACCAACAAGTACCTCTGATTGTCATTTCCGCCGACCGCCCCGCTGCCTGGATAGGACAAATGGACGGACAAACCCTGCCCCAGCCCCATGTGTTCGGAACGTTAGTCAAGATGTCTGTCAACCTGCCCGAAGTACATACTGAGGAAGACGAATGGTTTTGCAACCGCCTTATCAACGAAGCCATACTGGAAACCACCCACCACGGCAAAGGGCCTGTACATATCAATGTACCCATTTCCGAACCCATTTACCGCTTCACCGCCAAAACACTTCCCGAAGTACGTGTCATCACCCGTTATCAGGGACTGAGCGTGTACGACCGTGACTATAAGGAACTGATCGAACGGCTGAACAAGTACAACAAGCGCATGGTTGTGGTAGGCCAGATGAATCTGATTTACCTGTTCGAGAAAAAATATGTGAAACCGCTTTATAAACATTTCGCCTGGCTGACGGAACATCTAGGCAACCAGACCATCCCCGGCATTCCTATCAAGAATTTCGACGCCGCCGTTTATTCCATGACACCGGAACGCCAGGAAGACATGGCCCCCGAAATACTGATTACCTACGGCGGACACATCGTATCCAAACAATTGAAGAAATACCTGCGCAATCATCCCCCGCGCGAACACTGGCATGTTGCCGCCGACGGGAAGATAGCCGATTTATACGGTTGCCTGACCACCGTCATCGAGATGGATCCGTTTGAGTTCTTGGAAAAAATAGCTTTCCTGCTGGACAACAAACCTACCCATTATCCGCTGATGTGGGAAAACTATTGCAAAACCATTCCGATGCCGGACCTTGCTTATTCCGAAATCTCCGTTATCGGAAAACTCATCCGGGCATTGCCCGAACCCTGTGCCCTGCATCTGGCAAACAGCTCCACCGTGCGCTATGCACAGTTATTTACAGTTCCTCCCCAGGTGGAAATCTGTTGCAACCGGGGAGTGAACGGCATAGAAGGCTCCCTGTCCACCGCCATCGGTTATGCCGCCGCTTCCAGCAAGCTGAATTTCATCATCATAGGCGACTTGAGCTTCTTCTATGACATGAACGCACTGTGGAATCAAAATTACGGTGCCAACATCCGCATCCTGTTACTGAATAACGAAGGAGGAGAAATATTCCATACCCTGCCTGGAATGGACAAATCAAGCCGTTCCAGGGAGTTTATCACAGCCGAGCATTACACCACCGCCAAAGGCTGGGCGGAAGAACGCGGCTTTATTTACATGAAAGTGACCGGAGAAGAAGAGCTGGAAGAAGCGATGCAGCCATTCACCTCACCCGAGACACGGATGCAACCCATGCTGCTAGAGGTGTTTACCGACAAGGAAAAAGACACCACCCTGTTAAGAGAATATTATCACGGACTTAAAAATAAAAATGAATAATGGAAACAAGAGAATGGAAAACCATCAAAGAATATCAGGATATTCTGTTTGACTTTTACAACGGAATAGCGAAAATCACCATCAACCGTCCGCGTTACCGCAACGCGTTCACCCCCACCACCACTTCGGAAATCAGCGACGCCCTGTATTACTGCCGCGAGTGCCAGGATATCAATGTAGTGGTTCTGACCGGAGCAGGCGACAAAGCCTTCTGCAGCGGGGGAGATATGCACGTAAAAGGTCATGGCGGCTATATCGGCACAGATGGAGTTCCCCGTCTGAATGTGCTGGACGTACAAAAGCAAATCCGGTCACTGCCTAAACCGGTCATCGCCATGGTAAACGGTTACGCCATCGGCGGCGGTCATGTGCTGCATGTGGTATGCGATCTGACCATTGCCTCAGAGAATGCCATTTTCGGACAGACAGGTCCCAAGGTAGGCAGCTTCGACGCCGGATTCGGCTCTTCCTATCTGGCACGCATCGTAGGGCAGAAGAAAGCCCGTGAAATATGGTTCCTTTGCCGTCAATACTCCGCACAGGAAGCACTGGAAATGGGATTGGTCAATACAGTCGTTCCTTTCGACCGCCTGGAAGACGAAACCGTGGCATGGGCAGAAAAGATGATGGAGCACAGCCCGCTCGCTCTTCGTATGATCAAAGCCGGACTGAATGCCGAACTGGACGGACAAGCCGGCATACAAGAACTTGCCGGAGATGCCACCATGCTGTATTACATGACAGAGGAAGCACAGGAAGGAGGAAAGGCATTTTTGGAAAAACGCAAGCCACGGTTCCAGGATTATCCGAAGTTCCCATAATCAGTGGTTCATTTTTCCGGTGGAGGACAACCCAATAGTCCTCCTTGCTTCCCATTAACCACTAATCACTAATAAGAATGTTCCAAACCCGAATTATAAAAAAACAATTACACTTCAAGCAACCGGCAGGTACTTCCAGAGGAGTATATACCACCCGGAATGTATGGTAC
>OJPZ01000761.1_pt1 | contig 13677 bp, 8 predicted proteins | sample 1598611 | NCBI WGS metagenome assembly OJPZ01 (sample SAMN03922494, study PRJEB24848) | human gut metagenome | isolation source: stool sample | host: Homo sapiens | place: Germany | collected 2011-11
CGAGATTCGCCTTAGTCTCGTGGGCTCGGAGATGTGTATAAGAGACAGCTTCAGATAATACTCGACCGTCGTAACGACCCGTATCGTCTTGATGCTCGGCGTATTGTCATCGCGGTCGGAAATCGAGAACAGACCTTGGCTGGCCGACTTGATCTTGCCCAGCTCGCTATTGGAGTCGTGCGCGAACTTGTCGGCGGCCGCACGAGCATTCCGAGTAGCCTCCTCGATCATCGCCGGCTTCAGCGCATTCAACGCGTCGGAAGTATAGATAAAGCGAGGGGTATAACGGTAATCGCCGCTTGCGATCGCCACGCCTTGCTTGAGCAGGTCGCTCTGCCGCGACATCAGCTTCAGCACCTGCTCGACGTTGGTCGTCGTTACCGTCACGACACCGGTCACATTATAGCGATAACGCACGCCTTCGGGGACATAGCGCTCGGCCTGCATGTCGACGATTTCGGCGGGAGCCACCGAAATCTCGGATTCGGCGATCCCGTTGGATTTCAAGAAACCGACGATCTTCGCGTTCGCGCTTTCCATCGCATTGTACAGCGCGAGCATGTCGTTTCCCACCTCCTTATAAGACAGAGGCCAAATAACTCGGTCGGCCTTTACTTCCCTTTCGGCAAGGCCCTTGACAGTTACAACGCGCTCACTGTCCTTGAAATGGCGGATACCTCCGCTCAACAACCAACCGGCTACGATCACCCCTACGGCCAGCATGGCCGAACCGGCCAAACGAATCCTCGAATCTTCCATGACTTAGGATTTTACCACACTTCACCCGGCAAAAGACGGTCCGAAACGCTTTCGATTCGGCTTCAAAAATACGTAAAAAAGCCGCAGAACAAAACAAAAAACCGATAAATATTTACAGCTTATCCAAGCTGTAAACAACAAGGAGAGCCGCATCGAAACGAATGCGGCTCTCCCTGCTTTGTCAAAGGGTCCTTATCTGCCGCCGCCCAATGCCTGATAGAGATAGACGACAGCCTGCATCTGCTCGAATCGGTCCTGTACGCCCGAAAGTTGAGCGCTCAGCAGCGATTGCTGGGCGGTGATGACTTCCAGATAGGTCGAGGTCCCCAAATAGAGCAACTGCTCCGTATAGCTGACCGAACGCTCGAGCGAAGCGATCTGTTCCTTGCGGAAGGCTTCCTTCTCGGCGGCGCTGCTATACTGGAACAACGCATCGCTCACCTCATTGCCGGCGCTCAGCAGGCTTTTCTGAAAAGCCAGACGGGCTTCTTCCTGCCGGGCTTTGGCAGTCTTCAGGTTCGCACGGTTCTGTCCCCGTGTAAACAACGGAGCCACCAGGCTACCCGTCGCGTTGAAAATCGCCTGAGCCGGATTGACAATCATGGAGCCCAAATTATTGGTCCATCCGCCGTTAGCGCCTATAGACAGTTGCGGATAGAACGCCGAACGGGCTACGTTCGTATTGGCCGTCGCAGCGACCAAGGCCATCTCGGCAGCTTGCACGTCGGGACGGTTCGACAAAAGCTGAACGGGAACGCCCGCCGAGAAATCGTCCGGAAGCTGCTGCTCGTCCCACGCGCCCCGGTCGATATGCTGCCCGGGCTGTCCCAGCAGCAACGAGAGAGCGTTTTCCGTCTCGCGAATCGAACGCAACAGATCGGTCTTCGACGCGCACACGGCATAGTAATTGGCCTCGCTTTGGACAACGGCCGCCTCATTGACATTGCCGGCCAGCTTCATCGCTTTCATCATCCGGACGGTCAGACTCCAGTTCTCTATCGTCTGCTCGGTGATTTCCAACTGACGGTCGAGCATCAGCAACGTATAATAGCCGGTAGCTATGCCCGAGATCACCTGCGTGCGAACGGCTCTCAGCGTCGCCTCGCTCTGAAGCCATGCGGCCTTGGCTCCCCGCTTCGAATTGAGCAGTTTGCCGAACAGATCGACTTCCCAGCTGGCCGACAGCGGAAGCGTATAGGTCTTCTGCAGCGACCCATGCTGAACCCACGACAGCTCGCCGCTCGGCGCCAGCGTAAACGAAGGAACGTAGGCCAGACGAGCCGCAGTCAGCTGCGCCTGATATTCCTGCACGACCAGCGCTGCCGACAACAAGTCGATATTGCTGGACAACCCCTGTTCGATCAGCGACTGCAGCTTCGGATCGGTGAACACTTCCTGCCACGGCCTGTTCCCGAAGTTGACCGTATCGCCCGAAAGCGTGTCGGTGACGGAAACCGTGTCGCGGTACAGTCCGGCCGTCTCCATCTGAGGCCGGCTGTAGGGACGGTAAATATTGCAGCCGCCCAGCATCACCGCCGCACCCGCCACGGCCAGCAACGCGCTATATTTTCGTTTCATCATCATTGCTCTTTAGTTAAATGCTTTACTTAATCAAATCTTGCATCTCGGCATCCAGCTCGCTCGAATCGGGATCCTTCCACTGGATCGGCTTGAATTTCTCCTGCAGCGCTTGGAATGCGACAAACAGCGCGGGCACGACGAACAGCTGCAGAATCATACCGATAAGCATGCCGCCGACCGAGCCGGCTCCCAGCGAACGGTTACCGTTGGCACCTACGCCCGAAGCGAACATCAGCGGCAACAGGCCGATGATCATCGCGAACGAGGTCATCAGAATCGGTCGCAGACGGGCGGCGGCACCGGAAACGGCCGCCGAAGCGATCGACATGCCGCTCTCACGGCGGGCCAGCGCGAACTGCACGATCAGGATCGCATTCTTGGCCAACAGACCGATCAGCATGATCAGCGCAATCTGCAAGTAGATATTATTCTCAACGCCCATAATCTGCGCGAAGATGAACGTCCCCAGCAAACCGAACGGAATCGAGAGAATCACGGCCAGCGGAAGGATATAACTCTCGTACTGGGCGCTCAGCAACAGGTAGACGAATACCAAGCAGAGCAAGAAGATCATGGCCGTGGTACTGGTACCCGTACTCTGCTCCTCGCGGCTCAGGCTCGAGAACTCGAATCCGTAACCGGTCGGGAGCATCTGGCTCGCCACCTCCTCGATCGCCTTGATCGCTTCGCCCGAGCTGACGCCCGGCTTCGGCATGCCGCTGACCTTCATCGAGGTATACATATTGAAACGGTTGATATTGTCCGGACCGTATATCTTTCTCAGCGACATGAACTGCGTGATCGGAGCCATCTCGGTCCCGTTACGGACCATGATGCCGTTGAGCGATTCGGGACTTATGCGGGCCTCCGGATCGGCTTGGATCATCACGCGATACAGCTTACCGAAACGGTTGAAGTTCGATGCGTACAGACCGCCGAAGTATCCTTGGAGCGTCGTCAGAATATCGCTCGGACTCAGGCCCGCCTGCTTGCATTTCGCAGCATCGATGTCAACCATATACTGCGGGAAGTTCGGATTGAAAGTGGTCATGGCGTACATGATCTCGGGACGCTGATTCAGCACGCCGAGGAACTGCTGCGCCACTTCGAAGAAACGGTCCAAATCGCCTCCAGTCTTATCCTGCAGATTGAACTCGAAACCGTTGGACGCACCGTAACCGGTAATCATAGGCGGCGCGAACAGCATGACCTGCCCGTCCTTGACCAGCTGCCGGGTCTGCATCGTCAACGCTCCGACGACATCGTCGGACGACATACCCTCGCCCTGTCGCTCGCTCCAATCCTTCAGCTTGATGATGGACGTACCGTAGCTGTTGCCCTGTCCGCCCATAAAGCTGTAGCCGGTAATCGACGTACGCGACTTGACGGCCGGATTCGCGGCAACCAGGCTGTCGATCTGCTGCATCACGGCCTCGGTTCGCTCCTTGGACGTTCCGGGGGTCAGATTGACGGCAGCGAAGACGGTACCCGTATCCTCGTTGGGCACCATACCCGTCGGAGTGATCTTCATCAGCAGGAAAAGCGCCACGATGCTGCCTGCAACGATCAGGAACGACAATACCCGCTTGTGGATGAAGAACAGCACGCTCTTCTTGTATTTTTTCAGCGTTACGTCATAAGCGGCATTGAACGATGCGTGGAAACGATCGATCAGGCTCATCTTCTTTTCGCCTTCCTCGCGATGAGGTTTCAGGAACACGGCGCAAAGGGCAGGACTCAACGTCAGGGCGTTCACGGCCGAGAAGCCGATAGCGATCGCCATCGTCAGACCGAACTGGCGGTAGAACGTACCCGAGGTTCCGGTCATGAAGCTCACCGGAATGAACACGGCCATCATCACGAGCGTGATCGATACGATCGCTCCGCTCAGCTCGCTCATCGCGTCGATCGACGCCTTGCGGGCGGAAGTGTACCCTTGATCGAGTTTGGCGTGGACTCCCTCCACGACGACGATCGCGTCATCGACGACGATTGCGATCGCAAGCACCATAGCCGACAGCGTCAGCAAGTTAACGCTGAACCCGATCAGGTACAGCACGAAGAACGTACCGACAAGCGCGACAGGAATGGCGATCGCCGGAATCAGCGTCGAACGGAAATCCTGCAGGAAAATGTAAACGACCAAGAACACGAGAATGAACGCCTCGATCAGCGTCTTGATCACCTCGTGGATCGAAGCGAACAGGAAGTCGTTCGTGTCGAGCAGAATGACATAATCCATACCCGGGGGCAGCGTCGGCTTGATCCGCTCCAGGTAGCTTTTGATATCGTTGATGATCTGCGTCGCGTTCGAACCGGCCGTCTGAAAGATCATCGACGTCACGCCCTCGTGACCGTTCACGTGGTTGCTGAAACCGTACGTCAAACGTCCCAGCTCGATATTGGCGATATCCTTGAGTCGCAGTACCTCGCCGTCGGAGGTGGCGCGCACGACGATGTCGCCGAACTCCTCCTCGGTCTGCAGACGCCCCTTGTAGCGCATGATATACTGGAACGACTGGTCGCCCTCCTCGCCGAACTGTCCGGGAGCGGCCTCGATATTCTGTTCGGCCAGCGCGGCAGCTACGTCCGTCGGCATCAGGCCGTACTGAGCCATCACATCGGGCTTCAGCCAAATACGCATCGAGTAGTCGGCACCCATCACCATCGCGTCGCCCACGCCGGGGATACGCTTGATCTCGGGAATGATATTGATGTTGGCATAGTTCTCGAGGAACTTGATATCATAACGGTCGTCGGGGCTGAAGAACGCGAAACCGAGCAACATACTCGTCTGCCGCTTCTCGGCCGTCACGCCGACCTGAGTCACTTCCGAAGGCAACAGCCCCAGCGCCTTCGAGACACGGTTCTGCACATTGACGGCTGCCATGTCGGGATCGGTTCCCTGCTTGAAATACACCTCGATCGAGGCATCGCCGGTATTGGTCGCCGTCGAAGTCATGTACATCATGTTCTCGACACCGTTGATCTGCTCCTCGAGCGGAGCGATCACGCTGTTGAGCACGGCCTGCGCATTGGCTCCCTGATAACTCGTGTTCACCCGGACGGTCGGCGGCGCGATATCGGGGTATTGCGTAACGGGTAGCGAAACCAAGCCGAGCAAACCCAGGATGACGATGACGACCGAGATGACCGTCGAAAGCACCGGGCGATTGATAAATCTATCTAGCTTCATATCTCTTACACCTTATTCTGTCCATGTATGAATTATTGTCTGGCCTGCTGCTGAGCGGCTCCGGCCGCACCCGAAAGGGCATTCAGCCGCGCGGCCGCCTCGGCGGGCGTAATGGCCTTGATCTTGGCGCCGTCTTTCAGCGTCGCCACGCCCTCTACGACGATCCGGTCGCCGGCACGAAGCCCCGATGTCACGACATAGTTCTTACCGTCGTCGAGGTTGAACACTTCGACGGGCGTATTCTTGACCGTCGAATCGGGTTGAAGCACGTAAACGAACTTTTTGTCCTGAATTTCGGAAGTGGCTTTCTGCGGCACCATCAGGGCCGAATCGAGCTGGCTCGGAATCAATACATTGCCCGTTCCGCCGCTGCGAAGCACATAATCGGTATTGGGGAACAATGCCCGGAGCGTGAACGAGCCGGTCTTCGTATCGATCACGCCGGTCAGCGTCTCGATCCGCCCTTTCTGGGGATAGACGCTTCCGTCGGCCAGCATCAGCTCGACCTCGGGCATGTTGCCGACCATCTTGCCGAGCGAGGCTCCGTCGCGGCGCGTCATCTCCAGCAACTGCTTCTCGTTCATCGTGAAGTAAACGTACATTTTCGAGATATCCGACACGACGGTCAGCGGCTCGGCCGAAGACGAGCTGACCAAGCTACCCACACGGAACGGAATCGACCCGACGACACCGTCGGAAGGACTCGTTACAGTCGTATAGGCCAAATCCTGTTCGGCCGACACCAGCTGGGCTTTCGCCTGCGCGAGCTGGGCCTCGGCAGTCTTCAGCGTGTTCTGAGCCATTTCCAGATCGTACTCGCTGATGATATTCTGTGCCTGCAGATCAGTCTTGTTCTTTACCGTCAGGCGATTCGTAGCTACGTTGGCCTCGGCTACCTTCACGGCTGCCTCCGCCGCATTCCGGGCCGCCTCGTACTGCACCTTGTCGATCAGGAACAAAGGCTGACCTTTTTTCACTACGGCCCCTTCGTCCACGCACAGCTTCGTGATGAAGCCGCTAACACGCGGACGGATCTCTACGTCCTGCAACCCGCGGATCGTGGCCGGAATAGTCGTTTTCAGATCGACCGAGACAGGCTCCAGCGTCTCTACCGCAAACTCGGGAACGCCTCCTGCCATGTTCTGGCCTGCATTCGAATTACCGCACGAAACGGCGGCAACGCCCGACAACAAAAATGTCAGCCCCTTACACAGAGTCCCTACGACTCTCATTCTGTTCCTGTTGTTCATATTCTCTTATCCGTTAAATTATACTCCTTTTCAAACATCACGTCGTTTCCCGGCACGAAAACCGCTCGCCGGCAAGCTGCAAAAATACAAATAATTCAGGCAATTTGTCCTCGTGGCGCTTTCATCCACGCCGATCCCCATACGCTTGCATTAACGTAAACTCATGAAAAAAATTGTATCGAAATCAAAATGAATACATTAAAATAACCTGTCATAGGTTTCTCATGACAAATTACGGAGCAAAAGTAACAAGAAAACTGATAAAACAAAAATAGTTTTCCGGTTTCGCCGCAAAATTCGCAGAAGACTTCCCGGAACCGGCCGTCGACCGTCCTGCATCGCCGGACGGCATCGCAAAAACGCCCATGGACAAAAGCGACATCCTGTATTGCAAAGACTTAAGATTCAAACCGACGACATAAAAAAATCATACGGACAAAAAATATCCTTGCGTCCGCACCTGCTTTGGCGAATCATACGCCCGAAAACCGCACTGCCCATGCACGATCTTACCCTATCGATCAGAAAAATCCGTCCCCATTTTCCGCCATAAAGGACATGATAACCGTACAATGCATATATTTGCATTCTATTCCGGATACGGGCGGGGAAAAGTCCGGCCGCCGAACAAAAAATAACCGAAACGCAGCAAAAGACCATGATCAAGAAGATGACAATGCTGGCGCTGACCGTCTGCACGCTCTGCGCGACGGAGGCACAGGCCCAGATCAAGCTGGGCGGCAAAACGCTGAACGCGCAGAAACTCGTCCAAGCGGGCGCCGACATGATAAAAGCCGTCACGCTTTCCGATGCCGACATAGCGGCCCTCAGCCGCGAGGCGGTCGAATGGATGGATAGCAACAATCCCGTGTCGCCCGACACTTCGGCCTACAGCCAACGGCTCAAGAGGCTGACCGAGAATGTCAAAGTCGACGGATTGGAACTGAACTTCAAAGTTTACGAAGTGGCCGACGTCAACGCGTTCGCCTGCGGGGACGGAAGCGTGCGCGTATTCAGTTCGCTGATGGATCTGATGGACGACCGGCAGCTGATGGGCGTGATCGGGCACGAGATAGGACACGTCGTGCATGCCGACACGAAGGATGCGATGAAGAACGCATACATGGCCTCGGCCGCACGCAATGCGGCCGGCTCGGCCGGAGGTACGCTGGCCAAACTGACCGACTCGCAACTGGGCGACCTCGTGCAGGCTTTCTCGAACGCGCAATTCTCCCAGAAACAGGAGTCGGCCGCAGACGACTTCGGATTCGATTTCTGCGTCCAGAACGGTCTGGACCCTTATTCGATGGCCTCGGCCCTCGAAAAACTGGCCGAACTGTCGCAAGGCTCCCAGTCGTCGGGACTGCAAAGAATGTTCTCGTCGCATCCCGACAGCCAGAAACGCGCCGAGCGGATGCGAGCGCGGGCCGAGGAGCTGATCCGGCAACAGCAACAATAGGCACGTCTACGCCGTCGTAAGACATGCCGGAGAAAGGCGCCGTATAGCAACGGCGCTTTTTTCATGCGGGCTTTCCGACGAACGAAATTCTTTTCAAGGACCGCGCGGCGAATCGCAGGCCGGGGCGGACGCCCGAAGACACGAAATCCGGTTTCGAGCGGCTCGGTCCGCGATCCGGCAGGACAAAGCCGGCAAGACCGGAGCCCTCTCCGCGAGAAGTCATGGGAAATGCCAGCCGCCGGCTTCATTCCGCCTCCGTGAAATCGTTCCGACGGAAGCCCCGGGCACGGTCCGCACAATAACAGAACGGACAGCCGACCGGCAAATCGGGACATTCCTTTGCCATACAGCGCACATCTTCACCTAACCGACAGGAAAATCGACCGGTCTAAGGAGTCGTCAGAGCGGCGAACCAGTAGGCGTAGGACTTCACCGCACCGTCTTCGAGCGTCACCGTGTAGCTCCGGCGGACAGGCCCGCCCAAACGGAACGGAATCGGATAGCGGAACATTCCGCCCGCATGGCAGAACGTATGATATTCGCCGTTCTCGCCGCACGGATCGACACCGTCGGGCAAATCGTCTCGAAACGTTCCGTCGATCGTCCGCCCGATCCAATCGGCACCGAGGCAGGAAGCATCGGTCGTTACAACGACCGTTTCGAGTCCCGAGGCGAGAAAAGCGGCCATAATCCGTTCCGGCCCCTGTCCCCACAGCGGCTCGACCACCGTCACGCCATACGGCTTCAACTGACGCTCCCGGTACGCGCGCACGTCCTGCAAAAAAATATCTCCGAAGATAAAATGTTCGGCTCCCCGGGCGACGAAATCGCCGACGGCCTCAGCCATCGCCCGCTCGTAGTCCTCGATCCCCTTCCCTGTCGGGACAATACGGATCGGCAGCCCGATGCTGTCGGCCTGCATCCGGAGCAGCTCGGCCGGAATGCCGTGCATCGACGAGCGGTCATTCGACGCATCGACCGTCGTAAGCAGCGAGACGACCTCGTAACGGTCCTCCCGCAGCACCGTCTGCAACGCCAGCGCGGAATCCTTTCCTCCGCTCCAGTTGAAAACCGCCCGTCGCCTCTGCTCTACCATGACAGTGAATCGATCGAATGATTGGTGAAAAATCCGCTGATCAGCGTGAAATATTCCGGTAACCTCCCGTCGACGCTCCAGCGCAACTCGATGCCGAGCAATTCCGAAGCCGTCCGCCCCAGATCGAAGCCAAGAGCCTCGAGCGACGGGCGTATTTTCCCATGCCGCACGCAAGGCAGGTCCGACGGTCTGGTACAGGTTCCCTCAGGACAATCGAAGCATGTACCGGCAAAAAAGGCACGGCTGTCCGGCCATGCCTCTTCCAAGGCAAGCAATCGCGCGTCCAACTCGCAACGGGCTTCATTCAACAAAGCGCGTCCCTGTTTCTCGCTTTGCCCTGCATCGGCGCAAAGCGTGCGTAACCGCTTGCCCGGTTCGATTCGCGCAGCGATCAGATGAGCCGTCCCGAAACCCGATAAATACTCCTCCGCATCGAACGAGAAAGGCGGGCACGCCCAACAACGTCCGTACCGGCGGCACAAGTCGGCGAACCGCTCCGCGTCGCGATAACGGCGGATATACTCTTCGACAGGAAGCGAAGCGAAAGCGTAAGTCCGCACTGCAAGCGGTTTTCCGGTCGGGTTGTTCGGTTTCATCGGGCATCGGTGACGGCCGTACCGTCAAAGGACAAATTTGGCAAAAAAGAATCGTTCCGGCAAACGATTCCATATTGTCTAAGAACGGTATGACCGCTCCTGTACGGAAAACCGATCCGGCCGAAATAACGCAATAAAACGAACAAGCCGCCTGCAACGTCCGAAAAAAGCCTCCGAGCACAGACTTTCCATCCGATACAAAGCCTCCATAAAAGCACCTCGTAATTACACAAATCAATACAATTCGATGAATCGCGCTCACAGAAGCGATCGATATGTTTCCGGCAGGCTTGAAACAGCCCCATAGAAAGAACGGCAACCGGATGAGCCGTCACTCGGAAACTCGGAGAAAAGAAACTCCCCGGAAATCCGACGAACCGAAACGGGGACATTATAAAGCATACAATCGGGTCCATAATAATATAGGACATATGTTGCAAGCGGCAGGGAGACACGCGCCCGATGGCTCCGTATATGGCAAACCGGGACTCTTCCGGCGCGGCGCGCGAAACTTGGAGAAATTTTTGCAGAACGAGCGTCGGAACCAATAACCGCCCGTCCTATGAACCGACCCGACCTCCCGGCCGATACGCTGCAAAAGAACAATCTTTTTTTCCGGCAGTTGCTTTTTCTGGGTATCCTGATTACGATCGGACTGGTCATTCTCAAGCAATTGGGCTTCTTCGTCGGAGCCTTTCTGGGCGCTTCGACGCTCTACGTCGTACTGCGCCCGCTGCTTTTCCGGCTGACCGAGCGACACAGCTGGAGATCATGGCTCGCGGCGGCCCTGCTTGTGCTATGCACGACGGTCCTGCTGCTGGGACTCGGCTTTCTGATCTACGAAGTGATTGCGGCCGAGATTCCCAACGTCGACACGTCGAAAATCGTCGGCTTTTTCGAAAAGCAGGTGATCCGGCTGAACGAACTGATCGGTTTCGAAGCCATCCCCAAGGATCTGCTCGAGAACTCGGGAACTTTCCTGACGAAAATGGTATCGTCGCTGATCAACACGACCTACAGCTTCGCGGCAAACGTATTCATGATGCTCGTCATCCTCTACTTCATGCTGCTCAAGGGTCGCAAAATGGAGAGGCACATCAACTCCTACGTGCCCTTCAAGGGCAAGAGCCTCTGCCTGCTCAAGCAGGAAGTCAAGACGATCATCTTCAGCAACGCGCTCGGCATCCCGATCGTCATGCTGTCGCAGGCGCTCGCGGCCTGCCTGATCTACTGGCTGCTGGGCATGAACAACATCGTTTTCTGGGCATTCGTCACCGCCGTATGCGGACTGATCCCGATGATCGGCACGGTCATCGTCAGCGTGCCGCTCGGCGCATACATGATCTATAGCGGCGAGCTGTGGCAGGGCATCCTGATGATCGCGCTCGGCGTGCTGGTCATCGCCAACGTAGACAACCTCTGCCGGATGATCCTGATGAACAAAGTGGCGGATACGCACCCGCTGATCGTCATTTTCGGCGTGATACTCGGTATCCCGCTATTCGGGTTCTGGGGCATTATCTTCGGCCCTCTGCTGATCTCGGGCTTTCTGCTGCTGATGAAAATCTATTATAAGGAATACAACTTGCTGCCGCAGGAAGCGCAGGCTCGAGAGAACGCCGCCGAGACCCGGTGCGGTCGGGAGTAATCATTCGCCCAATCCGATCTCTGCGAACGCCCCAAGTCCGCACCGAAAACCTGTGCGGAATCGCTCCCCCGCTGCGGACGATCCGCTCCCGCGTTCCAAGCCTGCCCAGCCCGTCTTTCGCCGCAAATGCTTGCCATGGGATCTGTCGTTTACGGAATGTTCCCGATTCACGTTATAACCTGCCGTTGAAATGGACCGATTCCGGTGAACGGCTCAAAAATTTTATGCGAGAACAAGAAAAAGCGCATTTGATAAAAAATGGCGCGACAGAAACGTGAGCGACATGTCACAAGGACGTCCCGCTCACCCCGTGAACAATGAAGTGAATGGGTCTCATGAAAACGGGCAAAGGAAATAACGGTCTATTGGCCGGGCATGTTGCGGTGTGGATATGTATGTCCGTTGTCGTCCCGAGATCGTAAAGATTCGGGGAACGGTTCCCTTGTCCATACGATGAAACCATGTATTACACAACCGATCCGGGCTCTTTTCGCTCGGCCCACTACCTGTACGAATCCTTGCCCAAAACGGTATTCTTAATACCGGGCAGCAACGATTTCCACCAATAGTTGAATTGCGAGCGGTACGGGTCGCGTTCCGTGCTGCCGTCCGCCGTACGCGTGCCTCGACCGTCCGGATTGCTCGGCCGGATCAGCATCTTGTCAACGACAAACGTCATCAGGCGCCGCTCCTTGAGCCGACCGTCCGGCTGCCGCTTGACCATCTCCACGTCGAGCCCGTCGTATAGCATCGTCATTTGAACTTCCGACCGCGCATCGTTTCCCGTCACGCGGAATTCGATCCGCTCGAGCCGTCCGGAATCGATCTGAATACCGGCAAGCGGCGTCACGACGCGATTCAACAACGGCAGGCTCATCGGCCCGAGGGAGCCGTCGATTTCAAAACGGCGGTTCAACGAGTCGGACGGAAACCGGAAACTCGCTTTCAGCAGACCTGCCCCGTACAACTCTCCCCGGGCCTCCAACCGGAAAAAGTCGTCCGCTCCGCCCCGATTGGTCAGACCGTAAAACTCGCCGCTCAGGCTGTCGAATTGCACGATTCCGGGCTCCGTTCCGTTTTCCGACAGCTCGTCGTAACGGGCCCGCACGTTGCCCAGAGTGATACGGCGCACGTCGACAGAGAACGGCAGCCGCTGCAACGAGCGGTAAAACAGTTGTTTCACACGTTGCGGCCGGGGCACCTGACGATTCTTGTAACTTTCGACTTCCGCCTGCGGAATGCTCAAACTGTCGATACGAAGTCCTCCGCCGTCCGTCCATGCGGCCCAATCGATACCGGTGCATCCGATGCTCCGAACCGAAACGCGGGTCCAGTCGATATGTCCGGGTGCCCGCTGGGCGAACATATCCTTGGGATACTGCGGTTCCAGACGAACGGCCGCAACGTAAAGCGAGCCGTCGCCCGCGCCGAATCGAAGCGTATCGACTTCGAGCAGTACCGCCCCTTCGTCGATCCGGTAGTCGAGCTTGTCGACTGCCAGCTCCATGTCGCTACAAAACCATGGCCTCGACAGCGAATCGGCCGACATGTCGAAGCAAAGGTCATCCGAGCCGAGGCTCAGCCCCTCGATGCGATGGCAGACTCTCCGGCCGTTCCGGGAGTCGCACACCTCGACCTGGGCGTTCCGGATATCGAAACGTCCTATCTCGGCCAAGATCCCCGTCGAATCGAGCCGGTCGCGCCATGACCTGCGCGAACCGGCGGACGTGTCGGCCTCTGCATCGGGACTCCGGCTCAGCACGATACGCGGCGAAATGATTTCCAAGTCATCGGCCGAGATCCGCATCGACGCACCCTTCCTATCCCAGCGGATTCCGCCGAGGGACAGTTGCGCGACCCGCACATTGAGCCCGGCGAGCGGCGAGCCTTTTAGCCGTAACCGCGCGCTGTCGGAATGAAGCGTAAAATTTTCGACGCGCACGGCACGATTGAACAGGCCGACTTTGACACCGCCCACCTCGGCCCAATAGGCTCCATCGCTCGCTTCGGAAACTTTCGAAACGATCGTTCGGCGAATCTTGCTGCCGAGCCAGACCTCGACGCCCACCTTGACCACCAGCAACCCCAGTGC
>OJPZ01000770.1_pt1 | contig 13545 bp, 9 predicted proteins | sample 1598611 | NCBI WGS metagenome assembly OJPZ01 (sample SAMN03922494, study PRJEB24848) | human gut metagenome | isolation source: stool sample | host: Homo sapiens | place: Germany | collected 2011-11
GCATGGTCAATAATTTCTACATAAATTCCAGGTACTTCTCTCTTTTATAGAAAGGCTATAAGTATTATGCGTGTTATATTCAACTTCATTCTGGATTATTCCAACAAGAAAGAAGATGATTTAGTATGGAGAGATACTTGTTTTCTAGAAAATAGATTCCTGTGTCTGTGTTGTCAATAGTTCCAGCGCCTTGATTCCCATAACGGAATTTCCTTTTGGATTCAATCTCGGGCTCCACACTGCAACTGAATATCGTAGTGGGTAAACTGCGGCTATACCGCCTCCCACACCACTTTTCCCCGGAAGACCTACCAAATAAGAAAATTCTCCTGCTTCGTCATAGAATCCACATGTTTGCATGATGGCATTGATACGTTTCACTTGAGAGGCGGTCAGCGTGATTCCTTCGAATGTAAAAGCCTGTTTATGGTTGGCAAACGGCAAAAAGGCTTTGGATAAATCATAACAACTCATTTCTATGGAGCATTGCAGGAAATAGAAATGAAGTACACGTTCTATGTCATTGTCGATGTTATGATAATATTTCAACAGGTTGGTGATTGCCGCATTCAGATAACCGTTTTCACGTTCGGACAGGGCAACTTCTTCATTATAATGAATTTGGTTATTTCCGCTGATTGAGCGGACGAAACGAAGATATTCTTCTTCGGGGTGTTTCAGATGGTTCAGCAGGATATCTGTCATTACAATGGCTCCGGCGTTAATAAAGGGATTCCGAGGAATTCCTTTTTCTACCTCCAGTTGTACTAGTGAGTTGAAAGCTGTTCCCGAAGGTTCTTTACCTACTCTTTTCCATAGATTATCTCCTTCAAGACTCAAACACATGGCAAGTGAAAAAACTTTCGAAATACTTTGGATGGAGAAGCCGGTGGTGGCTTCTCCATGCATGAAAGTTTTGTTTTGTATCGTATGGATACACATTCCGAATTGATCTGGGTTGATTTTGGCAAGTGCCGGAATGTAATCAGCCTGTTTGCCAATAGAGGCGTAGGGCTGGATTTCTTGATAGATGTCTTTTAGAATCTGTTGATAATCCATAATTTGGACGTTTTTATTTTTCTGTATAGTCACCATTGGCTTTGATGAGCTCGATCAACTTCTCAACAGCCTGATCTTCGGGAATGTTTTTTTCTATGCATTCTTTCTTTTTATAGAGGCTGATTTTTCCACGACCGGCACCTACATAGCCATAGTCGGCATCCGCCATTTCGCCGGGACCATTGACAATACAGCCCATAATGCCGATCTTCAGACCTTTCAAGTGCGAGGTAGCTGTTTTGATACGGGCGATGGTAGACTCCAAATCATATAAGGTACGACCACATCCCGGACATGAAATGTATTCCGTTTTGCTGGTTCGGATTCTGCCGGCTTGCAGGATACCAAATGCAGTGGTATCTACCACTATATGACTCAAGGGGCCTTGGTTGTACAAGAAGATTCCGTCACAGAGTCCGTCAAAAATTAGTGCACCCATATCAGTTGCCGCTTTGATTTGCAGGTCTTCAGCTTTCGTTTCCTGATAGTATTGGAAGAATACGACCGGATTCTCTAACCCTTCATTCATCAGTTCGTGTGTCATGGCACGATATTCGCCGAGGCGGTTGGGATGATTGCTTTGGGCGATGATTACCACTTCGGGATGTAGTTTAAGGGCTGCGATTACTTCGTCATTCATAGCCATATAGGGCAGAAACAGGAATTTCAGATCGGAAACCGTGTGATGTAATTCTATCATCTGCTGGTAGTTAAATGCCGGATAGACATTTTTGTCTTCTGGATTCCATGCATTGGCATCTACTAGATAGGCTATATTGTTATCTCGTGATTGGGGCACACTTCCACCGCAATAAATATAGTCAGGTTTGAACTGAGGATTGGTTTCGAAAGACCCTTCCAGACGTTCGGCTATTACTACGGGAAGATTATCTCCTCCAATGTTTCGGACAGCCTTAGTCTTCCGGCGCCCCGGAGATAGGTAGTTGAACTGCGGAGCTTCTTTTCCAGGAATAAAAGGATGTCCTTCCCGAGTTAGTATATAATCAACCAGTTTGCGGGCTACCGGAATTTCGTTTTCAGGAGCCTCGCTCAATGAAACACGAATGGTATCTCCCAAGCCATCTGCAAGGAGTGCGCCTATTCCTAATGCGGATTTTATTCTTCCGTCCTCGCCGTCCCCTGCTTCGGTAACCCCCAAATGAAGCGGGAAAGCCATGCCTTCCTTGTCCATTTCCTTTACCAGCAGACGGACCGTCCTGACCATTACTACGGTATTGGATGCTTTGATGGAAATAACCACATCGTTGAAATGTTCCGCAACACAGATACGCAGAAATTCCATGCACGATTCCACCATACCTTCAGGGGTGTCACCATAATGAGACATGATGCGGTCTGACAGAGAACCGTGGTTTACCCCGATGCGGATGGCGGTGTGGTTTTCCTTGCAGATATTTAGAAAAGGAATGAAGCGGGCACGTATCTTTTCTATTTCTTGCGCATATTCTTCGTCAGTGTATTCCAGTTTCCGGAAAGTACGTCCCGGGTCTACGTAATTTCCCGGATTGATGCGTACCTTTTCTGCATATTGTGCCGCTACATCGGCTACTTTGGGGTTAAAATGTACATCGGCCACCAATGGAGTATCATATCCTTGAGAGCGTAATCCGATATTGATATTCTTCAAGTTTTCGGCTTCACGGACACCTTGTGTGGTGAGGCGAACGTATTCACCGCCGGCATCTATAATGCGTTTGGCTTGTTCCACACAGGCTTCGGTATCCATAGTGACGGTATTTGTCATGCTCTGAATACGGATGGGGTTGTTGCCACCCAAGGGAGTGGCTCCGATATTCACTTCGGAAGATTCGCGGCGGGAGTAATTGAATAAATCCATAGTTAGTGATTAGTGGTGAGTGGTTAGTGATTAGTGGGCTGCGCTGAAATATTAACCACTTACCACTAATCACTAACCACTAGTTAATTTGTTTTATATTCAAACTTGACTTCTTTCAGTTCTTCGTTGGCTTTCACGATTTTCTTTTTCAAGCTGGTCTTGTAGTCTGCAAACTTGGTGGCTAGTTCTGTATCACTCAATGCTAGCATTTGTACGGCCAGAATAGCTGCATTCATGGCTCCATTGATTGCTACGGTAGCTACAGGAATTCCGGGAGGCATTTGGATGATAGAATAAAGTGCGTCTACGCCATCAAGAACAGAACCTTTAACGGGGACACCGATAACAGGCAATGTGGTATTTGCAGCAATGACACCGGGAAGTGCGGCAGCCATGCCGGCAGCGGCAATGATGACTTTAATTCCACGGCCTGCAGCATTTTTCGCAAATTCCTCCACAGCTTCGGGAGTGCGGTGTGCCGAAAGGGCGTTCATTTCGAAAGGTACGTGCATCTCGTCCAGTAATTTGGCAGCTTTTTCCATTACGGGAAGATCGGAAGTGCTACCCATGATAATGCTTACGATAGGTTTCATTGTTTTTTGTTATTGTTTGGTTTATATATTTACTTCAAGCACGGGTTATACGGATGAACGCGGATAGAAAAATCCGTGAGGTCCGCGTAATCCGCGCTTGAACAATTCCTAATGGGAATCTATATTATTCGTTGACTAATGCTTTATATCCTTCAGCATCCAGCAAATCGTTAACGTCATTAGAGTCATTGGGCTTAATCTTAATCAGCCACCCTTTACCATACGGGTCTTGGTTTACTAATTCGGGATTGTCGGCCAATGCTTCATTCTGTTCCAAAACTTCTCCTGAAACAGGAAGGAACAAGTCCGAAATCGTTTTTACTACTTCAATAGTACCGAAAACTTCATCTTTTTCTAAAGTTTCTCCTTCAGTTGTGATATCTACGAATACGATGTCACCCAGTTGCTCTTGTGCATAATCAGTGATGCCTACATAAGCTATATCACCTTCTACTCGTATCCATTCGTGTTCTTTGGTATACTTTACATTGCTTGGAAATTCCATAATGCTTTCAATTTATAAGGTTAATACTAATTTTTTTCAAATAAACAAAATTCCAATGACACCACAAAACAATCCGACAATAAATCCGGCTAAAACTTCTAATAAGGTATGCTGTTTTACAATGATACGGGCTGTGCCAAGCATCCCGGATAGCAAAATGAAAAAACAGAGCCACCATACAGGATTGAAATTGAATATAAAGCTGTAGGATAATAATCCGCCTACCATCATGCCGCTGCTTGCCACGTGTGTGCTGATTTTCCACTTGAAATTGATCAGCGTGCAAAGGATCATGCAGATGAGGGCGGCTACGATAATACCTGACATATAGCGGGGCAGGTGTATCTTATACATGGTGATGAGACAGGTGACATAGCTGATGATAGTCAACGCATATGGTACGAAACGTTTTTCGCGGTGTCCCAATTCATGAATACCCCAACCGTTTATTTTTTGGAACAGGTAGATGGCGAGCATCGGCATCAGAATGGTGAAACAGTAGACTATGCCCAATACTATCAGTTTGTACTGGATGGGCATGATACGAAGATAAGTGAAGAAAAAAAGCAGGAAAAATGCCACAAAAGGAATCATAAAAGGCGTGAATATGCCTGATATGATACGTGAACTGACTTCAAGCGGACTGTTTTTCTTGCCTACTGCTATTGTTTCGGTTGTTTCGTTAGCTTCCATATAATTTATATTACCTTCTTAATCGTGCGACGGGTATGTTAAGCTGTTGGCGGTATTTGGCTACAGTACGGCGGGCTATGGGGTAGCCTTTCGTTTTTAGTGTTTCGGCCAGTTCATCATCAGTGTACGGTTTTTCTTTGTCTTCGTTGTCTACACATTCTTTCAGAATACGCTTGATTTCGCGGACAGAGAGTTCTTCACCGTCTTCGGTAGTGTAACCGTCGCTGAAAAAGAATTTCAACGAATAGATACCATAGTTTGTTTGTACATATTTGCTGTTGCTTACCCGTGATATGGTGGAAATATCCAATCCCGAGCGTTCGGCTACATCTTTTAGGATCATGGGCTTTAGCAGGGATTCGTCTCCTTCCAAAAAGAAGGGGCGCTGAATATCTATAATGGCTTGCATGGTGGTGAGCAACGTATGTTGTCGCTGTTTTACGGCGTTGATAAAACCTTGTGCGGCATCTACTTTTTGTTTTAGGAACATCAGTGCGTCCTTTGAGGCTTTGCTCTGATTATCTTTGTTGCGGGTGTGTTCATCCAGTAGTTCGGTGAACTGGCGGCTCAGACGCAACTCAGGAACATTACGATTGTTTAAACTTAGAGTAATGGTGTCATCCTCATACGTTTCTACAATGAAGTCGGGAATGATCTGCTGCATATTTTTGCCCATTGCTTCACCCAGTGAACTGCCCGGACGAGGATTCAGTTTGGTGAGATCGCTCACCGCCTCATTATATTGTTCTTCGGTTATACCTAGTTTTTGGATAATCCTTTCTTTGTTTTTGCGGGTAAACTCATCACAGCATTTACCGATGATGTCCAGTTCTATTTGTTTTAACGGTGAATCGGCTTTTCTTTGTATTTGTAGCAGAAGACATTCTTGTAAACTGCGGGCACCGATACCTGCCGGATCAAAGTCTTGGATTATTTCCAAGATTTTATTTAATTCCTCCTCAGTGGTATAGATGCCTCGATAGATGGCAAGTTCATCCATGATAGACTCCATATTTTTGCGTAACAGGCCGTCATCGTCCAATGAACCGATCAAGTATTCTGCTATATCTCGTTGTTCTGGGGTAAGTTCCTGCATCTGCAACTGGTCTTTCAATATTTCATAAAAAGATACGGCATCCGAGAAAGGGATTTCTTCGGCTACTCCTTCTTTGGAGCGATTATGTTCCTGTAGTTTATAATCGGGAATATCATCTTCGTTGCTGTAATCGCCTAATGAAAAATCTTCGTTCGAGTCTGTATTTCCGTCTTCGTTCTCAACGTATTCTGTGTTGTCATCTTCATTTTCGGGCATTTCTTTCCCTTCCTCCAGGGCCGGATTATCCAGTATTTCGGAATGGATACGTTCTTCCAGCTCCACAGTGGGCAGTTCCAGCAATTTCACTACCAGTATCTGTTGTGGAGATAATTCGCCTTAGTCTCGTGGGCTCGGAGATGTGTATAAGAGACAGATTTTAAGGGGATGGCTATCTTTACCTGTCATCTATATAAAAAACATAAGATTATGTTTGCAAAAGAAACTTATACACCCCATCGAACAGTTTGAAAAAACGTGGGGATAGGTTTCTTGCTATTTTAGATAACGGGGAGAGTGGCGACTATGCGGATAATACTTATCATTTCCGCCAAGGTTCTACTTCTCTTTATTTTTGGGACTTGCCCTATGCCGGATTGGCGATATGGATATCATATTGTATGGATGGGATCCAGCCTGCCTTGTGTGAGAAAGCGTAGAGGGTGGGAGTGACAGAAACTGGTTCTGCCGCGGATTTGAAGAAGTGTTTGGAAAAAGCAGTTGCTAAAAGACAGGTGATTCATTAGAAAAGTACTTAGGTCAGCCGTAAATTATTAAGGCTGGCCGGATCTTTGGAACCGGAATTTGAACTTACTATAGAACCGGGTATCTATATTAATAGATTGTTGGAAAGCGGAGAAATGCTTTAAGGATTTTATCGATTATGATAAGTTGGAGAGTTATCGTGAGTTTACAGAGTTGCGTAATGAGGAAGATTATTTGATAACGGAGGACGGGACACGTTTTTGGGGTACGAAGGTCCTTTTACTACAGAACGATGATATATAATTATCCACCTATGGTTGCTTTTAAACCGTAATCAGTCAAGATTTGTATGCACTGCTGTTGTACTTCCTCGGATGGCGTTTGCATTTTATATCCTTTAGGGTTATAGATACTGCCTAGCTTTGCATGCTTTCCCTTTCCTATATCATGGTAAGGTAATAGGTTAATGATCTCAGGATGCCGTGGAAGACTGGCCAAAAATTCGGCAGACAGCTTTATGTTCTTTTCATCTGCATTCACTCCTTCAATCAATGGAATACGGATATAATAAGGGAAGTCAGCTTCTGCTACTCTGCGGATGTTCTCCAAAATTAATTCATTGGGAACATCACAGAATGTCTGGTGTACGGTACTGTCCATTGATTTTAAGTCGATAAGCAATAGTTCACAATTCCGCATCACTTCATCCACTGTTTCTTTGCGGGCAAGCAGGGTGGTATCTACCGCCCGATGAATTCCCTGTTGTCCGCAACGTTTCAGTATATCAATCAAGAATTCGGGATGAAGCAACGGTTCTCCACCACAAAAAGTAACTCCACCGCCCGATTGATCCATAAATGGAATTTCCTTTTCTATTTCATGCATCAGGTATTCGGCGGTATATTCCGTTCCTGATATCTCGATAGCCATTGCCGGACATTCTTCGGCACAGCGTCCGCATAACACGCATTTTTGTTTGTCGGTGATAATACCCTCGGGAGCCAGTGTCAGTGCCCCGTTGGGACATACTTTCAGACAAGTTCCACAGCCGAGGCATTTCTTGGCTGTGTATAGTTTGTCTTTTCCGTTACGAATGCCTTCGGGATTATGGCACCATATGCACGAGAGCGGGCATCCTTTCATGAAAAGTGTGATGCGGATGCCCGGTCCGTCATTGATGGCATAGCGTTTGATGTCGAAAATCAGACTCATCTTGTCAGAAGGTTTCTTGTGCCGTGCGGGCTATTACGTCATATTGTAAATCTGCATTCATATCATTGAAATAATCACTGTATCCGGCTACACGTACCAACAGGTCCCGGTATTCTTCAGGATGTTTCTGAGCGGCATGCAGGGTAGCGGTATCTACTATGTTGAACTGAATGTGATGTCCTCCTAAAGCAAAATAGCTGCGGATGAGGCTTGCCAGTTTGGCTATGTCTTCATCGTGTTTAAGAAGTGAAGGCAGGAAGCGCTGATTCAATAGAGTGCCTCCGCTTTTCACCTGGTCCAGTTTTCCTAATGATTTTATAACGGCGGATGGCCCGTGGGTATCTGCTCCGTGTGAGGGTGAGGTACCGTCACTGATGGCACGTCCGGCCAGACGGCCGTTGGGGGTGGCATTCATCATTTTGCCGAAGTAAACGTGACAGGTGGTAGACAACATGTTCAGATGGAAACATTCGCCTTTGGTGTTCGGCTTTCCCTCGATGGCATCGTGAAGGTCGTTAAAGATCTGGATGGCGATGCGGTCTGCATATTCGTCATCGTTACCGAAGAAAGGGGTACGGTTCAGTATGAACTGTCTCATGGCTTCCTGTCCTTCGAAGTTGGTATCGGTAGCATGGATGATTTGCTCCATATTGAATTTACGTTCTTCGAATACATGTTTTTTCAGAACGGAGAGGCTGTCGGTAATAGTACCCAAACCGGTGCATTGAATATAGCTTGTGTTATAACGCGGTCCGCAGTTATAATAATCTTTTCCTTTGGCGATACAGTCATCAATGAACAAAGACAGGAAAGTGGCGGGAGCGTATTTGGCGAACATACGGTCAATGTAGTTGCTGACGCGTACTTTCATATCTACAAAATAATGGATTTGTTTAAGAAATGCGTCATAAAGTTCTTCATAACTCCGGAAGGTGCAGGGATCTCCTGTTACCAAGCCTACTTTCTTGCCTGATACAGGATCTGTTCCGTTGTGCAAGGTGACTTCCAATATCTTGGGTACGTTAAGGTAACCGGTCAGTATGTAAGCTTCTTTTCCGAAAGCGCCTACTTCTATGCATCCGCTACATCCGCCTTCACGAGCGTCCTCCGGTGTTTTTCCCTGTCGCATCAGTTCCATGACGTATGTGTCGGGATTGAATACAGATGGGTAGCCATAGCCCTTACGGATTACTTTGCAGCCTTCGCGCAGGAAACGCTCCGGGGTGCATACACTGATGTGCAGGGCGCTTCCGGGTTGTAACAGGTGAAGATCATCTACTGTTTCGAGCATGATATAGGATACTTCGCTGACTCCGTTGCTACCATCACGTTTGATGCCACCGATATTCAGATTGGTAAAGTCATTGTAGGTACCGCTTTCTTTGGCGGTGATGCCAACTTTGGGTGGGGCTGTCTGATTATTTACTTTGATAAAGAAACATGACATCAGTTCTTTGGCCTCTGCACGGGTCAGTATTCCTTCTTCCAGGTCTTTTTCATAGAAAGGAGCGAGGTGCTGGTCAAAATGTCCTGGATTCATGGCGTCCCATCCGTTCAGCTCTGTAATGGTGCCGAGATGGACAAACCAGTACATTTGTATGGCCTCCCAATAAGTACGGGGGGCATGTGCAGGAACCCATCGGCAGATTTCCGCTATTTTTTTCAGTTCCTCTTTGCGTTTCGGATCGGTTTCTTGTCCAGCCATCTTTTCGGCCAGTTCGGCATGGCGTTCGGCAAAAATGATAGCGGCATCACAGGAGATGGACATGGCGGTCAGTTCTTCTTGTTTGTCGGTTGCTTCTGGATCATTCATAAAATCCAGATTTTTCAACTCATGTGCAATACGTTCTTTCAAATCCAGCATGCCATGTTGATAAACCTTTCCGTCCAGAGAAGTATGGCCGGGGGCTCGTTGTTCCATGAATTCAGTGAACATTCCTACTTCGTAAGCTTCTTTCCATTCTTTGGGAACGTGATTGAAGATGCGTTCGCGTTGGGTGCGCCCTTTCCAATAAGGAATTACCTCGCGCTCATAGGTGTCTATATCTTCCTGGCTGATGGTGTAACGCTGCAATTCGCGGGTGTTCAATACATGAAGGTCTTCCACGCTGTGACAGGTCAGTTCAGGGAAAGTCGATACGGCTTTGGGGCGTGGTCCACGTTCACCTACAATCAGTTCGTCTTCACCTATGTATATAGTTTTCCGTTTACAGATTTCAAGGAAGTTCAGTGCTCTTAGAATAGGAATTGGATACTTTCCTTCGTTTTCTTTGTAAAATTCGGTTTCTATCAGAGCACGTTCTATGGACAAAGAAGGTTGTGTATCAAAAGATTCTTGACGTAGGCGTCGGATACGGTCTGTCATACCGTTGATTGTTGTTTTCATAAGAGTTATAATAAGGTCTACTGGTTCATAAATAGAGATTTCCATAAGGGCGGATTAATGGATCCGACCAATTGATGTGCAAGAGAATAAGATATCAAATAGAAAGAAACGTATGCCAAAAGTAAGATACGCTGTCATTTAATCCATCTTTATGGTGGTGTAATGTACAGTCTGCTGGCTTTTGGCATACCCTCCTGAAGAAGAAATGTTCTTAGTAGTAGAACATCAGGCAGTTGAACAGTTTTCTATAGCCTTTGGAGTGCATTCACTTATACTTGTTTAATAATGGCCGAAATTACTGTTTGTTTTGCACATAAACAAAACTTATATACTGTTTAATAACAGGTTAATACCGGAAACTGCTTCCTCCTAAAAACTCTCTCAGTAAAGAAGTGGGAGGCAATTCTTTATCTTGTACCGAAGCGAAATATTCCAAGAATTTGCGTAAACGGTATGCTTCTGAATATTCCGGTTTGTTATTGGGAACATTCCTTAGAATAGGAATGGCATAATCTTTCATAATGGCCAGTTCAAACAACAGGGCAGAATTGAACATGGCATCTGCATTTTCCTGATATGGGAAGATCCATTTTTCTTCTCCGGCGCGTACGCTGGGCCATCTTCTGATTGTTTCCTCTGCGGAATAGCCACGGTATTTGTAATCGCGGATAATACGGCGCAACAAACGGTTGTCGGTAGTCGGAATATAATTATGATTGTCCAGCAGAATAGTGGTTAATGCCGATACATATATTTTATATTTATTCTCGGCGGGAATATGAGGGGTTAATTCGGGGTTAAGTGCATGAATCCCTTCGAGAATCAATATCATGTTATCGTCAATCTTAAGTTTGTCACCTTTAAATTCCCTTCTTCCTGTGGTGAAGTTGAAACGTGGTAACTCTACTTCCTTTCCATGAAGCAGATCTTGTAATTGCTTGTTGAAGAACTCCAAATCCAATGCATACAATGATTCGTAATCATAATCACCTTTTTCATCTTTTGGTGTCTTTTCTCGGTCAACAAAGTAATTGTCCAGGGAGATGGGGTAAGGTTTCAGCCCGTTTGCCATCAACTGGATACTGAGCCGTTTGCTGAAAGTCGTTTTACCAGAAGAGGATGGACCGGAGATAAGAACCAGTTTTACTCTTTGACCGTTTTTTCCTCTGTGGTATATCTCATCAGCAATATTGGAAATTTTTTTTTCCTGCAAGGCTTCAGACACATTAATCAGATCGGTGGCATAACCTTCATTACAGGCCACATTGAAATCTCCTACAGTACCCACACCTAAAATCTGATTCCAGCGTCGATGCTCTTTGAATACTTCCAGCATTTTTTCTTGTTTTACTACTTCCTCCAATATTTCCGGATTCTGACGGTTGGGGACTCGCAGCAACAAGCCGTCATAGTATTTAACAATGTCGAATTTGCGGATATATCCGGTGCTGGGCAACAGACTGCCGTAGTAGTAGTCAATGGTATCTTCTAAAGTATAATAATAGGAGTAAAGTTCCCCTGAAGTTTCAAGCAGTCTAACTTTGTCCATCATTCCTTTCCGGCGGAATAGTTCTACTACTTCAGTTGTGTGACATTCAAAACGGTGGAAAGGGATGTTGGCTTCCACAATCTCTTTCATTCGCTGCTTAATACGGGAAACATCATCTAGCCCGGTTTCGCGTCCTATCTGCAAGGCGCAATAATATCCTTTGGATACGGGATGTTCAAGCATGATTTTTCCATCAGGGTATAAGTCCTCCACCGCTTTGCACAAGATGAAGCAGAGCGAACGGACATAGGTACGCATTCCTGAAGGATTCAGTATGTTCAGGAACTCTACATCCTTATTATTATAGGCCCGGTAATTGAGTCCTTCTACTTTGTTATTGACTTTGGCACTGACCGGCCCGTATGGGATATCTAGATTAAAACCATTATAAATATCCAAAAGTGAGCTTCCGATTGGGAAGTTCTTTGAAATATTGTTATTTTTGCAACAGATTTGTAACATAATCGTAATAATTATTACTAACGTAGTGAAACGGCTTGAAATTTACTGAATAAAAGGGAGATTAGCCAATTCCTACCAAATTAATTAAAGATGGAGTATTCTTTTTATGATTTCTTAAAGCTGCTAGGTTCACTGGCGCTATTCCTTTATGGAATGAAAATCATGAGTGAGGGGCTGCAAAAGTTTGCTGGTGACAGACTGCGTAAAATCCTCACAGCGATGACCACCAACCGGGTAACCGGTATGCTCACCGGGGTGTTAATAACGGCTCTTATCCAATCATCATCGGCTACGACGGTTATGGTCGTGAGTTTCGTGAATGCCGGACTCTTGACATTGACCCAATCCATCGGAGTCATTATGGGTGCTAACATCGGAACCACGGTAACGGCATGGCTTATCTCCGCCCTCGGTTTCAAGGTCGATATCGCCGCATTCGCCCTTCCCCTTTTAGCTTTCGCTCTCCCACTCTTCTTCTCAGGAAAAAGCTCTCGTAAATCAATTGGTGAATTTGTTTTTGGTTTCGCGTTCCTGTTCATGGGTCTTCAAAGTTTAAAGGCAAACGCCCCAGACCTCGGAGCGAATCCGGAAATGCTGGCTTTCGTGCAGAATTATACGGATATGGGATTTTTCTCCATCATCTTGTTCTTATTTATCGGAGCGATCTTAACCATGATCGTACAAGCCTCCGCCGCCACGATGGCTATTACATTGATTATGTGCGCCAACGGCTGGATCGATTACCATTTGGGAGTCGCTTTGGTATTAGGCGAAAATATCGGAACCACGATTACGGCCAACTTAGCCGCATTAACCGGAAACACACAAGCACGACGAGCCGCGTTAGCGCACCTTGTTTTCAACGTTTTCGGTGTCATGTGGGTTTTGGTGCTCTTCTACCCTTTCACGAATGCCGTCTCATGGTTTGTTACCCATGTAATGAAGGTCAGTGATCCGGCTGTGGCGGTATCCTTTAAACTGGCAGCGTTCCACACTGCATTCAATATCAGTAATACTTTCATTATGATCTGGTTCGTAAGCTTGATCGAAAAGACCGTATGTACGCTTATCAAGCCCAAGGTGGAAGACGAGGAATACCGCCTTCGCTATATCACGGGAGGTATGTTATCCACCGCCGAGCTTTCCATCCTACAAGCTCATAAAGAAATCTCATTATTCGCCGAGCGTACGGCTAGGATGTTTAATATGGTGAAAGAATTATTCTACGAGAAGAATGAGGAGACCTTCCTCAAGACTTATAGCCGCGTCGAGAAATACGAGAATATCAGCGACCGCATGGAGATCGAGATCGCAAATTACTTGACCGAAGTATCGGAAGGCCGTTTGAGTTCTGAAAGTAAGGAAGAAATCCGTATCATGCTACGTGCCGTCTCGGAAATCGAGAGTATAGCGGCTGTCTCTTATACACA
>OJPZ01000774.1_pt1 | contig 13483 bp, 11 predicted proteins | sample 1598611 | NCBI WGS metagenome assembly OJPZ01 (sample SAMN03922494, study PRJEB24848) | human gut metagenome | isolation source: stool sample | host: Homo sapiens | place: Germany | collected 2011-11
CCCCCGAGCCCCCAGGGGTTTCTCGACAAGCTGAAAAAGCGGCCGCAAGGCCGCTTTTTTCCAGCTATCGGGCATATCCACCCGTTTCCTTATGCTTTTTTCTTAAAGAGCTTGCTGCGGAACAAGATCACCAGCATAACCGCCAACAGCAAGGTCACCAGGCCCAGGGTGATCCAGGACATGGTAAGGCTCTGGGCCACCACCCCCATGAGTAGCAGCATGGGGAAGCCGAATACGATGGCCCACAGGTTTTGGTACACCAGGTTGCCGGAGGCAGGGGTCTTGTATTGGGGGTCCGCCTGGCGCAGCAAGATGAGGCCCGTGCTGGCGGTGCCTGTGAGCATGCCGTACATGGCCAAGAACTGTTCCCCTTCATATTTGCTGAACAGCTGCCGGCAGATCCACCGCACGAACCAATAGGTCCCCGCCGTACCCGCGATGCAGATCAGGAGCAAGGGGATGATAAACTCCTTATGCAGGAAGGCGGAAAGGTTGATGGCTGCAATGGAGGTCACCACCATCAGGTCGAAGGTGAGACCGGAGATCCGGTTGAGCATAAAGTTGTTGGTATATTCCCGGTTCATATAGCCTGCCTTTTTCAGCCCCCGCATCATGGCTTTGATCACGGCGGCAAACAGCATGCCAAATAGGAAGTTAAAGCCCCAGATCAAAGGCTTGACCGTACCCTCGAAAAAGCCGCCCAAGGAATCCAGTCCCAGGGATATCAACCACATCAACCCGTAGCCCAGCATATAGGCGGTAAATACCAAGCCAAACTGCACCGTAAGCTTATCCAGGGATTCGGCAATGGGGATCTCCCCTTTCTGGCTCACCATATCCACGGAAATATCCTCCGCTTCATCCAGGTTTACGCCTTGGACCTTTATCAATCCCTTTTTCCGCATGGATTGCAGGTAGATCACCCCGCCGATGCTGGAGGCCACAAAGCCCAAAGCCGCCACGGAAAGGCCGAAACTGGCCCCATTTTGGAAGGCAGGATAATCCGTTGCGGTCTGGTAGATCACGCCCCAGTTAAAGGCCTGGCCCGGTCCCTGGCCAAAGCCCATGGGCAGTAGGATGCCCGCTGCAGCCCAGTTGCCCAGCACATAGTGCAAGCACAGGGTAATGCCCAAGCCCATCACAGCCTGAAGCAGGTAAGTGGCTACCGTGGTGACGCCGGAATTGAAAATATCCCGGTTTCGCTCCTTGCCGGACTCCTTTTTCCCGGTCCGGAAGGAGAGGGCCACCAGGCCCAGGCCCAAGCCATGGTAGGTAATGGCTTCCAACGTGGCGGTCTTAAACAGGGCCTTTCCAGTGATCCCCGAATAAAGCCCCACCACCAGCAGCATCAAAAAGCCGCCGATCACCGCGCTGGGGATCAAGGAACGGTTGATCAGGCTGATCTTACGCCGCAGCACGTTGCCCAGCAGCATGGCCGCAAAAAGAAAGCCCAGGGCAATCATCAGCTCCCAGATCTGCCCATCCCAAAATTGCACTTCGCTTGTCATGAATCCACCTCCTATTTATCCAACCGGTCCCATGGCTAAGGCTGCGGATCTTCCCGTAAGATCCGGTACAGCTGATCATATTTCCGGCCGCAAAAGATCTTATCGCCCTTTACTTCATAGTAATCGTCCCCGCATGTACATACGATGGTGTTCCGGCCATAGATGCTCATGTCCGAAATATCCGCCGCCGGCAAGGCGCGTCCGCCCACATATAGGGTGGTGGCGCTGAAGCTGGCGGGGCCTGTATGCTGATAGATCACCTGGTTTTTATTATCCAGCTGGGTCAGGGTGACGGACGCATCCTGGAAGATGGGCGTCTCTCCCGCTTCAGCCGCCATTTTCCGAAGCTCCGCCTCCTGCCACCGGTCCCATTCCTCTTCGGTGGAGAAGGGGCCGTCTCCTTCCAGGCGGCCATACTCCGTATAGGTCATCCGGGCGCCGCAGGTGCAAGACAATGTATTCCCCTGACTCTTTAGGCCGCCGATTTTCTTACAACAGGGACACATAAATAGGATGGTCTCCAAAAATTCCGCCCGGCGCTTTCCCCGGTACCGTATGGGATTGGCCGCCTGGCGGGCATGGGCATCCTCCCCCAGATCCTTTAGAATATGGGCGTTCACAGCATCCACCGGCATTTCCTTAAGCTGTTCCGGGGTATATTTGTTTACCAGATGCCCCGTCACCTTGCCCCGGCGCAAATATTTCGCCCAACGGGGATGGGCAAAATAAGCCCCTTCGATCTTATAGGTATATACCGGCACGCCGGCTTTTTTCGCCAAGGCGCCGGTGGAGGGCAAGATAGGCATGGTTTTGCCGGTAAAGGAGCGATTCCCCTCTGCGAACAGGCATACGCTATCCCCCTGCCGAAGGGTACGGAGGATCTCCAGGGCGGTGGTATAAGCCACGGTGCCCTTGCGCCTGGATATGATGCCAAAGCAGGCGTCCAACAGCCAGGTAAGGAATCCTAGCCGCTGTAAATGGTCGCTGGCCACAAAGCACATGGGCTGCTTAAAAGCGCAGGCCACCGCCACCGGGTCCAGGGTAAGATTATGGTTGGCCAGCACCAGATAAGGCGGCTGCGCCTGGGAAAGGTCCTGTGGGGTGTAATGAATGATGCGCCGATAAATCGGCGCAACGGTTGCATATAGAAAGCCATACAGGCCTTTTTGAAAACGGTTGAGTTTTGGTTTGTGTGTTCCCATGGGCAATCTTCCTCATCATTCAGCAGACAAAATCCAGCGGCATCCTCTTAAATCAACCAAAATGCCGGGAATTTTCGCCATAATCGGCATTAGTATTATATCGAATCGCCCACCAAAAGAAAACATTTATTTTTGTTAAGCTTCCCCCTGGGCTGTCTGGTGGATTGGCAGCTGAATCCAAAATTCCGTACCGCCGCCCCATTCGCTTTGCACCTGCACCTGGCCGTGATGGGTTTGAATGATCCAGGCCACCATGGACAGGCCCAACCCGCTGCTGCCATCTTCCCCAGCCCGGGCAGGGTCTGCTTGCCAAAACCGTTCCCATATATGGGGCAGCTGCGCCTGGGTCATGCCGATGCCATCGTCCCGGATCTTGCAATCCAGCCACTCTTCCCTGTGGCGCAGCTCCATCCACACGTTCCCCCCTGGGCGGCCAAACTGGATGGCATTGGACGTAAGATTGATCAGCATCCGCATCATGAGCATTTCGTCCGCCTCTAGGACGCAGCCAGGCTCTGCTTTCGGATGCAGGGTAATGCCCTTGGCCCGAGCCGCGGTGGCTAGGCTCTCCGCCACCAGCTCCAAGGTGGCCCCCAGATCCACCTGCTCCATCTGGATGGGTTGGGTGTTTGCATCCATACGGGAAAGGGTCAATAGCTCCTTAACCATATAGCTGAGCTTTTCCGCCTGGGCCTGGATGGATAATAAGGACCGGCGTTGTTCCTGGGGGTCCGATTCCTGCAAGGCCAACTCGCATTGGGTGCGGATCACCGTCAGGGGGGTACGCAGCTCGTGGGATACGTCGGAAGTAAAGCGCTTTTCCTGCTCAAAGGCCCGTTCCAGCCGTTCCAGCATGCCGTCAAAGGCACGGGATAGCTTTGCAAACTCATCGTTTCCCTGTATATCCAGGCGCCGGGACAGGTCCGACCCATCCACGATGTTGGTGGCGGTCTCCGCCATCCGGCCAATGGGGCGGAAGGCACGCCGGGTCACCACATAGCCGCCCAATACGCCCACCAGGATCAACGGCACCACCATCCATAGGAATATATTGGTGGAATAATCCTCCATGCTGGTAATGGAATCCAAATTCATACTGGTACGGACCCATACCTGTACCTGGGGAGACAGGGTGTGGAACACATCGTATACATACCAAATGCTCCCGCCGTCCCCCTCCACCCGGCGCATGGCGCCCGCCTCCAAGGGCGCGTCAAAATCCGGCACCCGGCCGTAAAGGGTGACCCGGCCGCCGGCATCCATGACGGTGACTTTTGCGTAATCGATATCGTCCAAATCGTCGTCCAGCTCCAGCACCCCATGCTCCAGCTCGATCTCCTCCATGGCCTCCTCCGCAGCCCGGCGCAGGGTGGTGCGCACATAATCGTCCGCCTGCTTCCGGATGCTGCCCTGCAGCAGCAAAAATACCAGCACCGCCATCGCCACCAGCACCGCCGCCGACCAAACCAACACCCGCTGCTTGACGCTCAAACGCTTCATGGTTGCTCCCTTATCACATATCCCACGTTCCGCACCGTGTGGATCAGCTTCTTCTCCTGCCCCTCGTCCACCAGCTTGCGCAGCTTGCGGATGTACACGTCCACCACGTTGGAGCCGCCCTCATAGTCGTAATTCCATATATGGTCCTCGATCCGCTGCCGGGAAAGGACGATCCCTTGGTTGCGCATTAGATACTCCAAAATGGCGTATTCCCGGCCGGATAAAAACAGTTCCTTTCCCCCTCGAAATACCTGCCGCTGGGTTACATCCATCACCAAGTCCCCCACCTGGAGCCGGTTGGTCAGGCTCTTGCTCTGCTGGCGGATCAGCACCCGGATCCGGGCCAACAGCTCTGCGCCGGCAAAGGGCTTGACCAGATAATCGTTGGCCCCCGCGTCCAAGCCCTTCACCCGGTCCTCCACGCTGTCCCGGGCGGTCAGCAACAGCACCGGCACCCCGTTTCCCTCCTGGCGCAGCTGCTGCAAAAGGGTTAGGCCATCCAGCTTGGGAAGCATGATATCCAGCACCACCGCGTCATAGGGCGTCACGGAAATATGATGCTTTGCATCCAGCCCGTCATAACACCGGTCCACCCCATAATGCTCGTTGGTCAATAGCTTATATAAGGCCTCATTCAGGCTTTTGTCATCCTCTACGATCAGGATCCGCATGGCGCTCCCACGTCCTTTCTTTTTCTACTGCTATTATAGTATACCGCCCATTATGAAACCAAGATGAAAAGGGGCTTTTTTTGATAAGGGTTCCCATTGTTTGGATCTTGGGCAAACCCCGCCGCATCTTCCCGATGCAAAAGCCGGGATGCGCCATTCTTTTCCTATATAAATTGTGAAAAATACTCCCATTGCCAAAAAATAAATCTCAAAAAATTTTTTGCGCTTTCATGTTCATTTCATTTTTGCGGTTTATCCTAACGCCATCGAAGCAAACGGGAACGGACCTGCGGATAGGAAACGCCGGGGCCAATTCCCAGCAAGCCGGGCGGGGCGCGCGCCCGCCGGCCCTGGAGCATCCCGTCTAAACCGGCTAAAGCTTTAACCCAGCCGCCCACAGACGGATATAAGAACCCAAACAACCAAACAAAAACAAACCATCCAGAATTTAGAAAAGGAGAACTAAAACCATGAAAAAATTCCTCTTGATCGCCCTTGGCGCCACCATGCTGCTGACCGCTGCCTGCGCGGCTCCCGCCGCCCAGTCCAATACGGATACCGCCGCCCTAGAAGCCCAGCTGGCCCAAATGGAACAGGAAATTGCGGATCTGCAATCTCAGCTGGACACCGCTGCCGCCGATCCGGCCGCCCAGCCCAGCGATGACGCCAACACCGCTGCCCCCGCCGTTCAGGACGAGGCGTCCGCAGCCGTTTCCCCCACTTCCGCCCCTACTGCGGCGGAGCCGGCTGCTTCCACTTCCCAGTCCGCCGGCACCACCAAGACCATGGACGATTATGACTTAGCGTCCCTGCAAGCCAGCACCGCCGCCCTGGTGGAAAAGGCCAAAGCAACCACCCCCGGCAATGACGCCAGCGCCAACTATGACACCTACCGGGCCATGGACCGGGAGCTGAGCGATATGGAGGATCAGCTGGATCGTTGCGAGGACGAGGCGGAGCACGATTACCGGCAGGGCCTGCTGAGCCGCACGGAGCTCAAGGAGCTGGAGCGGGAACTGGAAAAGCTGGAGGATGATCTGGATTGGGCGGAGGACGACCTGGAATACCGGTTCGGCATCGACGACTAAGCCCCCAGCCAACCTGCCGGCCCAACCGGCATAGAAACAAGCCATACCTGGAGGCGGCGAAGTATGAATTCGCCGCCTTGGCTTATGCAAAAGCCCAAGGCGGGCCAAAGGCAGCGGATGTAACGTCCGCTGCCTTTGGCTGTCGAAAAAGTGGCTTGCGCCACTTTTTCGAGGTTTTCATAGCTCCCTTGCGCCTACGGCGCGGCCAGGGAGCTATGCAGAGAAACCCTTGCTACGCAAGGCTTTTTGCGGATTTGCCGTACACGCCGCCAAATCCGATTATAGCCTCCGGGGGCTGCGGCCCCCGAACCCCCAAGGGTTTTTCGACAGGCTGAGGCAGCGGATGTAACGTCCGCTGCCTTTGGTATGTCGCCGGGAAATAACCCGCTTTCTTCGGGAAGGCTATAAGCGTCCCCTTGTTTTTCCCCCATATCATGCTATAATCAATATTGGTTTATTCCTAAACTATTTCCCAGAAGGGGGCCTGTATGTATTCATCCTACATGAAACGGGCGGCTGGATTCTTCGGGTTATTATCCGGTCTGAATAAGACGTATTTGGACGTCTGCTGCAAAGCCCTGGGCGATCCGCGCCTATCCCGGGCAGAAGTAGCCATTTTGCTCAGCTTGCAGGGAGAGCCGCTGTGCAATACGGCAAATGGTTTATGCGCGCGGCTTGGATTTTCCAAGGGGAGGATCAGCCAGGCCCTGGTCGCCCTGGAGGAAAAGGGGCTGTTGCAGGCCGGCGTCTCCTCCCGGGACCGCAGGCTCCATCCCATCTGCCTGCTGCCGGCCGCCCAGCCGGCCTTGGCCCGGCTGGAGCAAGCCTCCCGTTTTTTTGTGGAGCAGATCCTGGGCGACATCCCCCAAGGGGATCTGGATACCACCCGCAGGGTCATCCAGAACATCCACCGGAATATCCATCAGCTGCGGCAAACATTGGATCTTCCATCCCCCCATATTTGAGAGGTAAGGATATATGGAGCAACTGGATAAAAAAACCATCCTCTTCGAGCAGACGCCGGTACCCAAGGCTGTGGCCCAGCTGGCGGTACCCACGGTACTCAGCTCCCTGGTGATGGTATTGTATAACCTGGCGGACACTTATTTTGTCGGCCAGCTTAATAACCCGGTGCAAAACGCAGCCGTTACCCTGGCCGCCCCGGTGCTGCTGGCCTTCAACGCGGTCAACAACCTGTTCGGGGTGGGCAGCTCCAGCATGATGAGCCGGGCCCTGGGACAGAAGGATTATGAAACCGTGGCCCGCAGCTCTGCCTTTGGCTTTTATTGCGCCATCCTGTTCGGCGCGCTGCTGGCGGCAGGGTGTACCCTTTTCAAAACGCCCCTGTTGAAGCTGCTGGGTGCGGACGCCACCACCGCCGAGGCTACGGCCGCCTACATGTTCTGGACGGTCACCCTGGGGGCCGTGCCCGCCATCCTAAACGTGGTGATGGCCTATCTGGTCCGGGCGGAGGGTAGCGCCATACACGCCAGCGTCGGCACCATGAGCGGCTGCCTGCTCAACATCCTGCTGGACCCCATCTTCATCCTGCCCTGGGGCCTGAACCTGGGGGCGGCGGGCGCCGGCCTGGCCACCTGCATTTCCAACGTGGCGGCCTGCCTGTATTTCGCCGTTCTGCTCCTGGTGAAGCGGGGCCATACCTATGTTTGCGTCCATCCCAAAAAATTCTGGTGCGGCCGCCGTATCATGGGGGGCGTATTCGCCGTGGGCATCCCCGCCTCCATCCAGAACCTGCTCAACGTCACCGGCATGACCGTATTGAACAATTTTACAGCCGCCTACGGCGCTTCCGCCGTGGCCGCCATGGGCATTGCCCAGAAGATCAATATCGTCCCCATGTACGTGTCCATGGGCATCTCCCAGGGCATTATGCCCCTGATCAGCTACAACTACGCCAGCGGCAACGTGGACAGGATGAAACAAACCGTCCGCTTTTCCCGCAAGGCCGCCCTCAGTATCATCCTGCTGATCTCCGCCTTCTATTTCCTCCTGCCTGGGGTCATGGTCTCTCTGTTCATGCAGGACCCGGAAATCGTCCAATACGGTTCCCGTTTCCTCCGAGGCTTTTGCCTGGGCCTTCCCTTCCTGTGCGTGGACTTCCTGGCGGTGGGCGTGTTCCAGGCGGTGGGCATGGGCAAAGAAGCCCTGGCCTTTGCCATCCTGCGCAAGGTGCTGCTGGAGATCCCCGCCTTGCTTATCCTCAATTGGCTCTTCCCCCTCTATGGCCTTGCCTACGCCCAGTTCATCGCGGAATGCATCCTGTCCGTGGCCGCGGTGTTGGTGCTGCGCCGGCTCTTCCGCCGGCTGGAAAGCCAACCCAGGCCTTCCCCGTAAGCCGTCCCGCCTGATTGTTATAGGCCCTGGCCCCAACTTGGCGGCCAGGGCCTTTCCTGTTATTCCGGTTGCGCCCCCGTTCCCCGGCCCCCATCCTGTCCCCCTTTGACCCCGCTGCGAAAGGCGCTAGGGGTCATGGCCATCTGCCGCAAAAAGTAGCGGGTAAAGGTTTTGGTGCTGTTATATCCCACCTCAAAACTGATCTCATGGATGGGCTTGCGGGTGTGTAGCAGCTGCTCGCAGGCCCGGTTAATCCGCACGTAGTTGAGGAAATCTTCAAAGTTCTTCTCCACCTGGCATAGCAGCAGGCGGTTGAGCTGGCTTACGCTGACGCCGAAGATATCGGCGGTCTCCTGGGCGGTCATGGGGGCGGCATAGCCCCGGTATATGGCCTGTACGATGGCGTAGGCCAAGCGGCCCTGCTCCACCTGGCAGATCTCCTCCACCCTTTGGTAGGTCTTGCGGTAGGCGCCGATGCGCATCCCCACCCGGGCGGAAAACACCTTGGAAATATGGGAGGCGTCCACATACCCCAATATTTCCGCCAACTCTTCCAGGGTCAGGTCCGTGTATAAAAGATAATCGGCGGTTTTTCCGATGCGCATCTCGTTGAGTAGATCGAAAAAGGATAGGCCGGTGGCCTTGGTCAAATAGGCGCTAATGCTGGATGGGCTGCAATAGAACAGCTGGGAGAGCATATCCAGGGTGAGCTTTTCGCTCAAATGCACATACATATACCGTAGGATCTGGCTCTTGTCCCCTGCCGGTTCCCCGGCGGTTGTTACAGGCTGCCCCTGGCGGCGGATGCGTTCCAGCTGGACGCATAGGCGCACCAGGCTGCTCATCACCAGGATATTGCCATAGGGGGCTGGACTGGGGGCGTCCAAGGTGGATTCCAGGCCCAGCTCTTCCTGGAGCTGGGCAAAAATTTCCCGCACAGGCTTGCCTGCTTCCCCTCCGCAGTGGAGCACCGGCAGGGCGCTAAGGCTATGGAGCCAGCCCCGTTCCAATAGGTCGGATTCATAAAAGGCCTTCATTAGCCGGTTTACGCTATCCAAATCATAGATCAGCAAGGTGTATTGCAATGGTTCTGCCACCTGGATCACGTCCGTGATTTGCCAAGGCAGGATGCATACCACATCCCCCGGCTCCAGGGTATAGGTCTCCCCCTGTAGCTTCAGGACGCCCCGGCCGCTGTGGATCAGCCAGATCCTTGCCTCGCTATGGATCAAGGGGGTCGTGGGCTCCCGGATCACCTCCCGATCCAGGCTGCACGGCTTGCTGATATTCAAATGGGACCGGGTGGCGGGCTGTACCCGAATGGTTCGATACATAAGTCCCTCCCAGGGTTTTTCTTCGATTATACCATAGTAAAGGACATATTTAAGTGAAATAATAGGACATATATTCATTTTAATATTGTATTATAATATGTTTTATGCAGTTTGCTTTTGGGGGGAACGCCGGGCAAATAGGCCCGGTCTCCCGTCTAGCGCCGGCTGGAAATCGATGCTAAAATACCATGTTTGCCTGGCCATATGGCCTTTTCCATTCCCTTGCCAGGGGTATAATAAAGATGGGGAGCCGACAGCGGCCCTTGCCCAGCATCCTGTCTCCCCATGTATCCGTATGCTAGGAGGCAACCTATGCCCATTCAAGTTTTTAGCGAGACCGCGCCCCTGAAAACCGTCCTGCTCCACCGGCCTGGCCGGGAGCTGGAACACCTGGTGCCGGGCACCATGGGGCGGCTGCTGTTTGACGACATCCCGTACCTTGCCGGCGCCCAGGAGGAGCACGACCGCTTTGCCGCCCTGCTTCGGGAGAACGGCGTGGCGGTAAAATACCTCACGGCGCTCATGGCCGAAGCCCTGGACCATTGCCCGGCGCTTCGCCTGCCCTTCCTGCGCACCTTCATCCAGGAGAGCGGCCCCGTGGCCAAGGGCTACGAGGAGGCCCTGCTCCCCTATCTTTTGGACATGGCGGACAACCAGACCCTGGTCAACGCCATGGTGGCCGGGGTGCGCCTGGCGGACCTGGGCGACGGCATGGGCCGCCAGCTCCCCGCCCTGCTCCACCGGGAGGCCCAGTTCCTGCTGGACCCCATCCCCAACCTGTACTTTACCCGGGACCCCTTCGCCGCCATCGGCAACGGGGCTTCCCTACACCGGATGTTCTCCGAGACCCGTGCCCGGGAAACCCTGTTTGGGGACTTCATCCTCCGGCACCATCCGGATTTTGCAGGCCGGGTGCCCCTGTATTATTCCCGCCAGGCCCCCTTCTCCCTGGAGGGCGGGGATATCCTGAACCTTTCCGCCCGGGTGCTGGCGGTGGGCGCTTCGGAGCGCACCATGCCCGAGGCCATCGAGGACCTGGCATTGCAAATCTTTGCGGACCCCAACGCCGCCATAGAGACCATCCTGGTGCTGGATATCCCCGGCGTGCGGGCCTATATGCACCTGGATACGGTGTTTACCCAGGTGGACTGGGATACCTTTGTGATCCATCCCGGCATCCTGCCCGCCATGAGCGCCGTCACCCTGGAGCGGGGCGGGAAAAACGGCCTGCGCATCCGGGAGCAGACCCAGCCCCTGGATCGGGTGCTCGCCCGGCTGCTGGAACTGCCCCAGCCGGCAAAGCTGCTCTTCTGCGGCGGCCAGGACGCCATCGCCGCCCAGCGGGAACAATGGAACGACGGGGCCAATACCCTTTGCCTTTCCCCCGGGGTGGTGGTCACCTACGACCGTAACCAGGTCACCAACCGGCTGCTGGAGGACAACGGCATCCGGGTCCTATCCATCCCCAGCAGCGAGCTTTCCCGGGGCAGGGGCGGCCCCCGCTGCATGAGTATGCCGCTAGTGCGCGAGGCGCAAATGTAGTATAATAATTGCAAATTCCATTTTCTCTTGAAAGGATGTGTTTGCAATGCCTGTGAACCTGCGCGGAAAGAATTTCCTGACCCTTTTGGATTTTACCCCCGACCAGATCCGCTACCTGCTGGACCTGAGCCGGGATTTCAAAAACGCCAAGCGGGCCGGTATCCCCCATGCCCACCTGGCTGGAAAGAACATCGTGCTGCTTTTTGAAAAGACCTCTACCCGCACCCGCTGCGCCTTTGAGGTGGCCGGACGGGATCTGGGCATGGGCGTCACCTATTTGGACCCCGGCAGTTCCCAGATGGGCAAAAAGGAAAGCATTGCGGACACTGCCCGGGTGCTGGGCCGGATGTACGACGGCATCGAATACCGGGGCTTTGACCAGAAGATCGTAGAAGAACTGGCCGCTTATGCCGGGGTGCCGGTTTGGAACGGCCTGACCAATCAATTCCATCCCACCCAGATCCTGGCAGACCTGCTGACCATTCAGGAGAAATTCGGCCGCTTGGAAGGGATCCGCTTCACCTACATGGGGGACGCCCGGAACAACATGGGCAATTCCCTGATGATCGGCTGCGCCAAGATGGGGCTCCACTTCACCGCCTGCGCCCCCAGTTCCCTGTTCCCCGCCCCCGAGCTGGTGGAAAAGGCCAAGGAATTCGCTGCGGCCAGCGGCGGCAGCGTGACCCTCACCGAGGACGTGGACCAGGGCCCCGCCAACGCGGATGTGATCTATACGGATATCTGGGTCTCCATGGGGGAGGCGGACAGCGTTTGGGCGGAGCGGATCAAGCTCCTCAAGCCCTATCAGGTCAATGCCGGCGTCATGGCCAAGGCCGCGCCCAACGCCATCTTCATGCACTGCCTGCCCTCCTTCCACGACACCAACACCACCATCGGCGCCCAAGTGGCCAAGGATTTCGGGGTCACGGAGATGGAGGTGGCCAACGAGGTCTTTGAAGGCCCCCAAAGCGTGGTGTTCGACGAGGCGGAAAACCGGATGCATACCATCAAGGCGGTCATGTACGCCACCTTGCAATAAAAAAAACCAATCCATCGGGAGGTAATCCATGTCTTTCAAGCTGCCCGTATACCATGCGCCGGATTTTTCCCAGCCGAAATTCCAGGACGCGCCCAATGTGCAGACCGCCCCGGTGCTTCAAGCCGGCGTGGCCCCCGAAAACTATCACAGCACATCCATGTTCCCGGAATATTTCAAGGTAAACGGGCAGTGGCTGCTGGCCAAGGAAAGCCGCATGGATTCCAGCGTGGTGCTTCAGGACGGCCAGCTGCTGGTGGTGGAAAACCGCAACCTTCAGCCCGGCGACCAGGTGGTCCTGGGCAGGACGGAGCAAGGCGAGGACGGGATCTACCTGCACGCCAACGGGTTCTATGAAGAAGGCCGGGACCATGACGACCAATTCGTTTTTCGTCAGGGCCGCAGCCGGGAAACCTCCTACGCCCGGGACTACGATGAGCTGATGGAACTATTGCGTTATGAGAAGGTCCACGGCAAGGTAGTATGGGTGATGGGACCGGCCTTTGCCTTTGACAGCGACGCCCGGGCCGCCATGCAGGCCATGGTGGAAAACGGCTATGTCCACGGCCTGATGGCAGGCAACGCCCTGGCCACCCACGATCTGGAGGGCGCCTTGCTCCACACGGCCCTGGGCCAGGATATCTATACCCAGCGGCCCCAGCCCAACGGTCACTACAATCACCTGGACGTGATCAACCTGGCCCGGCAAAGCGGCTCCATCCCTCAATTCATCCAGGACCATAACATTCAGGACGGCATTATCTACAGCTGTGTGACCCACCACGTCCCCATTGTTTTGGCAGGCTCCATCCGGGACGACGGCCCCCTGCCCGGGGTGATCGGGGACGCCTACCAGGCCGCCGGGGCCATGCGGGACATGGTGCGGGACGCTACCTGCGTCATATGCCTTGCCACCATGCTGCACACCATCGCCACCGGTAATATGACCCCCTGTTTCCGGGTGCTGGCGGACGGAACCATCCGGCCCCTGTACATCTACACCGTGGACGCGGATGAATTCGTGGTAAACAAGCTCCTGGACCGGGGCAGCCTTTCCGCCAAGACCATCGTCACCAACGTGCAGGATTTCATTACCATCGTGGCCCGGGGCCTAAAGGTCATCTAGCCGTTTGGGGAAAGCTGGCCGGCGCTTGCACCAATTCTCTCATGCAAAACCGCTGCGGCCCCGCGGGGGGCGGCGGGCGCGCATGGCGCGCACAAAGGCGGGGGCCTTCGGCCCCCCCTGG
>OJPZ01000779.1_pt1 | contig 13454 bp, 18 predicted proteins | sample 1598611 | NCBI WGS metagenome assembly OJPZ01 (sample SAMN03922494, study PRJEB24848) | human gut metagenome | isolation source: stool sample | host: Homo sapiens | place: Germany | collected 2011-11
CCCCGCCCGGCCACCGCCGCCCTTGGGAAAACCCTGCAAGGCCAAAGCCCTACAAAAAACCGCCCGCACCCAAAGGACGCGGGCGGAGCGGCTAACGGAAAAGCCGGGAAACAGCAGGAAGCTCAACGGGAAGCGTTGGAATCCTCCTTGGATTTGAGTTTTTGCAGGGCATTTTGCAGAGGTTCGGGAATGGGCAGGCCGATCTTGCCGGCGTTTTCCAGGATGGAGAGCCCCTCATTGGCAATGTAGAACATACACACCGCCGTGCGCACAGCCCCGTTGGTGGAAGGCACCAGCTTGTCGAGCAAAGCGGCCAGGGCTACCAGCACGAAGATGAAGACCTTTTTGAAAAGGCCTGCAAAGCCCACGCTGCTGTCCATACATTTGCGCACGGCCGCGCTGACGACCCCGGTGATATAGTCCAGGCTCACCACGCACAGCAGCACCATGATCACGGCGTCCCAGGGGCCGAAAAGGTACCCGAGGATCGCGCCAATGGCGGCGGGGATCCCGCCAGTCAATAAACTCGTCATGTTTTCATTCATATGTGTTTACCTCCTTATTGTATGCATGTTTCTAGGGGAAAACCGGTTGAGGGTTGCAACAGGGATAAGGCGCCATAGCGGTTCCAATAACCCCGGCCGGAAGCGTCCATGGGACGAATGACCACGCCCGCATCCCGGCCCATGGCTTCACACACCAAACCGTCTCCCAAATAGACGCCGACGTGGAAAATATCCCTACCGTTATGGCGAAATACCAGGTCTCCGGGAGAAAGGTCGCACCGGCAGCGAGGGAAGCAGGCGCGATACAGGTCGCGGCAATCCATGGCATGGCGGGTCAGGCCGGCGTCCTGTAAAAACCGGAGGATCAGGCCGCTGGCATCATAGGCCCGCACAGGGCCACGGCGGTTGCTTTGGGCTTCCAGGAAAAACACGATCGCCCGGAGCGCATTGAGGGAGGAAGCCTCCTTGCGGCGGATCCAGCCTTCCGGGTCTGACATGCGGGTCAGATCCTCCCCTTTTCCGCCCCATACGTAGCCATGGCCCACCTGGCTACGCGCAAATGCGCAGAGGCGGTCTGCTAGACTACTGGCTTGCAAAGCGGCGGGACGTTGTAATGCAAGCCAGGTGGCTTGGTCGCAAGCGCCTGTAGCGGGAAGCCGTCTGGCGGCTTGGAAGGCGGAGACCCCAGCTGCGGTCAAGGGACCGTATATTCCATCCACCTGGATGGGCAGGAACGCTTCATCCAACTGGGCGTAGGGGAACCCTTGGGCGATTAAAAGCCTTTGACAGCGGCGAACGCTGCCGTCTTCTGCGTCACGATCCTGCATGTAAGGGGTACAGAGCTGGAGCAGGGGAGCCATAGGGATCAAGAGGGCGCCCATTGCGCGGTTAGGACTAGAACGGATTTCCCCCGAAAATCCTGCTGAAGATGAAAGACGGTAATGTCTAAAGGGACCCCTTGTTCAAAGGTATTTACCCCATCGGACCAGCCAGTACAATCGTGGCCGTAGGGGGCGTAGGATTGACCGTTGGGCAAATACAGCCAAGCTTCCTCCAGGGTTTCCAGCTCAAAGACGAAGTCGATCAATTCGTAATCGTCAGGCAACCGTTTGGCATTCGGCATGACCCAATAGACCCGTAGAGCAGGGTCGGGCGGCGCATCGAGGCCAGTACGGTGTACGCAGCAGGTATTGAAGATCATGTTTGCTCTCCTCCGTTTAGGATCATGATGTTTACGGTCATATCCGCCGTGGGAAGGGTATCGTAGGTGAAGCCCACGGCCCCTTCCACCAAGGTGAAGGCCCGGGTCCCAGCGGCGGAATAAACAGAAAAGCTTTCCGGGGTTGGGGAAACGATTACCAAGCTCTCCGGGGTAATCTCAGGAATATCCACACCTTGCACACTGTTCACCCATTGCCCAAACAGCAAGGTGCCAGTATGGGTGGACAACACGGCGGGGGCGCCTTGGGGGCCCGTAGGGCCCTGGGGTCCCCGGATGGAGACGGCGGCAGGGTTTTGTAAGCCCTGGTCGTTGGTCCAGGACAGGACGCCTTCGTCAGAAAGGCTGGGGGTAAAGGTGGCCCCGTTTTCACCGTCCGCCCCGTCCGCACCGTTTGCCCCCGGGGCGCCCTGGGGACCGGTCAAGTCCACCGGGTCCGGATTGGGCAGGTTTCCGTCGTTGGTAAAGGTCAACACCCCGGCAGCGGATAGGCTGGGGGTAAAGGTGACCCCATCTGCGCCCGCTGCCCCAGTGGCGCCTGTAGGGCCCTGGGGCCCCCGGATGGAGACGGCGGCAGGGTTTTGTAAGCCCTGATCGTTGGTCCAGGACAGGATGCCTTCGGCAGAAAGGCTGGGGGTAAAGGTGGCCCCGTTTTCACCGTCCGCCCCGTCTGTCCCAGGCGTCCCTTGGGGGCCAGGAGGGCCTTGCAGGATGCCGCCGGATAGGGCGTCCTCAAATTCTTGGGAAAGTTCTTCCGCACGGGCTATGGCAGCGTTGGCGGCATCGGTGGCCGCCTGCATATCCTCAAACAGGGATTCACCGGTATCCGGTGTGAGGACAAGGTCGTCCTGGCTTACAAGGCCTTCTGCCTGGGCGGCCAGCCGGTCTGCCTCGCTGGCAAATACATGCACCCGCATGGTATGGAGTTCTTGGGTATGTATGGGATTCATCGTTTCACCCCCAATGTAATGCATTCTAATGTGGCCGGTAAGGCGGCGGTACCGCCGCTACAGGTGAGCATAAGGGTTTCTTCCAGTTCCGCATACATACGGCTGGAAACCGGACAGGACCCCTGACTGACCCGCAGGGTGAAATCCCCGTTTTGGTCGGCCCGGTAATAGGTACAAAGCTCCGCATCATCCCCGGCGCTGGTGCGCAGGATCACCGCCAAAGGGGAGACGGTAAGGGGTAGGTGGAAGATGGAATATTCCGTGATATCGGAATAGGTTTTGGTGACGGCTTCCATTTCCAGTTCTGTTCCATAGATCCAATTGAATATCATAGGCGTTACCCCAATATCATCACATTGACCATTAGATCCTCCGAGGGGATCCGCCGGCTAGAAAAGGTCAGCGCCTCCCAACCCTGTACGGTACACCGGACCCTAGCGGCCATATAGGGGTCATAGGAATCTGGATGGGCGGTCACGATGACCAAGGAGGTGCCCCGCATTCCCGTGACAGAAACGGTCTGGGTACAGCCAAAGCTATAGCTGGTCCAGCCGGATACCGGTATAGTCACGGTTTGGACGGTGGGTACAGCAGCATAGGTATGGGTATGCTGTGTAGGAGCGGCGCCGATGCTCTCGGGGGTAATGGGGTCCGTGCCATTGGCGCTGTGGGTATCGGCGTGGCCCAGCACCAGGCTGGTGCCGGCCACGCCGTTATCCAGGACTTTGTTGGTGCCAAAATAAACGGCCATGGTAAGCGTCTCCTTTCTTTATGCTGTGGTAGCGCTATCCTCGTAGCGGAGGATGGTAAAGGTGGTCACATGGCCCTCCACCAGGCTTTCGCAGGCCTGGGCAGCGTCTTCCGCCCGCTGGGCGGCGGCGGTGGCGGCCGTTTCCAGGGCCTCCACCTGCTCTATCAGGGCCCGGAGCATGGGCAGCTGGCCGGTGGATTCCATGGCGTCCGCCGATAGCATGGCGGGCCGGCAGTTGAAGTTGAATTTCGCCGTGGTGACCAGGGTATTCAGCGTCTCGTCGGAATAGATCTGCAGCTCGCACTCCACCATACCCGGGGCAAAGGATGGAGGGAATAGATCGATACACACCTGGTTATTTAGTGCGCCCTGGAGCTGAACGCCGCCATCCTCCTGGCCACTGTCCTGGGCCGCAGTCCCATTGGACTTGGAAAAAACGGCGATCACCCGGCAACCGGTGAGATCTACCGGCTCCCCATCGTCGGTGAGGGCGATGCGCAGCACGTTGCCCGTATCCCCCTCCACCACCGTAAAGGCCCGGTTGCTGCTGGATGCGGCGATGTCCAGGGCGATGTCAAAGGTTTTTTTAACCGTTGCGGCCATGGTATCCTCCTACTGGCCCAGATACCGGTTGCGAAGGATCTGGTAGGTATTGGTGCCCAGGGCGGCTTCCAACTCCTCTCGGCGCACCTTCCAGTAGCTCTGGCCGCTGGAGAATAGGAGCTTACGCTGGCCGCTGGAAAGGTTTTCCACATAGGTCAGATAGTCGTCTGCGGATAGGCTGCTGGACGCCTTGGCCCCGGAGCTGGAACCGGAGGAACCCCGGCTGCTGGAAGTGGAGCTTTGGTAGGATTTTGCCTGAAGCTGGGCCAGGGCGTTCTGCTGGGCCACGTAGTCGGAATACCAGCTGCCCGCCAGGTTTAGGGCGGCTTGCTGGGCGGCTGCCTGGGCCTGCAGGTTGTATTGCTGGGCGTTGAGACGCATCTGTTCATAGGCCTGCAGGCTGGTGGCGATCCGTTCCGCCAGGGTGGCGCCGTACTGGGCCTGCAGCTCGTCGATGTCATCTTGGGCCTCGGCGCTTTCCCGCTCTTTCAGGCTGGATACATAGGTGCTGCTCCCCATGCCCCTGGATACCGCGTCTGCATCCAGCTCCGCCCGGATGGACTGGCTGGCGGACTGGCGGCGGGAGATGGCGGCGTCCAGGCTGGGACGGAGGGCATCCTGCCACTGTTGGCGCACCGCGTCTTCGCTGGGGATATTTAGGTTGATGGTGGGCACTTGCAGCTGCCCTAGGATGGTTTGGTAATAGCGGTTAAACAGGTCTGTGCCGCCCTGGCTGGAAGCGCCTTGGCTGCCCGGGGCGCCCCAAAGCCAATTGCCGCTGCTGGTCTGGGTATTTTGGCCGGCCAGATATTGGTCATAGGCAGCCTGGGTCTTTGGCCCCCAGATGCCGTCCACGTCCACCCCTAACATCCGCTGGTATTCCTTTACGCCGGTGGCGCTGTTGACCCCCGCGGGCGGCGTATAGCCCGCCTGATAATATTGTGCTCTTGCCATATGTAGGTACCTCCTCGATGATTCTATTCTAGGATGGAAAGCCTGGCTTCCAACTCCTGTAGCTTTTGGGCCAGGATGGTAAAATTTTGGTTCAGGTTGTTTTCATTTGCCTTCATGTTGTCCAGGTACCGCTGCCGGTCCTCCCCCTCGGCCTGGATGGGGAAGAGGACGTAATACAGCGCCCGCATCTCCAAGCCGGTCATTCTACCCGCCTCCAAGTTTCAAAGGCCAGCTCCACCCCGCCTGTTAGGGTGAAACGGCCCCCCGCCTCATTGGAAAAGGTCAGGCGGAAGGTACGGCCTTCATTACACAGGGGCACCTCCAGCACCTCCCAGGGATGCTGGGGCAACAGCAGCCGGTGGGTGGTGGTTACGCCGTCGATGCATACTTCCGCCAGGAGGGCGGCATCCTGTTGGCTTTGCCCCCGGAGGCACAGGCTGCGCATGGCCTTTACGCCCCCCTTGTCATACAGGTCGGTGAGGGGGGTATTCCACCAGGCTTCAATATCCGCCCCATCGTAGGTATCCCCTTCGTCGAACCGGTACAGGTAGCGGGCGTCGTTGACCATATATAGCCGGCCGTCCCAGGCGGCGATGTCCCCGATGGAGAACCCCCGGCGGAACATGTAAGCCCTACGGAACAGGTCGTATTCCACCAGCATATCTTCCTCCGGACCCGATAGGGTAAAATACAGCTTGTTGCGAGCCAGGGCGCCTCGGCAGTTGCTGGCGTCCATGGCGGCAAGGGTCTTGTGGATGCGGCGGGCGTCGGAAAGGAGCCCGGCGTTTACCCCGTTGAAGCAGCACAGGCCGCCGGCGGTAAGGAAATACAGCACATCCCCTTGGGCCACCAGGGCGGTATGGGCGGCTTGTTCCACATCCGCGTCCACCCGTTCGATGGTGAAGTTTCCAGGCTTGTCCCCGATGAGCCGGTACAGGCTGCGCTTTTTGAAGATGAGCAGCTGGTTGGATAGCGCATACAGGCCCAAGATGGGATCGCCGGCTGCGTCGCCCACCTCCGCGTGGCCGCCGGACACGTTGACGGTGTCGGTGACGTCCCCCCAGGCTTCAATGGTACGGCCGCTGCCTGGCAGCTGGGACCAATAGAGCCGGTTGGGATAGCTAGGGTCCCCGGCGGCAAAGAGGCGGTCCCGATACATGGCCAGATATTGTACCGGCTTGTTGGATTGGCCCTGCTCGGAGCCGAAGGAAAGGGCGGAATTGCCGTTGTATTTCACAATGGGGTCTTCCCCGCTGGCGATGAGCAGGTAATCCACGCCGTCGATCTGGGCTTGGACGAAGTCCAGCTTATTGGAAGCGAGGCCCTTTTCAAAGGTATGGATCAAGATCCAAGCATTGTTTTTATAGGCATAAAGCTCCCTGCCTGCGGCTACGATGGGCTGATCCTGGCCGGCGCGGCGAAAGAGAAACAGCCGGTGGGGTTGGCCCACCCCGGGGATCTGGTGGGGGATGTGGCGGATGTAGCCCTTGGCCACGGCCAAGTCGCCCCCGGCGGTATCCATGTTACAGGCGTCGGGGCTATAGGCGGGTTTGAGGGCGTTTTCCGCTTCGTCCTGGTCGATGCCAATAAAGGAATCGATCTTGTAGAGTTTGCGTGCCATAGGTCACCACCTGTTCAGCAGGCAATAGCTGTCCGCTTCCCCCACATGGGGCCGCAGGTTGGCTTTGCCCGCCTCGTACATTTGGAAGTAGATGTTGCCGCCCCGCTGAAGGGATACGTCTCCAGCGGCTCGCTCCCGGCCTACCACGTAGCATACGATCAGGCCGTGGCACCATTCGGGCAGGTCCGGCACATCCGAGGGGGCCTGCATGGGGGCGGGCAGGTAACGGTAGGTTACCTGCACCTGCCCTGGGCCGCCGGGAAGCAAAACGGTGCCGGACCGGGGACCGGGGGTAAAGGCTTCAGCCTTGCCGGAACGGGTCACGGAAAGCAGCTTTACGCAGGGCCGGGAGAGGGAAAGGGTATCCAGCAGGCCGTCGGCGCTTTCGTAGGCCTCTGTGGCCCGGGGTTGATAGGCTTCCGCCAGGTCCGTTACCCCATCGTTGGCAAAGCGGGTGAACTTATCCCGCCAGATGTCCAGGGTTTGGGCATCGTGGCCCCGGTCCAGCTGGGCCAGGGCGGAAACGATGATGTCGTTGAGGGTCATGGCAAAGCCCTCTTAGCTGGAGAGGCGCTTGCCCCGGTTGCCCTTATAGGGCCGGACGCTGGCCTCGCCCAGCAGCTGCACCTGGGCGTTTTGCCGGATCAGTTCCGCCAGGCTCTGGGGCACGGACACGGCCACCCCCCGTTGGATCCGGAAGAAATACCCGTTGATACCCCCTTCCCAGGGCATATCCTCCATGGAACCTGCGATCATCAGGCGGACTTTGGGCTCTTGCATGAGCTTTTGACCCAGCTTGCCCGCAAGCCGATCCAATTCCTTATCGGTAAAATATTGCATATTGCGTCTCCTTTCCTCTATGGTGGGAAGCAGGGGAGGCCTGCTTCCCGGTTGTCGATGGGCCGGATGGCCTGAATGTAGCCCCGCTAGGGGGCGGTGGGGATCAGGCGCTTACCGCGTGCTCGATCCGCAGCAACCACAGCTCGTTGAGGATGACCGCGGTGTAGGCAGCCACCTTGGCGCCCACGGTGGCCCGCTGATCCAGGGGGTCCTGGGTACCGGCGCTGCCATGGGGCTTGATGATGATCTGAAGGGCGCCGCTGCCCGCCACATCCACCACTCCATAGGCGTCCTTGCCGAAGATCAGGGTGGAGTGGACGTCCATGGCGGTTTTGGTCTCCGGATCCAAGGCGCCTGCGTCCTCGCTGTAGACGATGGCGTCCGCAGCCAGGGAGGCGGTCTCCTTGAGAGTGACGGTGTTGGAGGAGGGGTCGAAGCCGGCGATGGTATAGCTGGCTTCCCCGATGCGGATGGGGTTATCTTCCCGGGAAAGGTAGGCGGCCTCCGCTTCGGTGGGGGCGTTCTTCAGCACGAAGGAAGCGCTGGAGGAGGTAGCTTCCGAAACCTTATTCCACACGCTCTGGCGGAACACCTTGGCCTCGGTGGATTCCACGAATACCACCCCGAACAGCCGGCCGATCTCCCCGCTGTAGATGGCTTCGGCGTTGGAGTACTTGGATACGTCCTGCCAGAGGGCGTCGTTTTGCAGGTCATAGGTGGCGTCCGGGGAGCAGATGCAGATAAAGTGGGGCTTGCGCTCATCCTCGCAGAAGGGACGGGCCTTGGCCCGCTTGAGGGTACGCACCGCCTTGCGGATCTCATCCACGGTGAGTTTGTCATCGGCAGTCAGGGCGGCGCGGGTGGTCTTGCCGCCGGCCCGCTGCACGTTGTTGCCGGCGTTCATGGCGTCCCGGGTGACCCACTCTATCACGGTGCCCAGCTGCTCGCCCAGCAGTTCTGCGCTCTCGGTGATGACCTGGTCGTAGCCGGTCATATCCAGCAGGTCGGAAACCTCCACATAGGCGCCATACTGGCTGACCAGGGCTTCCACATTGCTCTGGGAGAGGGACTGGCCGCTGGGGGTGACGCCTTCCTCCAGGGCTTTCATGGCGGCGTTGGCATCAAAGAGATTCCAGCGGCGGAATTCCACCCGCTTGCCGCTATTGCGGGGGATGGGGCGCATCTGGCCAAACTTGGCGTGGACAAAGCGGGTGCGGGCGCTCTCCAGGAGCTGACGGTCGTAAAAGGTTTTGTTGAGTTGGGTGGTCTGTAGGGTATTGATGGTGGTATTGGTCATACGCTTCTCCTTTCCTTCTAATGGGATGTGGGGTTAGAGGCTGGGATGCAGGCCTTGGCTGGCGGCCTGGGCCAGCCGCTTTTTCACCTGGGCGAAGGCGGCGCTGGACATGTTGGCATAGTCCGGCTGGCCGTCCGCGGGAATATTGCCCCGAATGGGGGCGGGCAGGTTGCGGCGGGCCATGATTTTTTCCAACATGTCCCGAGCGCCCTGCTCCCTGGCCTGGTCCGCAGCGGCTTGGGCGGCCCGCTCCGCATCATAGAGGCGAAGGGCGGCGGCAGGGGGCATGTCCCGCAGCAGGGATACAAAAGCCGGGTCCGCCAGATATGCCTCCACATCCTGCCCCCCTTCCTGTAGCCGCATCAGGCCCTGGGCCGCGGCGGTACACAGGGCCTGGGTACCTGCAGGGGCGGCGTAGAGCAACGCTTCCGCTGCGGCGCCGGGGTCCATGCCGGTTTGCTGGGACAGCTGGTTGATCATCCGCTGGCCGATCACATAGGCCGGCTCCTGCTCCACCAGCTCCGTGAGCATGTTCACCAGTTCCATTTGATTTTGTTCCATCCTTGCTCCTTTCTTTTGCACCTAAAGGGCAAATTCTTTACTGGATAGAAGGCTGCGCGTCCAGCCCTCCAGAAAATGGGGCGGCTGCCCGGGCAGCCATCCTGACAACACGATAATAACAGAACAAATGTACGGTTTAAAGCGCGGGTTCCACGCGATTTTTGTGCGGTGCATGTATTAAAAAAATAAACATTTACAAAAGGAGAAATTACGAATATAATGGATGGAGCCGCTTTCGGTAAAATTGGGAGCGTTTAGGCAAAGGAACTTTGACTTCCCTAAAAAAATGAGGATAAACCCTTGTGGCTTCTTGGAAAATCCCCTTATGCTAGGATTTTGCAGCCGCCGCTTCCTCCTAGATTTACAAAGTTAGGCTGTAAAGATCAAACAACAAGCATAAAAATATTTTACATATAAAGGAGGAAACCTCGTTGCAGCTTTTTGTTGAGCTATTCGGCAACATCGGTAATTTCACCTGGCAGCAGGGCTTGATGATCCTGATCGGATGCGTGCTGATCTGGTGCGCCATCAAGCGGGAAATGGAGCCCACGCTGTTGCTGCCCATGGGCTTTGGCGCCATTTTGGTGAACCTGCCCTTTGTCAACACGGAGGCCATTGAGACGTTGTTTGAGGCGGGTATCGCCACGGAGCTGTTCCCGCTGCTGCTATTCATCGGCATCGGCGCCATGATCGACTTTGGGCCCCTGCTTTCCAACCCCAAGATGATGCTTTTTGGCGCGTCAGCCCAGTTCGGCATTTTCTTCACCCTGGGCATGGCGGTTCTGGTGGGCTTTAACCTCCAGGACGCTGCCAGCATCGCCATCATCGGCGCGGCGGACGGCCCCACCAGCATCTATGTGGCCAACTACTTCAACTCCCAATACCAGGGGGCTATCATGGTGGCGGCATACAGCTATATGGCCTTGGTACCCATTGTACAGCCCCCGGTGATTCGGCTCTGTACCACCAAAAAGGAGCGCAAGATCCGTATGCCTTATAACCCCAGCGCGGTTTCCGGCACCACCCGGATCTTGTTCCCCATCTTTGTCACCGTGGTGGCAGGCACCATCGCCCCCAAGAGCGCGGAGCTGATCGGCTTCCTCATGTTCGGCAACCTGATCCGGGAGTGCGGGGTGTTGGGCAGCCTTTCCGCCAGCGCCCAGAACGAGCTGGCCAACCTGATCACCCTGGTGCTGGGCATTTCCGTATCCTTCCGGATGAAGGCGGAGATGTTCGTCACCGTAGAAACCCTGGTGATCCTGCTGCTGGGCCTTGTTGCCTTCGTATTCGATACGGTGGGGGGCGTGTTCTTCGCCAAGTTCCTCAACCTGTTTACCAAGACCAAGATCAACCCCATGGTGGGGGCGGCGGGCATTTCCGCATTCCCCATGTCCAGCCGGGTGGTGCATAAGATGGGCCGGGAAGAGGATCAGGCCAACTTCCTGCTGATGCATGCGGCTGGCGCCAACGTCAGCGGCCAGATCGCTTCGGTGATCGCCGGCGGCCTGGTGATCACCCTGGTGGAAAACGCTTTGGCGGCCATGTAAAGGAGGGCGCATATGTTCAATCTATACTTCAATCCTGCGGGCTTTGTAGATGTGCTGCCCCTGTTGGGCAAGGGCATCCTGGGGGTATTTGTGGTGATCTGCGCCATTTGGGCTTTTGTGGTGCTGCTCAATAAGGTCACAGCTCCTAAAGAGGAAAAATAAATCAAACGGTCAAAAAAAGGGACGCCAAAGGCGTCCCTCAGCCTGTCGAAAAACCCCCGGGGGTTCGGGGGCCGCAGCCCCCGGAGGCTTTGATCGGATTTGGCGACATGCGCGTCAAATCCGCAAAAAGCCTTGCGTAGCAAGGGTTTCCTTGCATAGCTCCCTGGCCGCGCCGTAGGCGCAAGGGAGCTATGAACACCTCGAAAAAGTGGCGCAAGCCACTTTTTCGACAGCCTGAGGGACGCCAAAGGCGTCCCTTTCAAGTTGGGGAAAAATGGTCGGCGTCATTTTGCAGGCTGCCGCAGCGCCCTTTTTGGCCCACGTCCAGGACGCCACAGAAAAAGCCTTGCACAGCAAGCCTTTGCGTCTCCACCAACCCCGGCAAGCAGGTGCTTCACGGGCCACAAAAATAATCGGGGCGGCGCATTGGGAGGGGTCGGGACGCCGGAAGCCGGTTTCGCCTACGGCGGCCATTCCGGCGGCCAGGTAGGAAAGGCGCCAGGACGTAAAAAGCGTTACAGGACGGGCGTCTCCGGGGGATACGATACCGCATCCCAGACGAGCTTATATTCTCCCGTGGCTTTTGCAAATTTGACAGCCACGGAATAGGTTGCCCTTGTCCCTGTGGAGACCAGCGCGCTTGGCTGTTCCGGGCTTAATGTTACAATGCCTTCTTTTTTACTTCTATAGATTTCAATGCAAACCCTTCCTCTTGTCAGGTCCGTTGAAAAGACAAACCGGTATTTTTCCCCTTGCGGGAGGCGAATCACCCTTTTTATCACGCCGTTGCAAGCGGAAAACTTGGCCTGTATGCAGTTCCTCTTTTTTCCAAATCGAGGCGACTCCATATAAAGTTGGGCGGATTTTGCATTGATGACCAGGAACCCATTTTGATAAAGCACATAGCCTAGGCAAAACGCCACGGCTATAATCGCGCCCAGCATAAGCAATTCTCGCAAACGCCCACCCCCTTTTTATGGATTTTACAATAAAAAAAAGGATAAATCCAGAGCAGGGTAAGGCTGGGCCCGGGCGTTGGTCGCCTGGGGGTAACGCCCCTAGGCCACCCCAGGGCGCTTCTTCCATTGGACGCTTGTCGCGCCAGGGATGTGAGGATATCCCCTGCTTTTAATAGGGCGCGCACCTTCTATTGATGAGGCTAGACTTTTTGCAGACCCTGTCGGTTTCCTTTGCCAGAGCCCAGGTTTTACCGATTGACAGGAGAGGTTCGTTGTGATAAACTTGGTTTATTCCTACAAACCAACCAGTTGAAGGGAGAGAAACCCATGGAGTTGAAGCTGTTTGAAGCGGAATACCGGTTTATGGATCTGATCTGGGAGCTGGAGCCCATCAATTCCACCAAGCTGGCCAAGCTCTGCGAGGAGCGGCTGGGCTGGAAGAAGTCCACGGCCTATAATATGCTGCGCAAGCTGGCGGATAAGGGCCTGGTGCGCAATGAAAGCGCCACGGTGACCGCCCTGGTAAAACGGGCGGAGGTGCAGCGGGCGGAGAGCGAGGCGCTGATGGAGCGGGCCTTTGGGGGGAGCGTCCCTTTGTTTGTGGCCACGCTGCTGGGGGGGCGGAAGCTGACAAGGGCGGAGGCGGAGGCCCTGAAGAAGATGATCGAGGAGGCAGCGGAATGAGCGACGCGGCCTTTATCACCCTGCTGAATATGTCCCTGACCGCCGGGTATGTGATCCTGGCCTTGCTATGCCTGCGGCTGCTCCTGCCCCGGGCGCCAAAGTGGCTGCTATACAGCCTTTGGGCATTGCCCTTATTCCGGCTTATCTGCCCGTTTAGCGTAGAAAGTATGCTGAGCCTTCTGCCCAGCGCCCAGCCCATCCCCACGGACATCACCCTGCAGGCCCTGCCCCAGATCCACAGCGGCATTCCGGCCCTCAACTCCGCGGTGAATCCGGCGCTGGCCCAGTCCGCCCCTGCGGCGGCGGCCAGCGTAAATCCTTTGCAGATCTGGTGCTTTGTTGGAAAGGCCCTGTGGCTGGTGGGCATGACCGTCCTATTGGGCTACGGCATCCTTAGCTATGTGCGCTTACAAAGCCGGTTGCGCTTCGCCGTGGGCGAAGGCGGCGTATACCGGGGCGACATGGTTCCGGAACCTATGGTATTGGGCTTTTTCCGGCCCCGGATCTACCTTCCCAGCCATGTATCCGGGACGGAATACATCCTGGCCCACGAGCGGGCCCACATCGCCCGCAAGGATCATTTGGTCAAGCCCCTGGCCTATGTTGTGTTGTGCGTCCATTGGTTCAATCCATTGGCATGGCTGGCCTTTCATTATATGGTGAAGGATATGGAAGGCGCCTGCGACGAGCAGGTGCTTCGAAACCAGGGCCCGGCCCAGCGGCAGGCCTATGCCAATTGCCTGCTGGAGATGGGCCTCAAGCGCAGCGGCTTGGCCGTGCCCTTGGCCTTTGGGGAAAGC